>OIWU01001838.1_pt1 | contig 19467 bp, 8 predicted proteins | sample 1587711 | NCBI WGS metagenome assembly OIWU01 (sample SAMEA3888909, study PRJEB22519) | human gut metagenome | biome: human gut; feature: human-associated habitat; material: faeces | place: Denmark | collected 2010 | reverse complement strand
GCCTTGTCACCGGCTATTCCGACGGCACCTTCCGGCCCGACACCCCCGTGACCCGTGCGCAGTTCGTTCTCATGCTCTGGCGTATGTGTGGCAAGCCCGCCGCAGCCAAGGCAGCCTCGTTTGCCGACGCCAGCGCCAGCTGGTATCAGGACGCGCTGAGTTGGGCCGTGGAGAAGGGCTATGTGAACGGCCTGTCCGATACACGCTTCGGCCCCGACGCGCCTATCACGCGCCAGCAGGCCATGGCCATTCTCTTCCGTCTGAACGGCGGCCAGAGCGGCTCGGAACAGATGCTGACCGGCGTTTATGAGCAGACCTTCACCGACAGCAGAACCATCGCCTCTTGGGCGAAGGATGCGACATGGTGGGCGGTTTACCACGAACTTGTTTCCGGCACCGGCGGCAGCCGCATCGCGCCGGAAGCCAACGCGTCCCGTGCACAGATCGCGGCGATTCTGCTGCGGTATGCAGATAAATTTATGACGATGGAGGAAGCGGCATGAAAAGAAGAATGCTTGCGCTTTTGCTTGCGGTGCTGATGCTCGCCATGCTCACCGCCGCCGCATTCGCAGAAGACACAGTCCTTGGCGTTTACAATGTGACGGGGCCCCTGACGGTGCTGAACGGCACAAAGAATGGCAGCTTCTACGCAGACGCGAACGAGTTTGAGTTGAACTGCAGCGGCCTGACCGGCGAGTATTCACTTGTGCTGCTTCTCGAAGGCGACAGCCCCGTCCCCACAGACGGGAACATCCAGTACATCGACCAGATGAGCATCGCAAACGGCGCAGTGAAATTCACACTGAAGCCTAAAGCGCTGAAGGTAGGTACATACAACATCTACATCAGCACGACCGACGAGGCGCTCAAGAAGGTCGCATCGTTCAAGTACGGCGAGAAGCCGGATGTCGTTCTGGGCGATGTGGATGGCGATGGAAAAATTAAAACGACTGACGCACTGCTGGTATTGCAGCATGTATCAGAAACAATTACATTGGAAGGAAACGAGTTTGTGGCTGCCGACGTTGATAAAGATGGCGTGATTAAAACAACTGACGCATTGCTGATTCTTCAGTATGTCGCAGAGAACATAGGTTCGTTTGACTGAGAGGTAGAAAAACATGAAGAAACAATTATTAGCAATCATTCTTGCGGTTTGCGTGCTGGTATCTCTTTTTGCAGCACCAGTTTCTGCAATCGTGTTTGAACCGACTCCGACTGCTCAGTTGGAAGCAGTTACTTTCACGGAAAAAAACACATCGAAGTACCCAGTTGAGGGCGATGCTATTACGGAAATTGCAGCAGGCAATACGTTTGCAATTAAGATTTCCGTAACGAACCCCTCTTCCGACCCGCTTCGCTTGTCTGGGTTTAAATTTAGATTTACTTATAATGTGGACGCTTTTGAGACGTACACCTACACATTTGAAAATGACGATGACAGCGGTACGGTTGGTCCAGACGCTATGCCTTCATCTACAAAGGGCGGTCTGAAGGGCTGGACAATGCAAAATAATACAGGAACTGCCGGACTGGCTGTTTTTGCAGGTACCTGCGAGAAAACAGCGAATCAGCCGGTGCTGGCATCCGGTGAACAGCAAACGATTGGCTATTTGCTGCTCAAGGCAAAGACGAACGTAGAAAACGGCAGTTACTCGTTTGGGTTTGAAGGCGAGAACTATTTCAACCATATTAAAGATGGTGAAACCAAGGATGAAGAAGTCGAAAATGTAGATTTCTCAAAAAAGCTTGCTCTGACGGTTACTGGTGGACAGAATCCAACCATTGGTGCTACCACTATTGACCCGACTGAAGTCGCATACGGTAGCGACGAAGTGCTCACCATGGGTGCAACGTCTACTTCTAATAAGGATATCACCAGCTTCGTCACCTTCAAGGTGAAGGATGTAGAAGGCAACGACGCTGCTGGCTTCGTTGTCAACAACGGCAATGAACTGAATGTTGCTGCAGCAGATGCCGGTACCTATACTGTCACTGCCGAGCCGAATGGAGACAACTGCAGAATCGACGAGAGCGTGACTGTTCAGAACGCAACCTTCACGATCACCAAGCAGGAGATCACCGCGCCCGTGGTAGCCATCAGCAACTTTGCCAAGGGACAGCTGGTCTCTGGCCTGACAGTAGAGACGGCGACATCTGGTCTGTCTGTGAGTGCCACCTGCTTTGATGAAGATGGCAATCAGCTTGAGGAAGAGAGATTCAAGGCTGGCACAACTTACAGTATCTCGATTGTTCTGAAGGCAGACAAGAACCATGTGCTTAATGCACAGACGCTGGCGGTTACGGTCAACGGCGGCGAAGAGCAGACGGTTGATATCGTTGGAAACGTAGCTGTTGTAACGGCTACGACTGCGGATAAGGATGCCCCGACGATCACGCCGAATCCGATCAACGCCACCTACGGCGATCTGCTCTCCACGCTCATTCCGACCGGCACTGCAACCTTTAACGGCAAGCCTGTTGAGGGCACGTTCGCATGGTCGAATAAGTACAATGCAGAAACCACGGTCGACAATGCTGGCGTGAATGAATTTGATGTAGTCTTCACGCCCACCAACACGGACCTCTACGCCACTGTTACCGGCAAGGTCACCGTGACTGTCGCGCAGAAGGAAATCGACATTACCGATAAGCTTAACACATGGAGTGCCAACGAGTTCACCTATGACGGGAAAAGCCATTCTGTCGAGCTGAAAATTGATGAGGATCTTGTTGGTATCGTCAAAGTTAAGGAGTATACTGGTGACACTGAGGCGCAGGCCGTCGGTGAATATACGGCCTCTGCATCGCTTGAACTGGTAGACCCGGCCAATTACAAATTCAACGAGGACAATGTTCTCACGCGCGAGCACACTTGGAAGATCAACAAGGGTGACCTCGCGCCGACGGACGCAGAAAAATCCGTGCTCTTCGGTACAAAGGAAGTCACGGTTGCTCCGGCTGATTTCGGTCTGACGCAGGACGGCATTAAAATTGAGGTTACTCACGCGGGAAATAGCCTGATTACAGGTTACTTACCAAGCGATGACATGCGTTCTGTCACGTTTATGCTGAGAGATACGGATAAGACAGATGCTGCTAATAACGCGTCTGACACGGCTACATTGAAATTCTCTTCGGCGAATTATAACGAGGCGTCCGGTACGCTCACCATCAAGATCATTGACAAGAACACCGACGCGAATACGCTCCAGATCGACGTTCCTGCTACCGTCACCTACGGCGATACTGTTTCCCCCAGCGTCGGCGAGTCCAAGCCGGCAGGTGCAGGCGACGTTACGTTCAAGTTCTTCGACAAGGACGGCAATCAGGTCTCTGACCAGCCGTTCCCCGTTGGCAAGTACAAAGTGACTGCATCCTGCGAGGATGCTGACACCATCTACACTGCTGAGAAGGAATTTGAGGTCGTTGCCCGCGAACTCACAGAAGAGAATGTCACCTTTGGCGAGAATCTCGTCTACACCGGCAATGAACTGACTCAGACCGTGACTGTCACCGTCGGCGGCAAAGAGCTGACCAAAGACACGGACTACACCGTCACCGGCCTGACCGGCACTGAGCCAGGCAGCTATCCCGTTACCGTCACCGGCACGGGCAACTACACCGGCACAGTCACAAAGTCCTTCGAGATTGCCAAGGCGGACATCTCCAGCGCGACCATCAGCGACATTGATAGCCCCGTTGGCTATACCGGGACTGCTTATGAGCCTGAAGTTACCGTAACGTTCAACGGAACGGAACTGGCGCTTGACACGGATTACACCGTTGCCTACACGAACAATGTCAACGCAGGCGAGGCAACTGTCACCATTACCGGTACGGGTACTCACTTCAAGGGCTCGGTTGAAAAGCATTTCACCATCACGGCGGCGGATCTCTCCGGCTGCACGTTCGCGCCTATCGCTGACGTGACCTATAACACCAAGGCACATACTCCGGAAGTGACCGTTGCGATCAGCGGCAGAACGCTTGAGGCAGATAAGGATTACACCGTTTCTTACGCCTCCAACGTCAACGCTGGTACTGCCACCGTCACCGTCACCGGTAAGGGCAACTTCACCGGCTCGGCGAACACGACCTTCACGATTGCAAAGGCTGACCTGAACCTGAGCGTCTACACCATCTCGAGCCTCTGCACCGAGACTGAGGTGAAGACCAGCACGCTCCCGTCCAACTTCTTCCTCGCCGACGAGACGGAGACTGGCTTCTCCATCGCACTCACCGCCGCTGGCGGCGACGCGATCTTCACGCAGGAGCCCGCTGTGGTCGATGGCGAAAACATGATCACCTACCAGCTGAACGGCGGAACCGGCGAAGCAACTTTCAACGTGACTGTCACGCCAGTCTCCAGCAACTACAAAGCCGGCACCTATGATCTGAAGATCCAGGCCTATGACAAGACCAACGTCTCCAACCGCATCGTCTTTGAATCCGGCTCCGCTGTCTACACCGGCTCCGGCATCAAGTACGAAAAGGCAACCATTGCAGGTCACTCCAGCGGCATGCGCTATACCTACGCCCCCGATGTAGCGACCGGTGCAACGCTCGACGCAGCTGCCCTCCCGCTGACTGTCGGCACCTACACCGTCACTGCGACCTACTCCGATGCAAGCAGCTACGGTTACAAGACTGCGACCTTCACCATCACCAAGGCGACCCCGGCCGGCACGCCCGCCTACACCAAGATCGAGACAAGCGGCAAGACCCTTGCTGACACCAAGCTGACTGTCGGCACGATTCGCCCGGCCGGTACCATCGCATGGGATCTGCCCCTCACGACTGTGCTTAAGGATGGCAAGGAATACGCATGGACTTTCACCCCGACTGACACGCACAACTATACGACGCTCACCGGCAAGCTGATTCCCTATGTTGACGACGGCACGGATTATATCCCCGGCGTGATCGACGGCAACTCCGGCAGCTTCAACTTCCATGATGTGAGCCGCTTCGATTACTTCTACGACGCAGTCAAGTGGGCCGCAGAAAACGGCATTGCCTCCGGCACGGGCCGCTACACCTTCTCTCCCGACGCCGTCTGCACCCGTGCACAGACTGTCACCTTCCTCTGGCGTGCAGCCGGTTCCCCGATGCCCAGATATCGCACATGCGCGTTCACGGATGTGGACTCCCACGATTACTATTACAACGCAGTTCTCTGGGCAGTTGAGCAGGGCATCACCACCGGCCTCACGGCTACCACCTTCGGCCCCGACGTCACAGTAAGCCGCGGACAGGTTGCAACGTTCCTCTACCGCGCAGCCTCCGCATCCAAGCCCAATACGTTTAACCCCTTCACGGATGTTAAGACTACGGCTTATAACTACGACGCCATCCTCTGGGCGTATGACAACCGCATCACCACCGGCACCAGCGACACGACCTTCAGCCCGGACGCTTCCTGCACCCGCGCACAGATCGTGACTTTCCTCTACAGATATTATCAGGGGCGCTGAAGCTAGATAAAAAAGGGTCGCTGCCCCGCGCAGCGGCCCTTTTTCTCATCCATGCGCAAAAGAGAGAGGAGTATTGACATGAAAACACAACTCAAGCGCCTGCTGGCGCTGAATCTGGCGATCATTATGCTGCTCTGCGCCGTCTTCCCGGCCTCCGCCGCAGGAACTGCGGCCCAGCCCGCCGCCGACGCCCAGCCCCAGCAAACTGCCCAACCCACCGAAGATTCCACCCAACCGCAGACCACCGCACCCAACCCCGGCACGCACACCCTCACCATCAATGGCGAAACCCGCACCATCGGCACGGAACGGCAATCTGGAGTAGGCTGGACTTCTGTTGCCACTATGAACGGTGATGGAGAGCCGGTATACGCACTGACGCTGAACGACTACAAAGGCGACCCAATCACGATAACATCCAATCACGATTATACGGGCTCGACCCGCCCAATCGTCATGCTGCGCTTCATTGGCCAATGCAATATCAGAGGCAGACAGGACAGCGCGGCGCTGTCCCTCAGCGGATATCGCGGGCTGGTCATCATGATGGACGAGAGCACCGTGGCTGGCAGCTCAGCACTCTCCATCGGCGGCAATCCCACCATTTCCATCCCGGACGGCTGGGTTCGTCTCGACAGCAATGAGATCACGCTCACCAGCTGGAACGGCGACCCGGCAGTGAACGCCCAAAGCGTGAACTGCGATCTGCCAACCTACAAAACCAAAGACAACGGCAACGGCGGGATCTGGTTCATCAGCACAGCCGAGCCGCGCACCGTCACCGTCAAGGGCAACGGCGGCACGAACTGGAACGGCACGACAGACGATGTGACCCTGACCTGCGAGGAAAACAGCCAGCTTGATCTGGCGAACGCCTTCACGCAGAGCAAAAAATACGTGGCATATTATCAGGGCGACGATGGGCAAACGTATTCGCCGTTCCTGATCTACCCCGACCTGAAGCCGGGCAATACAGTCCTGACCGCCGTCTGGGATAAATGCGATTATGAGATCCCTGCGATCTTCTACGGAAATCTCGGAGACGACAGAAACGTTACCGTGGTCGACGGCAGCAGAGAATGGACAGCGCCCATGTTCGAGCCATACGATATCTCGCAGTATCATAACACGCCGCTCTGCTGGGAAAATCAGATCGGCGACCGGGTCACGCAGCTGCTCTCCGGGCAGAAAATGCCCGCGCTGACGCGCCCGACCGCGTACCACGCCGTATATACCGTCTCGGAGACCGGCCTGATCTTCTGTGCCAACGGCGAGACGTTCGATTACGGCTGGGTCGTGTTGCAGCCGGTCTATACATATACTGCAAATGAAAACTGGAGCCGGTGCGAAAGCGGGAAGAAGTTCCTGAGCTGGAACACAAAGCCCGACGGCACTGGCAAGACCTACGCCAACGGCGAGGACGTTCCGGAGTCGCATAACCAGCTCGTCTGGCTCTACGCGCAGTGGGAGCAGAACGGCCCTCAGCCCGGCAAGCACACCCTCACCATCGACGGCGAAACTCACACCATCGGCACAGGAACCGTGACCGGAGACGGCTGGGAAGCCTATGCGTTCCTGAACGGCGACAACGAGCCGCTGCTCGTGCTGGCCCTGAACGATTATAAAGGCGGGCCGATCAGAATTTCCGATCCAACCGGTGTCGGAACAGCCAAGCAGGTCTACGCGCTGGTCAGCATAAGCGGAACCAACACCGTCACGGCGCAGTCCGGCGCAGGCATCACCGCGGAAGGCTATACCGCTCTGACCATTGAACGCTACAGCCGGACGGCATCCCTCACTGTCAGCGGCCAGCCTGCAGTCCAGACGGGCGGTCGGCTGCAAATTTTCAGCGGCGGCATCACCCTCGACGGCGGAACCGCCGCGGCATATGCGGCTGCGAACGGCTTCGTCTATAACGACGGACGCTGCGAGGCAAACGAAACGAAAACAGGCGACCTCGTGACGAAGCTCGTCATGCGGGATGTCTCCCATTATCTGGTCGTCGACGGGCAGCGCTATTATCTCAGCGAACAGTACCCGCATGCCTCTGGCAGCGGATGGGGCGCGGTGCTCACCAAAAACGGCGACGGCCTGCCGACCCTCTGCATCAGCCTGTACGGCTACGCAGGAGGCGCAATCTCGTTTGGCGCACCGTATAACGCGGGCGAGACAGCGGACGTGATTGCGATCCTCAACTACACTGGGCAGAACCAGATCACGAACGAGTCTGGGGCTGCGATCGCGGCCTACGGCTATTCATGGCTGACGCTTCAGGAACAGGCAAACGGCAGTTCGCTCACCTTCAGCGGCAAGCCCGCTGTTCGGACAGACAAGGGACTGACCCTGAGCGGACGGAACATCACGCTCGATGGCCTGAACGGCCCCGCATATACGGCAGGTTCGTTCAGATACGACGGAAGCGTATGCAGCGTGAACGAGGAACGGCAGGATGGTGTCGTTGTGCGCGTCACGACAGGCGAGCCGATGCGTGTCACGATCACGGTCTACAGCGACGAGGCAAAAACGCAGACAGTCACACGGACGGTGAATCAATACGGCCTTGTCGACCTTACCAACCTTTTCACGCAGGCAAAAAAGTATGTCAGATTCTATAAGGACGAAAACGGCAACTGGTATGGGGCGCTGTTCAACGCAGACCGCGATCTGGAGCTGACAGCGTTCTGGGAGGACTGCAACGCGGAGGTTCCTGCCGTGTTCTATGTAAACGCAACGAACTTCACAGAGGTAAAGGCCGTTGACGCGGCGGCGGACGGATGGAAAGCGCCGGAGCAGGCCGGATATACCAACGAGTACGGGCAGACGTCGGTGACCTATGAGTTCCTCTGCTGGGAGCGGAAAACCGAAAACGGGTACACCTATCTTCTGCCCGGACAGGAGCAGACTGCGCTGACAGCAGGCGTGGGCTATTATGGCCGGTATACAAGCAGCACAACGGGCATCGTCTTCTACGCAAACGGTGAGACATTCCCGAACGGCATGGCCGTTGTGGAGGACAGCAATGCCCGCCGGACGATGAGGAGAGGCTCCCAGAACGGGAAAGTCCTGACCGGCTGGAACACTGAGCCCGACGGCTCCGGCACAAGCTATGCGGCGGACGGCGAAGAAGTCCCGGCGGCGCACACCAGCCTTGTCCGCCTCTACGCACAGTGGGCAGATCCGGAAAACAGTGTGCACGTCAGATTCTACGCCGGTGCAACCGGCTATGAGGAGGAAAAATGGCTTCCGCGCGGCAGCCAGATCCAACTACCGGAGTTGGGGGCGTTGTACGGACAGGAACAGCCGTATTGGGATGTGGATTTCATCTATGCGGATGGAAGAAGAATCCGTGAGAGCAAGCATCTGTCCGGCCAGACCATCACGATCCCGGCAGATGCAGCTGAATGCAGACTCAACGCCTATTGGCTTCCGGCGGAGCCGCTTGTGATCGGAGGTAGAAGCTTCTCGCTTTCCAATAGAACCAGCAGCTTTTTCGGAGAAAACTGGAGCGTACGGTATTATCCATATGAGGGGCTATTTATCGTGCAGCTGTACGGATATCAGGGATCGGCGATCAGCCTGCCTGCGTATACACAGCTGAGAGTCGGATTTGGTGAAAACACGATCACAGCGGCAGCGGGAAAACCCGCAATCGCATGTATCGATGGACTGGAACTTGTAACCGCGTGCAGCGACGACAGCCATGCGTCACTTCGGGCTTTCGCCGGTGAGGGTGCGCCCGCAGTCATGGCAGTCCGCGTGATAAACAGCCGCGCGCCGCATATGGAGTTCCACGCAGGCGCAGGTAAAAATGTATTTGCGGATGGAACAGCCCTTGAATTGGGCACAGCTGCTTGCAGCTATTCCGGCGTTCTGAACGGAGAAACAGCTGAAATTACGCTCGATCCTTCGGACATGCCCGCCGCGATCAGCGACCTGTATATCCACCCGCATATGAGCACACTGACCGTAAAGGGCGGAGGTGCGACGACAACGGACGGTGGAACGCAGGTCAGCAAACAGGTCGAAGCCGGACAAATGACAAGCTACCACACGTTTGGATTTACCTATCCGGGCTATTGGTGCTCCGGCTATCATAATGTTGTTGGCAATGTGGCTGGCAGCACCTATGAAGTGTCTGTCCCAGAAAGGGACTGCACGATTGAACTGGAATGGGTGCCGACTGGCTATGCGTCCTTCCTTGCCTTCCGTGTCAGCGGTGAACTGAAGAATGAGACGAAATTGGATCCTGCGCATTTCTTCAAAACAAGGAGGGAACGTGTTGTATTTGTAGATTACCAGAATGGCACAGCAGCGGTTCCGGAACTGCAGTTTGAGAATTATGCCAGCTACGGTGATCTGCTGTACTGGTATACCGAGGACGGCAAGGCATCTGAAACGAAGGATAGCCAACAGTTCTTGCCGGGGGAGAGCATCACAGAGAAGGAAAACGGCATTCAGAGCGGCACAACGCTCTGCGCTGTGGCAGATGGAGAGTATCGCCTTGTCTTTTATGCCAACGGTAAGCTGTTTGATAACGGCGGTAAATACGGCAAAAAGGTCATAGGGTCTTACGGAAACTACAGTGAACGCTGGGATGCAACGGATGGTTCGCAGCTGTTCAGCTGGAACACACAGCCGGACGGCACGGGAACCAGCTACGCGTTCAACAGAGGGATTCCCGGTAATGTCAAAAAGCTTTACGCGCAGTGGCTGGAAACAGGGAGTGTCCCGGTTAAACTGTATAATTATGTGGATTACAGTCAGGAGATCAGTTCTGCGAAAATCGGCTCTTCCTATGTCCTTCCAGAACCCTCCGAGACTCCGGATGGCCTTCGGTTTACGCAGTGGCGCTGCTATTACCGCGACCAGAACGGAAGGTATCAACAGATCGGCATGATCGCAGCAGGCGAGTCCCTAACCGTTACGGAGGATATGAAGGAAATCAATGCGGTTGCCCGCTGGCTGCCAGACGGAAAGCTGACTGTCGATGGTATAGATTATGCGGTTGAGGCTGGACACACTTCTTTCGAGTTTGATGGATGGTCGGCATACTTCTATGTTGAATCCGGCAGGCTTGAAATGGAACTGCGCGGCTATCAGGGCAGCGACATTTCTCTCCCGTGTGCGGCGAATGTACGCGTAATAGGCGGTGAGAACTGGATTGACGGAACACTCAGCTGTGTGGGGGAACTCTATCTCGATGAGAGTTGCGCATGGGGGGAGCATCCCAGCCTGACGATTACGGCAAAAGAGGCGGACAAGCCCGCAATCCTGACGAACAAATTGACCCTTGAACGCGTCCCGCACATGACGCTGACCGCTGGTGCAAACAGCAAGGCGATCGCCAGTCTGAGCGGGAAAGAAGAGTTCAATATCGATACGGATACTACTCACTATTACGGCAGAACCAGCAGGGAAGCATCGGAGAACTCCGTAGGCGAGGGTGAGATCGGCGACATGTGGCAGCTGCGCACCGAACCGGTCATGTGTACGACGACAGTGGATGGTAACGGCGGCACGACAGCCGACGGCGCTGCATCCATTACGCTTCAGCTTGAGTATGGCGAGGGCTACAACCTGCGCAGCGCTGGGTTTAAAAAACAGTACGCCGATCTGATCGGTGCAGAGGGCAGCACGGGCAATTCTTATGGCACGACGATCTGGAGCTATCCGCAGCTTGCGTTCACGCTTACATGGAAGGACCTCGGTTATCCGTACATCGCGTTCCGGGGAAGCGGCATCCTGAAAGGAGAAGACGTTCCAGCTGACAGCTACGTTGCCTATTACCGCAACAGCGACACGCTGACTGCGCCGAAGCTGGTCTATCAGAATGCCGCCAGTTATGGCGATCTGGTCTATTGGTACACATCCGAAAACGGAACAGAAACGGCAGACAGTCGCTGCTATCTGCCGGGCGAAACAGTTCAGGAGCCGGACGACACGACGCTCTATGCCGCGTCGATCTGGGCGGGCGAGGTCGCGCTTGTGGCGACCGGTACGACCTTCAAGAACTGGAGCCGGATCAAACGCGCCGAAAGCTGCCAGCAGCTGGTTTCCGAGGACGGCAGAGTGGTCGAAAGCTGGAACACCAAGCCGGACGGAAGCGGAACACGTTATGAGATCGGAACATACGCCATCCTGATCAAAGATTCGCCGCGCGTGCTCTATGCGCAATGGAAATCTGCGTTTACCGCGTCTGCCAGTACCGACAGCGCGACAGGCGAGACGACACTTATCATACAGTCATCCAGCGACCTAATCGAGCCGCCGAGAAATACGGACGATAAGCCGTTTGAGCAGAGCGTCCGCGTCATTCTTGCGGCCTACCAAGACGGACGCTTTGTCAGGATAGTCTACGCGGAGGCGCGGGACGGCGTAATTCGCTGCAAACTCCCGCACGGGCTGGATTACCGGAACTGCGAACTGAGGCTGTTCTTCCTGGAGGGCGGCAAGCCGTCCAGGGCGCCGGAGGACATTCAGATCGAAGCTTGAGACTGTCCGCAGCTGACAGTGCATACGCGCTGTCAGCTGCGGCACAATGGAAAGGGAGGACGACATGAGAAAATATCTGACCCTGATTCTGAGCCTGTTGGCCCTCATGTGCGCGCTGTGCGTCACCGCGCAGGCAGAAGCGTTGGAGACGGAACAGGCGGCAGGGAAACTTTACATCGAAACCGTCGATGAGATCGATATTTCAGAAGCGCGGAGGCTGGCGGAAGCACAGAGTACACAGTCGCCGGTCAACACTGAAAACTGGGAAGCAGCTAAGCGAACGCTGAAACAGGGCATACAGGAAATGCAGGACGATATTAATGTTTCGCGCTATGCAATCCCGATAGAAAGCATAAAGGAACTCTATCTTGAGGTTGCATATGAAAACCCGGACTTGTTTTACGCAAAAACCGGCTATATATGTAGCTATAGCGATTCTTCAGGCGAAAAGATTGCATGGGCGATTTCTCCATGTTATACGACAGATGGAAGCGATGAGAGGGACCAGCTGACGGACGAAGACAAACAGGAGATCAGACGGCAGCAGGCAATACTGGAGCAGAAGCTTCTGGAGATCATGCAGGAGGTCAGAAGCGACTGGTCAGACCTGACGAAAGCGATGTATCTGCATGATTATATTGCCATACACTGTACCTATGATTACGATTATAAGTATTATGACGCATACCGTATGCTGATCAACGGAACAGGCGTTTGCCAGGGCTATACGATGGCGTACCGTCTGCTTCTGAATCGGGCTGGCGTCACATCCAGCTGGGTGCAGAGCAACAGCTTGAGACATGTCTGGTCGCTGGTACAGCTTGACGGGGCTTGGTATCATATAGATGTCACATGGGACGATTCGACGTGGTTCGCAAAGTCCGGGCGCAAGTATTTCTGCATCAGCGAAGAAAAAATGAAGTCTGCAGAACTTAGACATCTGGAAAAAGACGACTGGGTATATGGCACAGATGTGCAGGCAGACAGTAAAAAATACGATAACTATTATTGGCGCGATCTCGATAGTCCGATTGTGGCAGTTGGAGAAAACCTGTATTATCTGGATGGAAACCAAATCATGGAGACGAATGACCCGGAATATCAGGGAACCGCGAAAAAAACGATTTATGGGCAGTGGCGTGGATGGGGCTGCTATTCAGGATTGTCGAGTTACAACGGCAGGCTGGTCTATAACACGATGGACAAGATTTACAGCTATGATCCGGAAACGGAGCAGGAACAGGTGCTTTATACGCTTACGGACGAAGAGAAACAAATAGGCGATATTTATGGCTCCGTAGTAAATGGAAACCTGCTGCAGTATGTACTGCTGCAAAGACCGTCGCGGCCGGAAACGATATACAGCATCCAGATCAGCCCCTACATCACCGTCACGGAGGGCGGCTATGCCTATTATCTGAAGGATGGAACGCTCCATCTGAAGCGCAGCGGCACGGAAACCGGCAGCGTTATCGCAGCGTGGTACGACGGGAGCGGAAAGCTGCTTGGTATGCGGATCCTGAATCAGCAGGAACTGGATATCCCCGTGCCTGGCGCGGCAAAAACCGTGAAGATTTTCGCCGCCGCAAAGGGAAGCTATGCGCCGCTCTGTAAGGCGATAGAACTTCGTGCAGCAGGATGAAAAACCTCCCTCTGCCGTATGGGCAGAGGGAGATTTTTCATAACAAGACTTAGTTCGGTTGATTGACCAGACCGACGAACAGCGGCAGGCCGTCAATGCCGGTGATAGCGAAGACGAACGGGTTATCGAGTGTAAAATCGATCTCATCCTCCGGTCCCATCATCGCAGTTGCCTCGACACCAAGGATGGTATAGGCCGCTGCCTCGCAGCCGTCCTCGTCGATCTTCACGCGCGCAGCGTGCTTGGCCTGCGTCAGCGCCAGCGAGTCGTTTGCGGCTGTGAGCGGCGTGAAATCAGATTTTATGCCGTCCAGCACATCTGTCATGCCAAGCTGGGCCAGCGTGTCCAGAATGTCCAGATCGGACGAAACGTCAAATTTCGGCAGGCTCAGATTGACCCGCGCACGCTGCGTCTGCGACCAATTGCCGTTTGCCAACAGGAGGCCCAACGCGTCCTTGTTTTGCAGCAGCTCCGCCGCATCCACGCCCTCGTCCGGTTTCAGCAGCCACATCCGGCCGCTGTTCTCCAGCGAAAGCCCGATGGCCGAGAAGCCGTCGCCGTAATATACCGTGTTAGAATCGCTGCTGTGCATGAAATCGACGGTCACATCGCCGTCCGGCGCGTGAAACACGTCCTGCGTCGTGGCAGAGCCGGAAAATTTGTCGCTCCATGACGCACGGTAATAGATCGTCGACATCAGCGCCAGCACCGTCGCGGGCGCAAGCTCCAGTCCGCTTGCCTGCTCGGTCAGCAGATTTCCGGTATGCTCGTTGATCCAGTCGCGCAGCATATTGTTGTATGCGTCAGTGCCCATTTCCCCGGAAAACGCGGAAGCATAGAATTCTTCTCCCAGCTTTTGCAGCGTTTCTTCATTGTAGGAGTATCCATCCCGCAGCCAGATCGAGTTTGCAAGCACGCTGGTGACGAGGCCATCGTCCCAGCTGTTTTCCGTCCAGAGCTGCGCGGTCTGCTTTTGAAGCAGCTCCAGAGACTCCGCGCCCAGCGCGTCCAGAATCTGCTGCCGCGTCTGGCCGTCCGTCACGGCGGCCAGCATGGAAAGCGCCATGTAGATATTCAGCGGCGAGCATACGCGGTTTTCCTTACCCGCGTCCTGCATCAGGGCCGGAATGCTGGTTGTGAACCAGTGCGTCATGGCGGCGGGGTCGGTCATATCCGCGGTCTTTTCCTGATAGCTTTCCCACCACGCGTCCCAGTCCTCGTCGTACTTTTCAGAGTCAAAGTTACCATTGCTGGCTGTATACTTCGTCTCGTTTGGATACTGCGCCATGGCAGCCTCCACCGGTGCGGCCAGCTGCTGCGTCGTCGGGTCGCTGATGCAGTCCGGCTGTTCCTCCGCTGCCGGGGTATCCGGAGCAGCTGCGCAGGCCGCCAGCGAGAACGCGCACGCGGCTGCAAGTAAAATCGCAAGAAGCTTTTTCATGAATGATCTCTCCTTTATCATAAAATGTGATCTGGTGATCTGCTTTTACAGACGCAGAAAAACGGTAGAAGTTGCACCCGCCGATTTTATGAATTTTGCCGACTTGCCTTTTTCCATGATTTGTGTACAATACAGATATAGAAATATTGTTTGGGAGGCTGTTTTATGGCTGTCGATACCGAAAAGACCCTGCGCAATCAGGTCTTGTATTCCATCTATGTCCGCAATTATTCCGAAGCGGGCACCTTCGCTGCCGTGCAGGCGGACCTCGACCGCATCAAGGCGCTCGGCACGGACATCATCTGGCTGCTGCCCATTCACCCGACCGGCGAAAAGCACCGCAAGGGCACGCTCGGCAGCCCCTACGCCATCCGCGACTACCGCGCCGTGAACCCCGAATTCGGCACGCTGGATGATTTCCGGCATCTGGTCGACGCCATCCACGACCGGGGCATGAAGTGCATCATCGATGTAGTCTATAACCACACGTCGCCCGATTCCTGGCTGGCAGAGCACCACCCCGAATGGTTCTTCCACAAGCCGGACGGCTCGCTCGGCAACCGCTTCGGCGACTGGTGGGACGTGGCCGATCTGGATTACAGCCACAAGGAGCTGTGGGAGTACCAGATCGAAACGCTCAAATACTGGGCGCGCCTCGTCGACGGCTTCCGCTGCGACGTTGCGCCGCTTGTCCCGCTGGAGTTCTGGAAGCAGGCGAGGGAAGAGGTGGCCGCCGTCCGTCCCGGCTGCTTCTGGCTGTGCGAATCGGTTGAGCGCGGCTTCCACGTCGCCGCCCGCGCACAGGGCTTCGCAAGCCTGTCTGACGCCGAGCTCTATCAGGCGTTCGACGCGGGCTATGATTACGACGTCTATCCCTATTTCCGCGACTATCTGGAGGGCAGGATCAGCCTGACACAGTACGCCGACCGGCTCGACGCGCAGGAATGGCTCTATCCCGATAACTACGTCAAGCTCCGCTTCCTCGAAAACCATGACCGTGCCCGTGCGGCCCATATCCTGCCGGACGAGAAAATGCGCCGGAACTGGACGGCGTTCCTGTTCTTCCAGCGTGGTCTGACGCTTGTTTACAACGGACAGGAGGCCGACTGCACGCACGTTCCGTCGCTGTTCGACAAGGATCCCATCAACTGGAACACCGGCCGCGACCAGTCCGCGTTCCTTGCACATCTGGCCAAGCTGAAGCGCGACCCGATCTTCGCGGAGGGCAGCTATACCCTCACAGCCCTGCCGCATGACGTGCTGCTTGCCGTATATGAAAAAGACGGCCGCCGCATGGCCGGTCTGTTCAGCCTGCGCGGCGAGTCGGCGCTTGTCCGCTTCCCCGCGCCGAACGGCGTGTACCGGAACTGCATCGACGGCAGCCCTGTTGAGATCTATGAGGAGCAGCTTGCCGTAGGCGGTGAGCCCATCGTGCTCTCCCTCTGAAAATTTTTCCGGTTCCGGGAACAATCGGCGCGCCGCGCCGTCCAATCAGTATCAATGAAACGGAGGAACTTCTCATGAAGAAACTGTATAAAAGCAATAACCGAATGATCTGCGGCGTCTGCGCCGGCATTGCCGAGTATCTCGGCATCGATCCCACCGTCGTCCGCCTCATCTGGGCGGCCCTCGGCCTGACCGGCACGGGCATTCTGCTCTACATCATCGCCGCTCTCGTCATGCCCGAGAACATGGATGTGATGTAAGCTGGGTTATTCCAAAGGCTCCCCTTTATCCAAAGGAGGCTTTTGTGCACGTAAAACCGCTCCCACGGATGGCCCGGGGAGCGGTTTGTTGTCAGACTTGTTGTTATTTTGCAGCCTTGGCAGCTTTCTTGGCGGCCTTCTCACGCTCGAGGCGGGAGATGAACAGCGCGCAGGTCGCGTCGCCGGTGATGTTCAGCGTCGTGCGGCCCATGTCGAAGATCTTGTCAACGCCCGCGATGATTGCAATGCCCTCAACCGGCAGACCAACCTGGGTCAGAACCATCGCCAGCATGATCATGCCAGCGCCGGAAACGCCGGCCGTGCCGACGGAGGCGAGGGTCGCAGTCAGAACGATCATGGCCATGTCGCCGAGCGTCAGCTGAACGCCATAGCAGCAGGCGATGAAGACTGCGCAGACAGCCTGATAGATGGCCGTGCCGTCCATGTTGATCGTCGCGCCAAGCGGCAGGACGAAGGAGCTGATCTCAGGCTCCGCGCCCATCTTGTTGCAGCACTCAATGTTGACGGGCAGGGTCGCGTTGGAGGACGTGGTGGTGAATGCAGTGATCATGGCCGGAGCCAGTCCCTTGAAGAACTTGATGGGGTTCATCTTGGACAGGAACTTGACGGACAGGCCATAGACGACCACGACATGGACGATATAACCGAGGTACGCAACACCGATGATGAGTGCCAGCTTGCCGATGATGTCGGCACCGTTGACAGCGACGACGTTGGTCATGAGGCAGAACACGCCGATTGGAGTAAACTTAATGATCATCATCATGATCTGCATGATGACTTCTTCGCCGCAGTTGATGAGCTCAGCGATCTTCTGGCCCTTTTCGCCAGCGGCCAGAACGCCCGCGCCGAGGAAAATGGCGGTGACGATGACCGGCAGCATGTCGGAGGAGACCATCGGCTGGAGCAGGTTGGACGGGAAGATGTTCACGATGACCTGCATGACGGACGGGGCTTCCTTCGCCTCATATTCCAGCGCGCCCAGATCTGCGGACGGCAGCGGGGTGAAGCTGCCCTTGAAGAGATTGACCAGCACGAGGCCGATAACGACGGCCAGCGCGGTCGTAATCATGTAATACACGAAGGTCTTCAGGCCGACGGAACCGACGCGCTTGAGGTCCTTCAGGCTGATGACGCCGTCAGCGATCGAGAACAGGACGACCGGGACGACCAGGAACTTCAGCAGGTTGACGTAGATCGTGCCGATGGGCTTGATCCACTCCGTGGTGAAATCGCCGAGACCGGCGAACGCGAAGATAAGACCGGCAACGATACCGGCAAGCATGCCGATAAATATCCATGCCGGCAGACTGAGTTTCTTCTTTTCTTTCATACAGATCTCCTTTTCTTTTTTTGAGGACATTCCTCAGATTGCATTCAATATACCATAAAACGGATAGGCAGTAAAGGCAATCTGCTCAATCTTAACGAGACTTTAACGCTTAAAATCGAGCATAATGCACAAATCCCACATAGAAACACGCAGCGCGCATCCCGCTTGAGGAGGGATGCGCGCTGCAATTTCTCTGGTCTGTTTGTAGGGACAGATACCTGTCTGTGGTGATTCGATTTTGTCGGCGCACTGAAACGGCCTTTGACTGTCACAGCTTCTGCTGCGTATTACCGTTTCAGTTCCTCCCGCAGTGCTGCGGCCCTAGCCTCCGGTGATGCGTTGGAAAGCAACTCCCGATAAACTGTACTGTTTTCTTTCTGCAAAAACGCCGCAGCGCCGCATTCTCGCAGGCCGTGCAGCAGAATCCAGAGTTCCTGTTCCTCTCCAAAGGTCTCATGGATAAAACGCAGGCCGTTTTCAAGCGCTGCAAGTGTATTCTGCCTGCTCTGCTCCGCTGCCGTCCCGCTTGTTTCTGCCAGAAGCCGCACCGCTTCAAATGCCTCTGCGTCTGACCGCGCGGCAAGCGCGGCATCCACACGCGTCAGAAACGCCGTCTCGCGCCGCTCGTCTTCGGCGGACAGCACGCCGCATTCCCGACGGATTTGAAGCGCCGCGCGGCGGTTCTCCAGCTGCTTTTCCGCACAGGCGGCGTAGCCCTCCCCTGCTGGAATGCTTTTCAGAAAGCTTTCCGTGCTGAATGCGAGCGCGGAAGCGTCCTCCATCGCGCGCAGCTGCGTTTGCAGGCTGTGCAGCAGAAATTCCACGACGGACAGCCGCCCCTCAAACGGCAGTTCGCGCAGCGCCTCTGTTCCCGCATCCGTCTGTCCGCGCAGAAGCGCCTCCAGCGGCAGCGAAGCAGCAAACCGGCGGTAGAGTTCATAAAACGCCGCGAAGCCCGCCGCAATTTCCGCTACATGCAGATATTCCCGCACCTGCGTCTGCGTGCAGGCAAAGCCGAGTGCTTCGTATGTCAGCAGCAGCGCGGACAAATCCTCCCAGCCGCGCGCCGTTACGAAGCTGCCCGCCGCGCGCTGCGCGTCGCAGATGAAAAAGTGCTCCGGATGCAGCCGGAGATAAGCCAGTACCGCCGGGTGAACACCGTGTGCAGCAGCGTAGTCCTGCCAGACGGCAAGGCTCGGCTCCAGATCAATGCGCCGCACCCGGTCGAGCGTCGCCATATCAAAGCTTCGCGCGGACTGGTTATAGCGCGGCGGATTGCCTGCCGCCGCGATCATCCACCCCTCCGGCAACGCATGGACGCCGAAGGTCTTGTTCTGCAGCATCTGCAAAATCGC
>OIWU01001836.1_pt1 | contig 19475 bp, 18 predicted proteins | sample 1587711 | NCBI WGS metagenome assembly OIWU01 (sample SAMEA3888909, study PRJEB22519) | human gut metagenome | biome: human gut; feature: human-associated habitat; material: faeces | place: Denmark | collected 2010 | reverse complement strand
GTCTCGGCGCGTCCCTTACAGAAAACATCAGGGCCGCCCCTTTGGGGAACGATCCGGAATGGGGCCGGAGGTAACGTTCAGTTACAGCGTGGAAGCATAGTCGGCCAAGCTTTTCAACTGCTCGTCCGAAAGCTGCTTGACGACGTTTTCCATGACCAGCTTGCGTTGGGCGCCAAACGACCCGTCCTTGTATCCTTCAAGTTTCTTGAGCAGATCGGCGGCGCTCTGGCCCTTGATGGGTTCAATGCCGCTGGCGGGGACACGTCCGCCGTCAGCGCCGTGACACCCCTGGCAGTGGGTTTTGAAGAGGTTGGCCGCATCGCCGTCGGCAAACGCGACGCCGAAGGAAGAGAGAAGCATCACGGCTGAAAAGACGATCAATACCTTTTTCACTGTATTTCTCCTGTCTTTTTACTGTTGAACCGTACGGACCCTTGCGGGATCCGCCTCAGGAAACGTGTTTTGAGGCGTGCTCTTCACATGTTTCTATTCCGTTGAGTAGCCGCATGGGAGTGAAAGCACCATGATAATATGGTTTATTCCCGTGTGAGTTGCGTTTTCGTTCCTCAAGGGCACGGAGGTTCCCCAATGCCTGCCCACAGGGTATGAGTCTAATGGTATTTCCTCATCTATAATGGAAAAGGAGGCGAGGGGCGGGTAGCGTCAACAGCATACGTCTGAGCCGATTTTTCGCTGGATTTGGGATACGAAAGGAACGACGCATGAGCAAAAAACGGATAGGCATTGCCGTCATGGCCCTTGGCATGTTTCTCTGGGCTGCGGCCGCTTACGCTTCGCCCGAGGCGCCGCGCCTGCTTTCTCCCCCGATGGCGTTGCCGGTACCGTCCGGGTTTTTAAAGGTGCTTTTGCTGCTGACATTTTTTGTGCATTTGGTGTTGGTCAACGTGCTCTTGGGTTCGGTGATCCTGTCGGTCATCGATCGGCGGGCTTCGGCTTCGGACAGAAAGGGCGGGGTGGCCTTCATGCCCAAGGTGTTGGCCCTTGCCGTGAACTTCGGCGTCGCTCCTTTTCTCTTTTTACAGGTGCTGTACGGGCATTTCCTGTACCCCAGCATCGTGCTTATGGCCGTGTGGTGGATGTTCGTCGCCTTGTTCGCCATGCTGGCGTATTACGGGCTTTACGTGAGCGACGGGGCGGTCAGGCCGGCGCGGCGGACCCCGATACTGTTCCTGTCCGCGCTGCTGCTTCTGATGACGGCGTTTCTGCTGAGCAACGCAAGTACCCTGATGCTGCGCCCGGACTTCTGGTTCCGGTGGTTCTCCGAGCCGCACGGGCATCTTTTGAACACAAGCGATCCCACCTTATTCCCGCGCTATCTGCATATTTTACTGGCTTCTCTGGCTGTGGGCGGCCTGACGATGGCCTGGCGCGCCCGGTGGAGCAAGCGTGATCCGGAAGTGGACAGGGAAGAGGCCGAGCGCCGTTTCCGCCGGGGGCTGGATTGGTTTTTCTACGTTTCCTTGGCGCAGGTTCCGGTGGGGCTGCTGTTCCTGTTCACATTGCCCCCGGATGTGCGCGGCCTTTTTCTGGGAGGAGACGCGCTGTCCACGGCGGCCCTGATTTTAGCCGTATCCGGGCTGTGCATCGCCCTCATCCTTGTCCGGCAGGGCGGGCTCAAGCTTGCCAGCACCGCAGCCCTTGGCGTCATTCTGGTCATGGTCTGCGTGCGCGGCATGGTACGCGACGCCATGCTTCAGCCCTACAGCGGCGCGGCGTCCCCGGCTCCCACCGCTTTGGCGATGCCTCATGGCCAGACCGCCGCCTTGTCGCTCTTTCTGGTAACCACCGTCTTGGTGGTTGCTGTCCTTGTCTGGCTGGGCCGCGTCCTTTTTCATGCCTTGAACCGCAGCGAAAGCTCGGAAATCCGGGAGGGATGACATGGAATTGCCCGTCTGGCATTTCGTCGGCATCGGTTCAGGGCTGATCATCGGGATTGTCTCCGTTTTACACGTCTTCGTGGCCCAGTTCGCCGTGGGCGGGGGGATCTATCTGGTATGGATGGAGCGGAAAGCCTACCGGGACGGCGCACCGGAGATCTTGCAATGGCTGGAGCGCCATACGCACTTTTTCCTGCTCCTGACCATGGTTTTCGGCGGGCTCAGCGGCGTAGGCATCTGGTTCACCATGAGCGTGGTGAACCCTGGGGCCACGTCCATGCTGATCCATAATTTCGTCTTTTTCTGGGCCGCGGAGTGGGGGCTTTTCCTGCTGGAAGTGGTTTCCCTGCTGGCCTATTACTATACCTATCCTTGGAGCCGCAGCGGCCGGATGAGCCCGGAAACCCACATGCGCATAGGCATTGTCTATGCCTGCTCGGGCTTCCTGTCGCTCGTGCTGATCAACGGCATCATCACGTTCATGCTGACTCCCGGACAGGGGCTGGCCACCGGAAACGTGTGGCTTGGCTTCTTCAACCCCACCTATTGGCCGAGTGTGGTTGTCCGCCTGGGAATCTGTCTGATCCTGGCGGGGCTGTTCGCTTTGTTCACCGCCCCACGCATCGCCTCGGCGGAGGCCCGGCATATCGCGGTACGGGTGAGCGGCCTGTGGATCATCCTTCCCTTCTTTTTGCTGCTGGGCGGTTCCGTGTGGTATTTCATGGCGTTGCCGCCGGATCGGCAGGAAGCCGTCCTGAGCCGGACCTCCGATATCCACCCCTTCCTCATCACATACGGCTGGATGCTGCCCGTGGTCTTCTTGGCCGGGGTGGTGGCCTTTGTGCGGGCCGAGCGCCTCCGCAAGCCCCTGAGTATCGTCATCTTGTGCTCGGGGCTGCTTTTGGTGGGGAGTTTCGAGTGGGTACGCGAAACCGCACGCCGTCCTTGGGTGGCCGAAGGCTACATGTATTCCAACGGGATGAGTGTTGCACAGGATGCGCGGGCCAAGGCCGGGGGGATCGCCTCCGTGTCCGGCTGGGTACGGACGCTTGATGCGGTCGAAAGCGGTTCCCTGAAGCTTGAAGCGCCCCTTGCCGACGGGCTGAGCAAAGGCTCCATGCTGTTCGCGCTGCAATGCAACGTCTGCCACGGCTTGGGCGGGCCGCGTATCGACATCATCCCCCGGGTGCGGCGTCTGACCCGGTATGGCCTTGAGGCGCAGCTTCAAGGCCAGGGGACGCGGCTCGGCTACATGCCGCCTTTTGCCGGCAACCTTGCGGATCGTCAGGCATTGGCGGACTATCTTGAGCGTATGGGCGCACAGCGCCAGACCATTCCTTCCCCGGAGGCACAATGAGCAAGCACGCGTCATCCTCGTCAACGTCTTATGGAGCGTGGGCCTTGGCGGCTTGGCTGGCCGCGCTGGCTTTGTTCCTGATCTGGCTGGGCTGGGTTCTTTTTTCCACGTCTCCGATCGAGGGAAAGGCCGAAAAACCGTCCCTTCCGGGGGTTGCGCAAAGCGATCCCGGCACTGTGCTGGACACTCTGCCCGCCAAGGGTTCGCTGGCCACTCCCAATATGCCCTTTACGGCTTCTCAGGAATATGTGCTGACGGGAGCCGGGTTGCAGGGATTTTACCAGACGTCCGCGCCGAACGACGTTTGGACCCTTTCCTATCCCGAGCCGCAGCTCAACGCGCAAGTCATCAAGCGTGGGCCGCCCGTCCCCGAGATCGTGACCCAGGGCGTCGATGTAACGTGGGAGCTGGGCCCGCAAGCAGGGTTGGCGAAAGATTCCACGACACGTCAGGGACGGATGAACGTTGTGGAGGATTCCTTTTTCGCGGCGTCGATTCCCGTGAGCGCCGTCAACGCCGACGGTGTGCTCAACCCGTATCCGGTGATTACGCTGCGCGCCAAAGATGAAAAGACCGGGAAACTCCTGGCCGAAAGCGCCGCCGTGCTGGCTGTTTCTCCCGGCTTCGGCTGTGCCCAGTGCCACGCGAACGCCGGGACGGCCATTTTGGAAGTGCACGACCGCCATCAGTCCACCCATTTTATGGAACAGCACGCGAAAGGTGAGGTCATTGCCTGCCGATCCTGCCATGTCGGTCTGAAAGGCGGGAAGGCGGGTGAAGGGAAGAGCGGGCCGGAACTCAGCGTTTCCGCCGCCATCCACGGCTGGCACGCCACCTACCTGGCCGACAGGGGCGCTGACGCCTGCAAGACCTGCCATGTGGATCTGGGCCGCACGGGGGATGATCCGAAGGATGCCCCGCGCCGTCTGTTCGCCCGTGATTTTCATGTGGATCGGGGGCTTTCCTGCGTGCGCTGCCACGGGTTCATGGAGGATCATTCCCTGGCGCTGCTCAAGGCCGAGCAAGAGGCTGGGCTACCGCAGGCCGCCAAGCTCATGTCCGGCATCACGGCACGCGAGGTCCCTTTGGACAAGATCAAGGGGCGGCTGCCTTGGGTACAGGAACCGGACTGCACCAGTTGCCACAATTTCTCGGAAAAGCCCAACCTGCTCACCGCGTCGGCCTTCAACAAGTGGACGCCCAGAAGCGAGGGGCTGTCCGGACTCTTCAGCAGACGCCGCGACGATATGCTCATGGTGCGCTGCATCGTCTGTCACGGCGCGCCACACGCCGTGTATCCGGCGAGGAACCCGCTTGCCGACAATCTCGACAACCTCCCGCCTCTCCAGTACCAGCAACAGGCGGCCACGCTCGGGAGTTACGGCAACTGTGCGTTGTGCCATGGCCAGCCCATGGACTTTTCGGCGCACCATCCCTTGGTGCAGTGGAGCGAAAGGGAAATCCATGTGCCTTCCGGAGCGCGGCAGACCATGCCCCCGGCCCGGTTCTCCCATCAGGCGCATACGCCGCTGATCAACTGCACCATTTGCCATCACACGGGATACGTGGACGGCAAGTCCCTCCTGTGCACGAGTTCCGGATGCCATGACGGCCTGACCGCCACGCTGCGCACCGACAAGAACGCCAAGCCCACGTTGAATCCCTTCTATTTCTATAACGCGTTTCATGGGCCATACCCGAGTTGCGTCGCCTGCCATACCGAATCGCTTGCGGCGGGCAAACCGGCGGGGCCCACGGACTGCAAGGCCTGCCATCAGGCGCCTTCCCCCTTATGGGCGCATGAGGCGGAATCCGGGGGTTCCGGCGCAGCGGCGCAATAGCGCTCCCGCACGGATGTTGGCGGGTGTCTCTTATATGCGGTTAGAGGGATTCGGCTTGAAATACGCTGGCGCGGACGTCCGCGCGGGGAGGCAATCCTGTGTGGATTCAGCCGAAAATGACGTTTTCGGCAGAATGAACCTTTAAACGTGTCGCCGCTCAAAAGTTCATTCCATCCTCGGAAGCGTAAGAGACTGCGTATACATCAACATGCTGAATGGCCAAGGGATCTTCCCCTTGGCCATTCGCCTTTTCGAGATTGGGCAGGTCCCGCGTAGGCGGGGATACTGCTGTACCGCGTGGAGCAGGCTACCGGATGATGAACCGCCCGTCTTTGCCGGGAGTGATGGTTTTGCGCGACTGTATGGTTTCAGTCAGCAGGGCCTGGATACTGATCCCCGTGTCCGTCAAGGATTGGATCGCATCTTCAGGAAAGGTCTGATCCATGACCGCGGCAGTATAGACCCGCTGGTGGGCCTCAAGAGGCTTGCCCTCCGCATCGGTTATTTTGATGATGCGTTTTCCGGGCATGGCGGAGGGCGCGTAGGTCATCTTCAGGCCGGAGAAGTAGTAGAACCATCCTCGGATGTCGTTGTCGGCCGGTATCGCGTATTCCAACGTCCGGAGCAGTTTTTCCCCCGTCATGTCCACGATCTGCAACACGCCCGATTCGCCGTGCTTCATATCGGGGAGAGCCCGGACACGTCATTGGTGGTCTGGGGCCTGAACCGTGCGCTGACCCCCTTGCCGTTGTATTTCCCGTCCTTGCCGTTGTCGAGGAAGAGAGCGACGTCCGCCTCGGCCTTGGCCCTCATGGCGTCGGTGAGGAAATTCCCCGTTTCTATGAGCGTGAAGTCCGCGGTTGCTTCTCCGATGACAGTGCAAGCCTTCGGAGGCGGAGGGTTCTTGTTTTGGTGATCCACCATCCGGATGACGTCATCCTGCGTGAGGGCACCCGCGAGCATCCCCGCCAAACCTTCCCGCAAGGCGTCCTGAGCGTTCTTCGACTCAGGAAAGATGGCGTACCGCCCATGGCTCAAGGCCGGGAGCATGTCCGCAATTTCCGGGATATCCGGCGCGGGGACTTTCTTTACGCTGGAATACATGGCCCCCGTGTCCGCCGCCAGGGCGAGCTGCCCTTCCGGTGTGCTGATGTAATCCATCAACTGCATGACGGGATCGTATTTGTTCTGGGGTTCGCCCAGAGGTTTGTTCAAACCGATATAACACACCATATAGAGGCGGTCCCAGTCGCAAGGGGTGCCGGGGCTGAAGAAAGGCATGAGCGCGAACTGATCGGTGGAGCCGGTGAGGGCGTACCCCCCTTCGGGCCATGAGCACCGAATCCTCGACCATGGCGCACTGGCGGTTGAACAGCATGGTTTCCCTTTCGGCATAGGTCAGGCTCAGATCGCTTTTTTTCCAGACGCCGGTGTCGATCATGGTTTGAAACGTATTGAGGGCGGGGCGGAAATGCTCCCCGAAGCTGCCCCGGCCCCTTTTGTAGTCGGCCAGCCATTGGGCATCGGCCGGAGTGCTGAAACCGTTTCCGTAGCTGTAGCCCCGAAGGCCGTATCCAGCAATTCGGAGTTGCCGAAGCCGAGATGGATGGAACGTATGCCTCTGGCTTCGATTGTCCGGCACAAGGCTATGAACCTGTTGAAATCGTACGGGACCTTCCAGCCTTTTTCCTCGAAGAGGATTGTATTGTATACGATGTCCCGCACCTGCGCCGAGCAGGGCAGGCAATAGAGTTTGCCGTCGCGGGCTATACTGTTGAGCATGGCGGTGTTGTACCTGCTGGTGAAAGGCATACTCGAAAGATCGAGCAGGCGGCGGGATGTTCTGAATCAGGTTGAGGGAGGATAGCCGCTCCCGAAGTCGTCCATAGCGCAACCGGAACCGGCCGCATGGATGGCGTCGATGATCTTGCTGAGTTTGCCCACGTCCTCGAACACCACGTTTTCCGTGAGCTCGATTTCAATGTATTGCGGCGGCGTGCCGCACCTCTGGCAAATTTCGATATGGCGCTCCAGGAAAAGGGGATTTGAGTTGCACGCGGGAGCAGTTCACCGGTACTTTTACCGGGGGCAGCCCGGCGTCGAGCCACGCCCGGATGCGGAGGCAAACCTCTTCAAACACCCAAAGGTCCAGCTGGATGATGAATCCGTTCCTTTCGAACAGCGAGATGAACTCGTCGGGATAGATCATGCCTTCGGCGCCCATCCAGCGGACCAGCGCCTCTGCGCCGCCGATGGTTTCGCTTTCGGTCCGGTACTTGGGCTGCAGGTAGACCTGGAAATCCCTGTTCTGCAGGGCCGCTCCCATGATGTTTTTAAGACGCTTCTCCCGGAAAAGCTGGCGGCGGATGGCATCGTCATACACGGCGTAGCGCAGCCGTCCCCTGAGTTCGGTGGAGGTTTCCTTGAGGGCCTTGGCCCGGCCGATCATGTGGGGGGAGGGCAGGGAATCGTTGTTGATGACGTAGACGCCGAACTCCATATTTCGTCGCACGTCTGGCGGCCGAATTCCTCGTTCAGCTGGCCCGCGCCGGATGGAAGCCATACGGCGAGGGCTGGCGGCGTGTGGACTGTTATCGCAGCATGATACCGTGTTTTTTTAGCTTTGTGTACAACGTGGAACGTTTGAGATTGAGCAGTTCCGTCATGCCTTTTTCCCCGTACACGCAGCCGGAGGCGATATTAAAAATATGTTCGAGATAACGCCTCTCAAGTTCGTCGAGTGTGGGAATGTCGTCGACCACAAACCCGCGGCGGTTCGGCGTTTCCTCGCTGGTTTTCCGGTGCGGCGGCGAGTGCGGCACGTTCAGGGCCGGAAGGCGGTTCAGGATGACCGCCCGCTCGATCACGTTCTTGAGCTCCCTGATGTTTCCGGGCCAATCGTAACTGCGGAGGACGGCGGTTTCCTCCTGATTCAAGGCGAACGGGAGCTGATTGTAGCGGCGGCAGAAATGCTCCATGAAGTTCTGCACGAGGGGGATGATGTCCTGCCTGCGTTCGCGCAGCGGCGGCAGCATGAGCGGGACGACCGAGATGCGGTAGAGCAGGTCCTCACGGAAACGGCCTTCCTGCACTTCGTGCCACAGGTTTTTGTTCGTGGCGGTGATGAGCCGGAAGGAAGAATAGATTTCCCGCGTGCCGCCGACCCGGATAAACCGCTGCTCCTGAAGGACGCGGAGGAGTTTCGTCTGGATCGCCGGAGGGATGTCTCCCACTTCGTCGATGAAGAGCGTCCCCTCGTCGGCCATTTCGAAGAAGCCGAGCTTTTGCTTGATGGCTCCGGTGAACGCGCCGCGCTCATGGCCGAAGAACTCGCTCTCGAAAAGGTGTTCCGGGGTGCTCGCGGGGTGAACGGCGATGAAAGGCCCGCTCCGGCGGCTCATGAGGTGGATCTGCCGGGCCATGACCTCCTTCCCGACGCCGGTTTCCCCCAGAATGAGCACGGGCGCGTCCGTCACGCTCACGTGCCTGACCTGTTCGAGCAGCTCCCCGAGGCCGGTTCCGAACAAGGGGGCAATGTTTCTGTCCTCTTGGAGCACGACGGACTGGAAGCGTTCCTTCTGGTGCCGCGATTCCTCGTCGCGCACTTTTTTGAGGCGCAGGGCGGAGCGTACTTCCGAGGCGAACAAATAGGAGAGGGTATGGAGTTCGGGCTGATGGAGGTGGGCGAATGGGCCGTCGGTAAAAGTGCTGTCCAGGTAGAGCAGCCAAAGGCCGGATTCGCCGATGTCGAGAGGCAAACAAAGCCCTTGCTCGCCGCGCCCCGGAGCGGCAGGGCGGTCGGAAAAGCCGTCGAGCCATTCGAGGCACGGGCGCATCTGCTCGCTTTTCAGTTCCATGTCGGTCAGGTTGACGGCCGCGACGCAGGCAAGCCGGTTGTCCTCGTCCCGCCGGAACAGCGCTCCGCGTTCCGACTTCAATTCCTTCTGGGCGATGGCGACCAAGCGGTGCAGGGCGCTGGTCAGGCATGTTTCATTGGAGAAAGCGTTGAACGCGCGGTGGCAGCGTTCCACGCAGGAGTCCTGCGGGCAGTCGTAATGCCCGTCGCCGAGGGCGGGGAGCCTGTTTCCCTGGGAATGGCGGGTTAAAAGAAGGACCATCTGCTGGTAGGAAACGCTCCGGTCGACGCGGAACCCGGCGCAGGCTTCCGCCTGATCCCGCAGGGCCGCCGCCGAGGCCGCATCGCCGATCCGTTCGAGGACGTTCGCCAGTTCATTGGCGCTGAGGGCTTCTTCGCGGCGATCGCCCGTTCCGGAGATGCAGTCCAGGCTCTCGCGCAGCAGCGTCTGCTCACGCTTCGGATCTCCGCCGCGATCCCGCAGCCGGAGGGCTTCAATACGCAGCGCAGCCCCCCTGAGCTGGCGGTTGGTGCCTTCCTTGAGCTTTTTTACGATAAGAGCGAGCGGGTACCGCGAGATTGGCGGAAACCCGGCCTGTTCCAGCGCATAGAGCATGTCGAGGTTGAGGGGGTCTTCGAAGGGGACGTGCGGCGCGTTGGGAGAAACGCCCCTCGCGGCCTGCCCGGTGAGCAGGGCATGGGCGGACCGGAGGCGCCCGTTCAGATAATGGTAGAGCGCGATGCCCCGGACGGTGCTGACGGCGGTCTTGTTGTACTGCCGTGCGTCGAATGCCATGAACAGGCAGTCCAGATTGAGGAGGGCGGCGTCCATGTCCCCGACGCGGAGCATGGCGAAGGCCAGATGCAGCATCCAGAACATGGAGAGCATACGGTCCCCGGCAAGGGCCGCCGTGCGCCGGGACGATTCGTTGATGCCGAGCGAGAGGTGGTATTGCCGCAGGTAGAACGCGGACTGGCTGGCGCAGGATGCAAGCAGCATGGCGAAGCGCCGGTATTTCCAGCCGTAGACTTCCAGTTTTTGTTCATAATATTTCAGGACATGCGGGTACTCGCCGCGCACGTAATGCAGGATGCCCCGGAACAGCGGCAGGCAGTCCTGCATTTCCTTGTCCCCGAGATCCGGGAGTTCACCAAGCCGCTCCACGTACCGGGAAATGTCCTGCGGCAGCGGCTCGTCGGAAAACACCTTGAGGTAGCACCCGAAAATCGCCACCAGCGTCCTGAAGCGCTCATTTCCGGACTGTTGCGTCAGGGCGTAGGCGATGGGCGTCAGCTTGACCGCCATCTGCATCTGGCTGTTGAGGAACAGGCACTGGCTCTGCACGATGAGGACCATCTCCGCGTACTGCGAGCTTTTTTGGAAGGCCGCGTCGGCGTGGGTTTCTCCCCAGTCCCGCAGGTACCGGATGACGAATTCGAGGCAGAGCAGGGTTTCCGGGGCCTGCTGGTTCAGTTCCTCGTCCAGATACCGCACCACGAGTTCGCATTCCTCAAGCGGGGCGTCCGGGAGGAGGAAGCCCAGATAGTGGGGCATCCGGGATTCGGGAATCTTGGCCCGGACCGTGGCGGCCATCGCGCCGAGCAGGGACGGCGGGACTGTGCCGCAGGTCCACGCCGCTTCGGTCCTTGCGGCAAAGCCGAATCCTTCCAAATCCAATAAGATCTGCCGGATGTTTTCTTCGGGCTGTCCGGTGATGAGGGAGAGGTGCCTCTCGCTGAGCGGGGCTGCCGAAAGGCGGAGCGAGAGCGTCAGCGCGGCGAGGATGGGGTCCGATGGCGATACTGTCCCTGCGTACATGGCGGAACCTCCGAGGCCATTCCCGTTTTACGGATAAATCCCGTTTTCGGGATTATGCAGTCCCGTTTTTTGGAAAAGGAATATAACGCTGATCCGGATTTGTCAATATCATACTGGAATTTCATCTTTTATATGGAATATCATGTTGGCATTATGCTTGCTTGTCTACAAGTGCCTTCTGAACGAGAAGCGCCTGAGCGGGGTGTTCCTTCCCGTGCTCAGGCCACTGCCTCCCCGCGTCACCGGCTTTTCCCTCGTCGCCGCCGGGCGGACGAAGGGCCTCGAAACCCGGGCGCGCCTCCCCATGCCGGGAAGCGCCCCGCAACTCTCCGGGTGCAGCATGGAAAGCTCGTTTCTTCCTTATCTGATGGCGGTCATGTGGATGTCGTTTCTTCTGCTCCTGAGCGTCTGGCTGCGCGCCAAAGTGACGTTTCTGCAGAAGTACCTTGTTCCGGCGGGGATCATCGCCGGGACGCTCGGGTTTGCGCTGATCAACTTGGGGTGGATAGGCTATCCCTCGCCCGAGGGCTGGGTGCCGCTCAAGGTCGGCGATTTCGGGATGATCTCTTTCCATCTGTTCAGTTTCGGGTTCGGGATCATCGGCCTCGGGTGCTTCAGCACGCACACCAAGGGCCGCAGCATGACGCTCATCAAGGGCGCCCTGTGGATCGATCTGCTGTTCTGGCTGTTCTACGGTCTTCAGGCGACCGTGGGCTACGGGATTACGGAGCTCTACGCCAAGATCACCGGGTCCGACCTGACCGCCGCGACGGGGTTCCTCGCCGGGTTCGGCTTTGCTTTCGGTCCCGGTCAGGCCCTTTCCGTGGGCATGTCGTGGCAAAACGACTATGGCTTGCCGGACTGCGTTTCCATGGGGTTGGCCTACGCGGCGGCGGGGTTCATGGTCGCCAACTTCGTGGGCGTGCCCCTCGCCAACTGGGGGCTGCGCAAGGGCTATGCGACCTACGGCACGAAGGAGCTTTCCTCCGATTTCCTGAAGGGCCTCCGCCCGGAGGATAAGCGGGTCCCCGCCTGCCAGTTGACGACCCACAGCGGCAACGTGGATACGTTCGCGCTGCACTTCGCCGTCGCCGCCACCGTGTACGGGCTGGGCTGGATCGTCTGCTACGTGCTCAAGTATTTCGTCCTTCCGCCGAACTATCAGACGGCCTCTTTCGGGTTCATTTACCTTTATGCGCTGTTCGCGGGCATGATCGTCCGCCTCGTCATCAACCACACCGCCGCGAATGCCTTCTACAGCGATGACGCGCAGAACCGCATCCTCGGGACCACCATCGACTACATGATCATTTCCGCGCTCATGGCGGTCAGCGCCGCGACGGTCATGAAGTATTTCATTCCGTTCATCCTCGTCATCGCCGTGTGCACGCTGATCACGCTTCTCGGCGTGCTGTACCTCGGCCGCAGGGTCGGCTCCTTCGGGCTGGAGCGGCTGCTGGTCGTATTCGGGCTGGTTACCGGTACGGCGGCCAGCGGGCTCGCCTTGCTGCGCATCGTGGACAGCGATTTCAAGACGCCCGCGGCCGCTGAAGTGGGCCTGAACAACGTGTACGCCCTCATCCCGCTGTTCCCCTTCCTGCTGCTCTCGGTGACCATGCCGGGCGGGTTCGGCATCTCCGGGATGCTCATCATGCACGTCGTCATGATTGCCGTCTGTGCGGCCATCCTGTTCGCGGGGCACAGGATGAAGATCTGGGGGCCGCGCCAGTTCTAGGTTTTTGGGAATTCTCCACTCCCCGGGCCGGGCGGCCTCCTTCCTCCGCTGCCGTCCGGCCCACAACAAGGGATGCACGTTATGTATGCGGATTTGAAAGGCAAGACGGCATTTGTGATGGGTGCCGGGAAGGCAAGGGGCATCGGTTTTCACATTGCGGGAGCCTTGGCCCGGCAGGGCGTATCCGTCTGCCTCGCCGACAGGGACGGGTGTGTGTTCGAACGGGCGCGGGAACTGGAAGCCGAAGGGGTGGTGGCCCGGGCGTTCACGGCGGACGTATGCTCCGCCGCGCAGGTCGAGGCTATGCGGGATGCGGTCGGGCGCTTGTTTCCGAGCATCGATATCCTGATCCAGTGCGCGGGGGTCTTCCCCGATCCCGTGAAGCTGACGGAAGACTCCATTGAAACGTGGCTGCGCACGCAGGACATCAACGTACACGGCACGTTCCGCCTGCTGCACGCGTTTTTGCCCCTCATGCGGGCACGCGGCGGGTCCGTGGTCGCCGTCGCGTCGGGGGCGGGCAAGCGCCCCCTGCCGGGGTACAGCGGCTATTCCGTCAGCAAGGCGGGGCTGATCATGCTCCTGAAGTCCGTGGCGGTGGAGTACGCCGCAGACGGGATCCGGGCCAACAGCATCTGTCCCGGCCCCGTCGAGAGCGAGATGGTGGATTCCCGGGTGGCGGCGGAATCGGAACGTCTGGGCGTTCCCGCCGAAACCCTGCGCGAGGCCATCCGGAAAACCATTCCGCTGGGCCGCATGGCCAGCGTGGACGACATTGTGAGGACGGCGCTGTTCCTGGCTTCGGACGTGTCCTCGTATCTGACGGGGCAGTCCCTCAATCTGTCGGGCGGCATGATCACTGAAGTGTAATGGGGTTCACCCAGAGGGAGTACAGGCGATGCAGGAAGCTCCGTTGATGCTCAAGAACAAAACGGCCCGCCGGATCAAGGCTATCCCGGGATTCGTCTTTCCCGGCGGCGTCAGGGTCATCATCAACTTTACGGTCGATTTCGACGCGATGATTTTTCGGAAATTCCTCCGCGAACCGAAACTCTGGTGCGCGCAGGGCGAGTTCGGGGGCCGGACCGGATTGTGGCGGCTGCTGGACGTGTTCGGCGAATTCGACGTCAGAACGACGCTGTTCCTGCCCGGGCAGACGGGGCTCTTATATCCGGAAGTACTCCGGCGCGCCGTGCGGGAAGGGCACGAAGTCGCCAATCACATGTGGGATCACCACATCCCCACGACGCTTGAGGAGGAGGCCGTCCACATGGACAGGACGGATACGCTCATCAAGGGGCTGGCGGGACAATACCCGGCGGGCACGCGCAGCGAGCACGACCTCGCCGCGCTCCGGGATCACGCCTACACATATGTTTCCTATACGCCGCAGGGCGAGTTTCCCTTCTATGTCTATTATGAAAACATCGGGAAATGGATGCTCAACCTGCCGATCAGTTTTATCCATGACGACGCGATGTTTTTCTATTTCGGATGGTTCGGAAGCCGCAACGAGCAGCAGCGCATCCAGTCCCCCGAAGCGTTCCTCCAGACGCTTCTCGAAGCCTATGCCGCCGCCCGCGAAACGACCGGCTATATGAACATCGTGATCCATCCGCACTTGTGCGGGAGGCTTTGCCGCCTCGAAATGCTGCGGCGGTTTTTCCGCCGGACGCGGGAGGACGGCGACGTGCTGTTCGCCACGTCCGCGTGGCTTGCTGACTACATCCTTGAACGGTTTCCGGCCGAAGGGCCGGCTTCAGCCTGATCCCGGAGGACGCCATGCCTTGGAAAAAAGATTTCACGCTTTCGGATGAAATGTCGCCTTCCGGCATCGTGTGGCCTGCGGGCAAGGCCGCCGTGTCCGTGGTGGTGGACTACAGCGTGCCAGCCGGTGCCGAGGGTATTGATGAGGCGGCGATCGCCTATGCCCGGACGGTGTGGGGCAATGCGGTATCCGGCGGCTGGCTCATCGACTATCTGAACGCTTACGGCGTGAAGGCCACGTTCGCCGTGCCGCTGGCGATGGCCCGGGCCTTTCCCGAGAGCGTCCGCCGCGCCCATGCGGACGGCCACGAAATCGCCGCCGGTTCCTTCGCCAAGGAGGACGTGGCGGGGCTTTCCCCTGACGAAGAACGGGAACGCATTGAGCGGACGTTTTCGGGGCTTGCGGAGCTGACGGGCACGCGGCCTGAGGGATGGTTCACGCTGCCGCGCACGGGGGACGATTATCCGGGCGGTTCGGTTTCCGAAGCCACAGGGGAACTGCTGCTCGAAGCCGGTTGCGGGTATTTCGGCAACTCCATGGCGGACGACATCCCGCACTACTGGATTACGGATTACGACCGGCGGCACACGCTGCTCATGTTGCCCTATTATTACGCGATGGATACGCAGTTCTTCATGTTTTTCCCCGGAGTGGGCAAGGGGAGCGGGCTCGTGCAGACGCGGGCGCTTTGGGAAAACTGGGCCGCCGAGCTGGAAGGCGTGCGGGCGTGGGGAAGGCAGTCCACATCCAGCCGTACCTCATGCAGTTCGGGGCGGCCCGGGCCGTGCTGGACAGGCTCATGCGGGCGGTTACGGGTGACCCCGATCTCTGGAGCGCCACTTCTGGAGCGTGCGCGGCCTATTGGAAGCAGGCCTATCCCGCGGATCGGACGCTGCGTTTCGAGAAGGCCGCGTGGCTTGATGAGGAATGAGCTTCACGGCTGGAGTCAGATGGAGACAACGCGCGTTAACCTGTCAGGAGGACGAGATGGATATTCATGCGCTGTTCAGTTTGAAAGGGAAAACCGCCGTTGTGACCGGTGCTTCCGGGGCCCTTGGCGGGGCCGCCGTGCGGGCGATGGCCTATGCGGGGGCCAACGTGGCGGCGTGTTACAACTCCGGCAGGGAACGGCTGGACACTCTGATCTCCGAAATCGGCGACGTGGGTGTGGAGATAAAGCCTTACAAGGTAAATTCGTTCAGCCAGGACGAGATCCGGCAACACGCCGAAGACGTGATGCGCGATTTCGGTGGGATCGACGTGGTGATCAACACCGCGGGCGGCAACGTCAAAGGCGCGTATTACACGGACGAGCAGAGCCTTTTCGATCTCGACGCACAGCCGCAGTTCGATACGGTGACGCTGAACCTCTTCGGCGGCTGTTTCTGGCCTTGCCTCGCGTACGGCGCGAAGATGCTCGACAACCCCGGCGGCGGATCTATCATCAATTTCAGCTCCATCAGCGCGTTCACGGCTATCCGCGGACATATCGCCTATGCCGCTGCCAAGGCGGGGGTGAGCAATTTCACCCAGTCCCTCGCCGCGCACCTCGCCCGTGATTTCAACCCGAAACTGCGCGTAAACGCCGTGGCTCCGGGGTTTTTCCCGAACAACAACCCCGCCCAGATGCTGTTCAACCCTGACGGCAGCTACCGCGCCAAGGCGCAGCGCGGGGTGGACGCCACGCCCATGCACCGGATGGGGCATCCCAACGAGCTTATCGGCACGCTCGTCTGGCTGGCTTCGGACGCCTCCTCGTATGTGACGGGCATCACCGTGACCGTCGACGGGGGGTATCTCCTCGATTCCCCGGCCTGACGGCAGGGGGCCGGCTTTGCCGCATGGCGGGCAAACTTTAGGGAAGGAACGGGAGCGTTTCCGTATGACGTCTCCCCTGTATGCGCGCGGCGCTGTCGGAAAAGGATTCCGGCAGCGCCGTTTTTTCGGGTCGGGGAAAAGGCGCTCGAAGGCGGAAAACGTTTTCGGCGGATATTCTCATTGTAGCGTTGCCTGAGAGTTTGTAACAGCCTATCGCTTAATCTTTTTTGATGCTTTCCAATCTTTCTCCCGCAGGTTCCCAAGCTCGGAGCCCCATGCGCCTTTCTCCGAATGCTGGCCTTTTCCACAGGCAGGGATTGCATCCCTCCTTGCAGGAGCGGGGTGATGGGGGTACGGTTCTGCGATGTCTTTTTTCACAACATTCGTGCGAAATAGAGCCGCGTCATGGCGAAAACGTCCGGTACGCAGTTTGCTCTTCGGGGTAACCCTCTTCCTCATGCTGGATATCGGAAGATATCTGGTGTGGCCTCCCGTCGGCTGGCTGGAGACGGAACAGCCGCGGACCACGTCTTTTATGGAATACCGTCAGGAGCAATGGCAGGACGGCCCCAGGGCGAAGGACGGCAAGGCCATGCGTATCCGGCAGCAGTGGGTTCCGCTCAAGCGCATTGCTCCGGCGCTGCGCCAAGCCGTGGTGACGTCCGAAGACGATCTGTTCTGGAAGCACGACGGATTCAATTTTTCCCAAATGTACGATGCGTTGAAGCGTAACTGGGATAAAGGCCGGATGGCCGCCGGGGGCAGCACCATCTCGCAGCAGCTTGCCAAGAACCTGTGGTTTACGCCCGAGCGTTCTATCCTGCGGAAGCTCAAGGAAGCCATCATGACATGGCGTCTGGAACTCGCGTTGGACAAGGAGCGGATTCTTGAGCTGTATCTGAACGTCGCGGAGTGGGGCAACGGCGTTTACGGGGCGGAGGCCGCAGCCCGGCATTACTTCGGAAAATCCGCCGCAAGCCTCTCACGGGGCGAGGCCGCCCGGCTGGCGGTCATGCTGCCGTCCCCGCTGCGGCGCACCCCTTCTTCGGCCATCGTGAAACGCCTTTCGTCCCGGCTTTTGAAACGGATGCCGCGCTGAAGAAAATCTGTGCCGCATGAAGGAAATCATGATGGATGGTTACGCGATAGCGCCGACGGAGGGCCCAAAACAGTGCTGGCATTGCAATGCTGAACAGCATAGGCTGATACAAAGGGGCTCCCGGTTTAGCCAACCGGCGGGAGAGGAGCCTGTTTTGACCCAGAGGAACGTCAAAGTGCCGTAAACAAGAGAATGAGGGAACCGTTTTTGCTGGGAAAGGAATCGTTTCACTGAGAGCTGGGGGAAGAGGGGCCTTCGTGCTTCCGAGGAGGCCCGGTTTTGACGAAGGCCGGGCATGGTGTCCGTGATACATCATTTAAGGGGATAGGACGTGTACAGGTGTAAGCTCGACATCAGGATTTTCAGCGAGGATCCTCTGCTTTTGGCAGACGTACGGAACATCGCTCCGCTGGAACGGTTTGAGCATGAGGTTTCCGGTTACCGGAGTTTTTCTCCGGAAGCCGTGCGGGGCAGTGATATCATCGTTCTTGATCTGCCCGTGGCGGAGCGTCCGGAAGCGGTTCGAGCACTGTGCAAGCCGGGGGCGATCCTGGTGTTCTGCATGGAAGCGGAAGCGTTCGCCGTTCTTCGCACCCCTTCCCTGGAGGCCGCCGACGACATCTGGGTGAAGCCTTTCCATAGGGATTTCGGTGCGGTACGCTTCAAAAAGATATTAGCGGGCATCAAGCATAGGAAAGACAGCCGCCTGACCCAGACGTATCTGGATACGATCATCGACAGCATTCCCGATCTTATTTGGTTTAAGGATGTAAAAGGGTCGCACCTGAAGGTCAACAACGGTTTTTGCCATGCCGTAGGCAAGAAGAAGGAGGACGTACAAGGACGCGGCCACTATTACATATGGGATCTGAAGAAGGAAGAATACGAGCAGGGCGAGTATATTTGTCTGGAGTCTGACGAGATCGTGCTTGAGGAAAGGCGCACCTGCCTTTTTGACGAAATGGTCAAGAGCAAACAGGGGATGCGTCAGTTCAAGACATACAAGTCCCCGCTGTTCGACGACGACGGGACGATCCTCGGGACGGTCGGCATCGCGCATGACGTGACCGATCTTGCGAACATGGGCGCGGAGCTGGAGATCTTCCTGAGGAATATGCCGTTTGCGATCCTCATCAGCGGCAACGACGGGCGGATCATTAATGTGAACGCCAAGTTTGAGGAATATTTCGCCGCGAAGGAAAAGAACATCGTCGGCAAGCCCTATGAGGAATGGAAGCACGTTATCCAGAAAAGCCTCTGCAAGACCTACGGGGAGGGGCACTTCGAAATACGGTTGCACGGCGACGGCGAGGAGCGGATTCTGGAGTTCCATGAAGAACCCATTTTTGACGTATTCCGCAACCGGGTGGGGCAGTTCTGCTTCTGCCGTGACGTAACCATCGAACGGACATTCGAGCACCAGATCTGGATCAGCGCGAATACCGATGCCCTGACCGGATTATACAATCGCCGCTTCTTCTATGAGTATATGAACGAGAACAGGAAAGAGAACCAGCTCAGCCTCCTGTATGTCGATTTGGACGATTTCAAAAAAGTGAACGACGCTCACGGCCACCACATCGGCGACGGGGCGCTCGAACTCGTTGCCCGGCTGATGCGGGAAGCGTTCCCCGGGGATTTCATCGTACGGCTCGGCGGTGATGAGTTCTTGATCTGCCTTGTTGGTGAGCGGTCTTTAGCGTTTTTGGAAGAGAAGGCCAATCGGCTTTTGCAAAGTCTGTTGGAGGCGTTTCAGGTTTCGGATTACCTGCGCGTGATGTCCGCGAGTATCGGCATCGCGTCGAGCGCGGACCCGGGAACGAAGCTGGACGACTTGGTACGGCAGAGCGACATAGCCATGTACGCGGCGAAGCAGTCCGGGAAGTCCCGCTGTTGCGTGTATTCGTCCGGTTTGATCAAAAAATGACGTTTCGTTGAGGCGTTGCGCCGGAGAGAGGCTGTTGGCCGGATGAGGGGATGAGCGGTGGCGGTATGAGTCGGAAGCGTTGTGCTTTTCCGTCTATGGCGCTTCTTCTGGAGTGCTTTTCCCTTTTCCTGGGGAGAGTGTTCTCGCCGCCTCGTGTGTGGCTTGGGCGGGATGCAGGGCAGGGGGGCAGCCCGTTCGAGGCTTCGGCTCAAGGCGTGCGATTCCATGACGGTTTTTCATGGTTCTGTTTGCTTGCTGCTTCTGATGTGCGCTCCTCACTGGCGGCCCGTCGCCTTCATGCAACGGAAGGGATTGCCCTGTTTGGGGCAGCCCTTTTTTGTTGCGCAGGATGAACGG
>OIWU01001818.1_pt1 | contig 19608 bp, 16 predicted proteins | sample 1587711 | NCBI WGS metagenome assembly OIWU01 (sample SAMEA3888909, study PRJEB22519) | human gut metagenome | biome: human gut; feature: human-associated habitat; material: faeces | place: Denmark | collected 2010 | reverse complement strand
CAATTAAACTGACAGTGAAGAATGGCAAATATTACATTACTCTGAACTTCAACGGATTGACAGTAGGACAGAAACTTGGATATTTAAGCAAGCTCAAATACTTTACAACAGGTTATACACTTGATAAGTATGGTAATCCGCAGGGAACACTTGCTGATGTTACAGTTGACAGCTATCAGAAGAACAGCGATGGCTCACTGGTTTCTGACCAGTACGGAACAAACTATCCAGATGAAGTAACATTCGAGCTTATTCCGGAAGCTCTGAATGATGGATATGTTCCGTTACAGGTATTCGTTCCGATTATGGACGCAATCAGCTCTGGTACAGGAACACAGCCAGTATACCTGAAACTGGATTGGAGCTCATTAAAAGCAACAACATCCGATGATCCAGACTTTGATAAGAACGACAACAATAATAGTAATTCCAACGGAAATAACAACAGTAATTCTTCTATTGGAAACAGCTCACTTGGAAATAATACCCTTGGAAGCAGTTCTCTTGGAAGCAGCAAACTTGGTTCTTCCTCACTTGGAAGTGGTTCTTCAAGTCTGAAGAGTGGAACATCCAGCCTTGGATCAGGTTCCAGCCTGAAATCAGCATCCAACGTTAAGACTGGTGATGTTGTACAGAACAATACCCTGTGGGCAGCTATCCTTCTTCTCGGAGGAGTCGCTTTACTGGCAGGAATCATGGAGTACAACAGAAAGAAAAAAGCAAACATAAAATAATTAAGTAGAGATTTGGCAGACGACCCTCCCATTCCTTCGGGACTGGGAGTCTGCCAAACTCATTTAACAGGAGATAAGGAATGAAATTAGCAGCGAAAAAAAATAAAATATTGTCTGCCATTATGACTTGTGTGCTTGCCATTACTTTAATGGCAGGCTTTCCTGCTGTTAAGGCTTACGCCGCAAGCGGGACAGTGTATAGCTGTACAATTAACAGATGTTACGCACACCCGGTTACCGGAGTAATCGAAGATTCCGGTGGAGAGAGTTCTTATGCAACAGGACAGGGCATGGTAGAAGGTTGTGTATACAGCAATGGTATCTTGGAAGTATCAGACGATGGAGCTTATTATCTGACCATCCGCATGAGTCTGATGGACTACACCAGTGGACATAGTTTTCAGGTACAGAATGTAGGAGATTCCGGCTGGTCTACACCATCAGAAATCGGTATTACAGGAAATGGTTCAGACAGCAACGGTACAACAGCCGATGTGTGTATGCGTGTGCCAAGCGAAAACTGTGTAGTCAGAGGTTCCATGTATGTAGAACCGATGGGAAGAGATGTTATTTTCTATCTGTATCCGAGCAACTACAGTGAAGGAAACAATACAGACATGAACGCAACTATGGTAACAGAAAGTTCTGATGGAACAGCAGTAGAATCCAGTGGTTCTGGTTCAGTAGATAATTCAGGTTCTACTTCCAGTGGAAGTTTAAGTTCTGGAAGTTCTTCTCTTCAGAGTTCCGGCTCATCCGATAAAAGCAGTTCTTCCAGCAGCTCATCAAAGAAACTGGAGAGCAGTATTACAGAAGCTGCAAAACCGAGCAGTGATTCTTCTTCACTGGATACAGAAAATCCAGTAAATTCTTCAGAAGGATTAAGTCTTTCTACTGCGAAAGATGGAACAAGTGACAGCGATTCCGATAGCGGAAATACTTCTTTCGGCAACCGGATTTTCCAGATTGCATTGGCAGTTGTAGTAACAGGTCTGATTCTGCTTGGAGCAGTATCCGGAGTGATTTATTTCTTCCGTAAGAACTGGAAACGTTGGGGAGGTGCAGAGGACGATGATGAATAGGCGTTTGAAAAAAGCATCGGCTGTTCTCCTTGCAATGACCATGATTTTTTCTCTGGCAGGTTGTGTAGACCAGAGTCAGGGAAAGAAAAGCAGTGATTCTGCTACGCAGACAGAGAGCAGTACAGATGAGACAGCCAGCAGTAAGACGGCAGATAAAAAGACTTCTGACAGCAAATCGGACAAGGATTCTTCCAATGAAGATGCCAAGTCTCTCTTAGAGATTAATGATCCGGAAGAAAAGGCAGCCGTAGAAGCAGCCAAGAAAAAAGTACAGGCTATGAAAGAAAGCCCAAGAATTATAGCGACTTCTCCGGCAACCGCAGATATCTGTGACAAGCTGGAACTGGATTTGGTAGGTGTTTGCAGTAGCACCGTATCCACAATTCCAGACAGATACAAAGATGTAGAGACAGTCGGAACAGCCATGAGTCCGGATATGGAGATTGTATCCTCACTTAATCCAGACTGGATTTTAAGTCCGGTGTCATTGCAGAGTGATCTGCAGCCGAAATATGAAGCAATCGATACAGACTGGGCGTTTTTGAATCTTAGAAGTGTGCCGGGTATGTACCGTTCCATTCAGGAACTGGGTGAGATTTTCGACAGAGAAGATCAGGCACAGAAACTGGTGGACGAGTTTACAGAATTCTATGATGATTATAAGAAAAAGAATGAAGGAAAAGACCATCCGAAGGTAATGATCCTGATGGGACTTCCGGGGTCTTATATTATCGCAACACCGAATTCCTATGTAGGAAGTCTGGTGGAACTGGCAGGCGGAGAGAATGTATACTCTGACACCGATCAGGAATTTTTGACCGTAAATACTGAAGACATGAAAACCAAAGAGCCGGATATTATCTTACGTGCCGCACATGCACTGCCGGATCAGGTGGTAGAAATGTTCAATAAAGATTTTGCGGAGAATGACATCTGGCAGCATTTCGATGCTGTGAAGAACGGCAGAGTTTATGATCTGACTTATGAATATTTCGGTATGAGTGCTACGTTTAAGTATCCACAGGCACTGGAAGAATTACAGCCAATCCTTTATCCGGAAAGTGATGAAGATTCAGCAAAAGCAAAAGAAACCAGTGATAATGCACAGAAGAAAGCAAAGGATTCTGACGCAACTGAAAAATACAACGAACAGCAGAGCAAGTAGAAAGGAGAGGACAGATGAAAGAGACAGAATTAAAAAATACTTCTGAGACTTCCGAAATGGAAGTCCAGAACCTCTCCGGTCAGGATAAAGCAAGAAAGCATCGGAAAACAGCAAAAGCAGCCATTTCCTTTATTGTAATGATCGTATTGCTGGTTGCATTATTTTTTGCGGCAGTGAATATCGGAAGCCTGAAAGTCAGCTTCCCGGAACTACTGAAAGGATTATTTGTAAAGTACAATGAAGACGTGGCAACAATCTATGACTTACGATTCCCACGAATTGTAATCTCCATGTTAGCCGGAGCTGCGATAGCGGTATCGGGTGTGTTATTTCAGGCGGTATTAAAAAATCCACTTGCCGATCCGGGAATCATCGGTATTTCCAGTGGAGCAAGTTTTGCGGCGGTACTCATTACCGCATTTGCACCGACTTTATTTTTCTTCACTCCATTATTTGCATTTCTTGGTGGTGTGATTGCATTTGTCTTAGTTTACAGCCTGTCATGGAAAGGGGGATTAAGTCCCTTAAGAATTATCCTTGTCGGTGTGGCAGTCGATGCAATGTTCACCGGATTATCCAGTGCGCTGAATTCAATGAATGGCGGAAACATGTCTGGCGTGGCAGCCATCGTCAATGGTAATATCACAATGAAAACTTGGGATGATGTGAAAACCTTAGTACCGTATGTAATTGTCGGACTGGTTCTGGCACTGATTATGACGAAGATGTGTAATCTGTTAGCACTGGAAGATAAGACAGCACGAAGCCTTGGAATCAATGTCAATGCAATGCGTATCGTGATTTCACTGATAGCAGTATTGCTTGCAAGTATTTCCACAGCAGTAGCCGGAGTGATTAGTTTCTTAGGACTGATTGTTCCGCATATCGGAAGAATTTTAGTAGGAAGCGACCACAAGGCATTAGTTCCATTTAGTGCTTTGTTCGGAGCGTTTACGTTCCTGCTGGCAGATACCATCGGAAGAACGATAGCTGCTCCGTATGAGGTATCCGCATCCATCATTATGAGTGTGGTCGGAGGCCCATTCTTCATCATTCTGTTAAGGAGGTCTAAGAAGTATGCGAAGTAAAGAAAAGAATATGGATTTGACTTCTACAGAGAATGAAGCAGCAAAGAAAGTGAAAAAAGCGGATAAGTGGGCAGACAAGCCTGCGATGGAAGTTAGAGATCTGCACTTTTCCTATGGAAAAAATAAAGTCTTAAAGGGCGTATCCCTGAAGATTGAAGAAGGTAAAATCACAACGATTATGGGAGCAAACGGATGTGGAAAATCTACATTGTTTTCCCTGATGACGAAAAACTTATATCCGAGAAAAGGAAATATTTTCCTCAAAGGAAAGAATATCCAGAACCTGAATTTAAAAGAATTTGCCAGAAAGGTTGCGATTGTTCAGCAGTATAACAGTGCATCAGACGATATCACCGTTGAGAATCTGGTGGCATTCGGAAGAACCCCACATAAGAAAATGATGCAGGGAGACAGTGCCGAAGATGAGCGTATGATTCAGTGGGCATTGGAAGTAACCAATCTGACAGAATATCGTGACAGAGAAGTGTCAAGACTTTCCGGTGGACAGCGTCAGCGTGTATGGATTGCAATGGCACTTTGTCAGGGAACAAAGACGCTGTTCCTCGATGAGCCGACTACCTATTTGGATATCCGGTATCAGATTGAGATCCTGCAACTGGTGAAAAAACTCAATCAGGAATTTGGAATAACCATCATCATGGTACTGCACGACATCAATCAGGCAATCGCATATTCAGATAATGTCATCGGCATGAAAGATGGAAAAGTGCTGGTGGAAGGTGATCCGGAAGAAGTGATTACGGAAGAGAGCATCCGGGAACTGTATGGCATTGAGCTTGGTGTGACAAGGGTTGATGGACGGAAGTTTGTGCTGGCGGTGTAAGAAGAAAATAGTAGTAGAACGACAAGAAATAAAGGGGAGGAAAACTCCCACAGGAGAACAGAAAGAAGATGAAAAATCCTTTAAAAGTAGTATGGATCGTGCTTGGATTTCTTTGCCTGGGACTTGGTACGATAGGAATTGTACTTCCTATCCTGCCAACCGTTCCGTTTTATATGGCAACACTGTTTTGCTTTGCAAAGAGTTCTAAGAAACTGCACGACTGGTTCGTAGGAACGAATCTTTATAAGAAACATCTGGACAGTTTTGTTCAGAAAAGAGCCATGACAATAGGAACAAAATGCAAGATTATCGGAATGGTAACGGTAGTCATGGCAATCGGCTTTATCTGCATGAAGAATGTACCAATCGGAAGAATCTGTATCGCAGTGGTTTGGGTATGCCACCTGTTATACTTCTTCCTTCGAGTGAAAACTTTAAAAGTGAGAGAAGAATTACCGGAAGGTGCAGAAGTGGAATAATATGATGGATAAAGTAGAAAAGAAACGACAGAAGGAACAGCATGTCGTGGAAGAGATGATCCGGCTGTATTGCCGAAAAAAACATCCGAAAGAAAAAAGACAGGAAGGGCAGATGTGTCCTTCCTGTCTTTTTTCTTTCGGATTATGCAAAACAAAGAAGTCAAAAGTGTCCATTCATGGAAGAAAAGACGTTTTGTGCGAATTGTAAGGTACATTGTTATAAGCCGGAGATGAGAGAACAGATCAGGCAGGTTATGCGGTTTTCAGGACCAAGGATGCTGTTGTATCATCCGGTGCTTGCTATCTGGCATCTGGTGTGTAGCAACAAAGAGAAGAAAAAGTAAGGAGTTACTTATGATTAAAACAAGACTGGTGGGGCTGTTGTCCCACGCAAAAAAGTATATCGTGTATACGATTTTGTGGCAGTGGGCAGCCCTCCTGTCGCAGGTATTGGCAGTCTTTTCTATCGCAGATTTACTGGAACGGGTAGTATACCGGGCAGTAACCGTACCGATCATTGAGCGGACAATACTGATTTTAGTTCTGGTTGTGGTGATCCGATTTATCTGTGAACGGATGGGAGCAAGGTCTTCCTATCTGGCGTGTGTGGATGTAAAGCGGATTCTGCGTGAAAAGATTTATGAGAAAATGTTAAAGCTGGGAGCTTCCTACAGTGAGCAGGTATCCTCTTCGGAGGTCGTACAGGTGTCAACTGAGGGTGTGGAGCAGTTGGAAACATACTTTGGAAAATATCTTCCACAATTATTTTACAGCCTGATCGCACCACTGACCTTATTTATCATTCTTTGCAGAGTGAGCCTGAAAGCGAGTGTGATCCTGCTGATTTGTGTACCGCTGATCCCGATTTCTATCGTGGTGGTACAGAAGATTGCAAAGAAATTACTGAATAAGTATTGGAGCATCTATACTGGACTGGGAGATTCGTTCCTTGAGAATTTACAGGGACTTACCACATTGAAGATTTATCAGGCAGACCAGCAGAAAGCAGACGAGATGGATGTGGAATCCCAGAACTTTCGTAAGATTACGATGAAGGTGCTGACCATGCAGCTCAATTCCACAAGCATGATGGATATTGTTGCCTATGGTGGAGCTGCGATCGGTATGGCAGTCGCGGTGTCCGAATTCTTAAAAGGAAATATCAGTGTAGCAGGAACGTTATGTATTGTTCTGCTTGCCAGCGAGTTTTTCCTGCCGCTCAGACTGCTTGGTTCATTCTTCCATATCGCAATGAATGGTATGGCAGCGAGTGATAAGATTTTCAAAATTTTAGATTTGCCGGAACCACAGGCTGGAGAAAAAACACTGCCGGATGGAGCGTTAGATGTTACATTAAAAGATGTGCACTTTTCTTATGAAGAGGACAGAGAGATTTTAAAAGGAATAGGCTTAAATCTTCCGGCAGGAAGTTTTGTATCACTGGTTGGTGAATCCGGATGTGGTAAGAGTACGATTGCCGGAATCCTTGCAGCAAAGAACCGGGGATATAACGGAGAAATCATCATCGGTGGCGTACCGCTTAATGAAGTGAATGAAACCAATCTGATGCAGAGGGTTGTTCTGGTTCGCCATAACAGCTACCTGTTCAAAGGTACAGTAGAAGAAAATCTGAAGATGGCAAAACCGGACGCAACGAAAGAAGAGATGGAAGCTGTCCTTCAGAAAGTGAATCTCTTAGGGTTCTTACAAACACAGGATGGCTTGCAGACACAGTTGTTGGAAAAAGCAAGCAACCTGTCCGGCGGTCAGTGTCAGAGACTGGTAATTGCCAGAGCATTGCTTCGGACAGACAGTGCGGTTTATATTTTTGATGAAGCTGCATCCAATATCGATGTAGAAAGTGAAGAACTAATCATGAATGTGATTCACGAACTGGCAAAGACAAAGACGGTACTTCTGATCTCCCACAGACTGGCAAATGTCGTGAAGTCTGACAAGATCTATTTCTTAAAAGACGGAGAAATCAAAGAAAGCGGAAAGCATGACGAACTGATGAGCCAGAATGGTGCGTACAGACATCTGTATGAAAGCCAGATGGCACTGGAAAACTATGGAAAAGGAGGAATGGCATAATGAGTGAAAATACGAATACAACAAAACGCAGAAGTGCCATCCAGATCATGGGAAGTCTGATTGGTCTGGTAAAACCCTTGCTCCATATCATGCTGGCAGCAATCATCCTTGGAACATTGGGTTATTTATGTGCAATCTTCCTGACGATACTGGCAGGACAGGTTATCATGCATGGTCTTCTGACAGGAGTAGCCGGAATGATTGTTCCGGTGGACAATATGTGGCTGGTATTTACTCCAGTAAAAACGATTATCACAGTCATGATCGTAATTGCAGTGCTTCGTGGAATCCTGCATTATGTGGAACAGTATTGTAATCATTTTATCGCATTTAAGTTGTTGGCAATCATCCGTCACAAAGTGTTTGCGGCACTGAGAAAGCTCTGCCCTGCAAAATTGGAAGGACGGGATAAGGGAAATCTGATCTCGATTATTACAACCGATATCGAATTACTGGAAGTGTTCTATGCACATACCATTTCTCCGATTGCGATTGCAACGCTGACCTCAATTATTATGGTGATTTTTATCGGAAGATATCACTGGCTGGCAGGAGTGATTGCTCTGGTAGCTTATCTGATTGTCGGTGTTGTCATCCCGATGTGGAATGGAAAACGTGGAAGCCAGAAGGGAATGGAATTTCGGACAAACTTCGGAGAACTGAACAGTTTTGTTCTGGATTCTTTACGTGGACTGGACGAGACCATCCAGTACGGACAGGGTGAAAAGAGAAAAGAGCAGATGTCTGAGCATTCCAAAAATCTTGCAGGAATGCAGGAGTCATTAAGCAAAATGGAAGGCTCACAGCGTTCATTTACGAACATGGTTATCCTGCTTGCATCTTTTGGAATGCTTGCACTGACGATCTGGCTGTACGACAAAGGTGCGATGGGATTCGAGGGAATCTTAACCTGCACCATCGCAATGATGGGTTCTTTCGGACCGGTAGTAGCATTATCAAGCCTTTCCAATAACCTGAACCAGACACTGGCAAGTGGTGAGCGTGTTCTTTCTCTTCTGGAAGAGACACCGCTTGTGGAAGAAATTCCGGGTGACGTGGAAACTTCCGGTGCAGAGAGCATGGAACATGAATTTACAGGAGCAGAGGCAGAGCATGTAACATTTGCTTATGATAATGAGGTTATTTTAGATAACTATTCACTGAAATTACAGCCGGGTAAAATCACAGGGATTCATGGTGCGAGCGGCTCCGGAAAATCTACGCTCTTAAAACTGCTGATGCGGTTCTGGGATGTGCAGGATGGAAGTGTATCGGTAGACGGTACAGATGTCCGCAAGATTCCGACCAAGCATTTGAGAGATATGGAAAGTTATGTCACACAGGAAACGCACCTGTTCCATGATTCGATTGCAAACAATATCGCAATCGCAAAGCCGGGAGCATCCAGAGAAGAGATTATGGAAGCTGCAAAGAAAGCGTCTATCCACGATTTCATAATGACACTTCCGAAAGGATATGATACAGAAGTCGGAGAACTGGGTGATACGCTGTCCGGTGGTGAAAAACAGAGAATCGGAATTGCAAGAGCATTTCTCCATGAATGCCCTCTGATCCTGCTCGATGAGCCTACATCGAACCTCGACTCTTTAAATGAGGGAATTATCTTAAAATCATTGAAAGAATCGGCCAAGAAGAAAACAGTTGTCTTGGTATCCCACAGAGTATCCACAATGAATGTGGCAGATGTGGTATATGAAATGGAGAATGGCAGAATTTCTTAACAGCAGGAATGCAGAAGAAATACTTTCCAAAAGGGGATAAAGTAGTATATGAAAATTGGAGAATCCAAAGAAGATTATCTGGAAGCGGCGTATGTATTGAAACGTTAGAAAGGATATGTTCGTAATTCTATGCTTAGTGATTATCTGAACTATTCCAAAGCGAGTGTTTCAGTTGCAGTACGTGGACTGCTGGCAGATGGATATGTAATAAAAGACCGATATGGCAGCATTGAACTGACAGAAGAAGGAAGAAAGATTGCAAAAAAAATCTATGCAAGGCATGTGCTTTTAGAAGAATTTTTACGACGAATAGGAGTATCTTCGGAAACTGCAAATCATGATGCGTGTCGGATGGAACATACAATCAGCGAAGAATCTTATAAAAAGATTCAAGAATTGGTACGGAAGATGAAGGAAGAGAATACGTTAAACGAAGAAATGAAATTAACGAATTAAATCAAAAACAGGAAAGGCGGTGGAGAGATTTCACTGTCTTTTCTGCTTTAAAAATGAAGTAACATAAGAAAAGGGATACAAATGAAAAAAGTATTGATTGCTGCGGATGAGGTAGATAAGTGGAGTCAACTTTGTGAAGGGTTAAAAAATGAGTGGGAATGTACGACCGTTAATCTGGATGTGTTTGAAAAATTCCATACCATAGCGGTCTATGACGCAGTATTGATGCTTGTGAGAAATGATAACGGAAAGCTGGGCAGGCTGATTTGGGAAGTCCGGCAGTACAGCAGGGCTCCGATTATTGTAGTGATACCGGGGATTCAGGCGGTAAAAAAGTATATCGAATGGGGTGCAGACCTAGTATTTCCACATCCTTCGGTCAGCTTGATCAACACGTACCTGTATGCATTACTCAGACGTTCCGATATCACATGGAACACTGGAAGAAAAAGAGAAAAGCAGGAGATCATAAGGAAAGGAAAACTTCTAATTGACTGCCGTTATCATACTGTTTACTGGGGGAAGCATGAGCTTGCAACCCTAAATGAGCGAGAAAAGGCATTCCTGTATCTGTTGGCAGATGCCTCCAGACAGGTAGTTACCCATGAGATTATCTTTGAACAGTTATGGAAAGAACCATATGGAGATGACTCTGCCAACATGATCTGGTGTTTTGTACGCAGACTCCGCAAAAAAATGGAAAAGACAGAACCGGAGGCTGCAAAGATAATTCAGAGTATACGAAAGGTGGGATATTATTTAGATATAGACAGACATTGAGCAAAATGTAGAAAAATGTCGAATTATGCGAAAAGTGACTGGCAGATGACTGTTACATTACACAGTTCTGACAGTCTTTTTCTATATACTTCTTTTTGTGGTGTTTTAGTAAGGCATGACAAGGAGAAGAGTTATATTTGCATCAATGGAAGTCCTTAAAAAAACAAAAGAGTAAGGGAAAAAGAAGTGCTGTAATCGAAGAGGTTGCAGCATTTTTTTCTTCGACATTTTTCGAACATTATAACGTACATATCCGGTCACCGCCATGCTCCGATTTGATTTCTATACCAAAAATCAGATCGGAGGAAAGATAAATGGCTTATAACAAGACAAGTGAAGAACGAAAGTGGAATTATTGGAAAGAACAGGAAGAAAAGAAACTGCGTGAACTGGGAATGGAAGAAGAGAAGATCCAAAAGTTGCGCCAGATGGACAGGGAAGATTTTCTGGAAGAGCGCAGATTCCGGGAACATCTGGATGAAATGATGCAGGATATGGATTCCATAAAACAAAGGGACAGAGGACGGTTTGCACAGGACATCCGAGAACTTTTAGACAACATTGGAGACCGACGAATCTATGAATTATTAAAGGGCACAGAACATCAGATATTAGAGATACTTTTGCTTAGTACATGGGGATATTCAGGAAGAGAGATTGCCCAAATTATGGGAATGGCAGAACAGACCGTTTATACCAAAAGAAACCGTTTAAGAAAAAAATTAAATAATTTGTTGAAAATTGAATAATAACAGCATTTTTCGTCGGCTATTTAATAGGCAGGTAAATTTTGCCAGTGTACTTTGACAATCCTATACCAGCATTACAGGTACGTTCCCGTAAGTAGAAGCGTGTCAGGAAGGCGCGAGGACAGATGAAAATGACAGGAAAGAATATAAAAAATTCTTTGCTGGTGTTTTTGTTTCGAGCGAATCACCTTTAACTGAAACAGGACCGTGGCGGTCTTTTGCGAGGATCACTTACGAGGGGATAATGATACATAGGAACTGCCAGTGAGCAGAGGATGGACTTTGGGTTGTAATCAGCAAGACCTTTAGAAAATCCATGAGCGGTGCAATGCCAAGCATCCGCCTGTAATGTTCCCGTAAGGCAATGGGGGAGTCGAGGACAAATACAACGCCAAAAAACAAAAGTATAAGAAATCAAGGAAGAATGTGTCGTTGATATCAGATACATGCGGCTGTAGGGAGAAATCCTTTACAGCCGTATTGATGTGGTATCAGCACGCATATTAGGTAACAAATTATGTATTACACAAGAGAATATCTCAATAGAGCGCATCGAGAAATTGATACTATCTTCCGAGTGCTGTTCCCGGAACATGGAATGGCAGTAAGGGAAGAACAGATTATGTTATGCCACAAAATGCTGGATAACCTGCTGGGAAGAAACATAGCACTGTGTGATGCGGGTGTCGGTATCGGCAAGACGTATGCCTATCTGGTGGCCTGTGTTCTGATGAGAAAATATTCTCTCCTTGCAGAAGGATGTTCCCCTTATGAGCAGCGTCCGGTCGTGATATCCACTTCCAGCATTGCACTCCAGAAAGCAATTCTTACAGAATATATCCCTTTTCTCTCCCGGATTCTTCAGGAGAACGGGACGATTCAGGCCCCTATTAAAGCTGTGATACGAAAAGGGAAAGAGCATTTTGTCTGCGATGAGAGGTTGGAGCAACGAATCGTTGCAATCGAAGAAAAAAACAAAAATGCGTTGCAGAAAGAAGCTCTGCTGTCGTTGAAAGAACATTATGATATGGACGAAGTGTCCAACTTAAGTGGGTTTGACAGAAGGATGGTGAGTGTACCGAAGTTCTGTTCGGGAGACTGCCCGAAAAGAGGCTCATGCAGGTATCAGCAGTATCTGGAGCGTTCCAGAGATCATGAAATGTTCATTCAGATCTGTAATCACAATTATCTGCTGGCTGATGGTTATCACAGGCTGCAGGATTACCGCCCGTTATTGAAAGATTACAGGGCATTGATTGTAGATGAAGCACATAAGCTACCGGATGCGGCAAAGCAGATGTTCGGGAAGAGTCTGTGTTATGACGATATTAGGGAAATCTGCTTTTATCTTGGAAAAGAATATCAAGGACCGGAGATAAGAAAACTGTCCGGCACGATCCGGATGGTGCTGGACATCATAGGAGAAAACCACAGAACCAGATATGGGATAAAAGAAGAATTCCACATGACAGAAGAGTGTGCAATGTATTTATATGAGGGGATACAGACCATGAATAAGATCATAGAAAAATTAGAAAAGAAGATTCCAAAGTGGATCAGAAACAAGCTGGAAGAAACCAGAAGTGTGCTGGAATGCTTTTTCCATCAGGATAAGAAGTATGTGCTGCATCTGAAGCAGGACCATGACCACCGGATTATATTGTGTGCATCCAGCAGACGGATTCCGCAGTACCTGGACCAGATGTTATGGAGCAGAGGTATGGGAGCAATCCTTACAAGCGGAACTTTAAAAACCGGACAGGGATTTTCCCACATTCGGAAAATGACAGGATTACAGAGAGTGCGGAGAGTCCGGGAATATGTGGCAGACTCCCCGTTTGAATATCAGAAGAACTGTCTTTTATATCTGCCTAAGAATTTGAAAAAATCCAGAAGAGGAAGTCAGGAAGAGGCGGAGATGATAGCAGGCCATATCCATTCACTGATCTGTTCGACTTACGGGCATACGCTGGTGCTGTTTACATCTTATCATTTGATGGGAAACGTTTACCAGATGTTAAGGGATGAAATTCCGTTCCCGATGATAGAGGTGTGGAGACATTCACCGGAAGAGATCACAAGATTTAAACAGATGGACAATGCTGTCCTTTTTGCAGCCGGCTCCTGTTGGGAAGGAGTAGACTTCCCTGGAGATATGGTATCTTCGCTGATTATAGTAAAACTGCCCTTTGCTGTTCCTGATCCCATCAGCGAAGCACAGAAGAAGGAATATGCCAGCCTGAAAGATTATATTCAGGCAGTGATTGTTCCAGACATGCAGAAAAAACTAAGACAGGGATTCGGACGGGCACTCCGCACCGAGACAGATACTTGTGTCGTGTCCATTTTAGACGAGCGTGCAGGAGAAGGCGGCAGGTATCATGAGGAAGTGATGTGTGCGCTTCCAAGCTGCAAGATGGCAAAAGACATCAAGGATATCCAGCACTTTATCCGAAACCGGAAAGGCGTGGAATACTACCTGTAACCGTTCGTGGTTCTGCTACAGAAATAGCAGATTTAGCACGAAAAGTTTGGTCGTATTTCAAGGGCGTTTTCGGTGGGATTGTTGGTATTGATGAATAGCTATTTCGGCATGAAGTGGGTATACTGTGTATAGCGTTAGAGGAAAGGAGGCAGCTTATGATATACAAGGTGGAAACGATAAAAGATGGAACAGAAAAATATTTTTTCATCAGAAATCTGGAAACAATGAGTATTGAAGAACTGCCAAGTAAATATCTAATGCATAAGATTAAATGTAAACGTTCACCAAATACAGTGAAACGCACAGCATTTTCAATCTGCTATTATATGAAATATATGGCAGAGAAAGAAATGGAACTCACAGAAGTCTATCAGTTAGATTATGAAAAACAGACAGAACACTTTGTGGAATTTTTATACTGGCTTAAAGCCGGAAACCATACAGAGCAAACGGCTGGAGAAAAGAAGTGTCCGAATGAAGGAACCTGCAACGCATACTTAAAAGATGTGTTCAGGTTCTATTTATTTATAGAGGCAGAATATGAACAGTACGGAAGTCTCAAAACCTTATCGTATAACCAGATTATAGCGGTTAATCAGGTGGGAGTAAAAAAGGTACTGCGGAATCATTCTTTTAAAGCCTATCTGAAGGAAGAGGAACATCGTGGGAGAACAGCAAAAGAAAATCAGATTATTACAATTTTACAGGCCTGTACGAACCGAAGAGATCAGCTTCTGTTACTTATGTTAGCAGAAACCGGATACAGAATTGGGGAACTACTGGGAGTAAAATATGTCAAAGATATTGATTATAGGAATCACATGATAAGGGTATGCTTCCGGGAAGATAATGAAAATGAAGCGAGAGCCAAAAATGCGGAATACAGAAGTGCCAAGATAAGTAATGATACGTTTGAATTTCTCATGGATTATCTGGCAAAATATCGGAAAATCCTGCAACATCAGGATTACCTGTTTGTGAATATCATGGGTGAGAACATTGGAAAGCCATTAAGAGTGGACAGTGTATATGATATGTTGGACCGAATGGAAAAGAAAACCGGAGTTAAAATCACACCCCACATGTTACGTCACTATTTTGCAAATATGCGAAAGCAGGCAGGATGGGAACTGGAAATGATCAGTCAGGCATTGGGGCATAAACATTTGGATACGACTATAAAGTATCTGGACTGGCTGGATGATGAACTGATAGAAGCAAGTAATGAGTTTTATGCACAACACACTGCTATTTATGGGGCGGAACGTCTGCTGGAGTAGGGAGGTGTGAGAAATACCTATATATTTATTGCAACAGGCAGAACACATAACAGAATCTGAAGTAGATATTGAGAAGAAAAAGCAGGAACTATATTCAGAAATTGATGCACTTGGAATAAAAAGCGATTCAAGAATTAACAAATTGAAAAAGTTCTTGGCAGATAGAAAAATCTGGCATCTGGAAGAAATGGATTATCCTTTGCGAAATTCGTATGAACAATATTTAAGAGGACAGATACGATCACAAATTGTATCTTTCTATTTGAAAATATATGATACGGTAAAACAACAACATATCTATCAACAGATGCAGACGCTAAATGGAAAGCGGATATATGAATGGAAATATCAAAATAAAATTTATTTTCTGAAGTATTATCCGGAAAAGGAAATAGCTGAGACCTTTGAAACTTCTTATAAAACAAACCTATTGGTGTGGGATTTTACACAAAATTGTTCAGAAGTTTTAAAGAAACAAATTTTTTATACGTTGAGTCGTATCATTGCCAATACTTCAATGTCTAAGGCTTATAGAAATGTCAGGTTAAAATCCTTAAAACTTCTTTATGATTCTTGTGTTCAGTTAAATATTACGGATATTGGATTGCTGGAAATGGAACAAGTGGAAACTATTTTAAAGAATTTTCCCGAAACGAGTCAACGAAGTATTTTAGGTGAATGCAGAAGAGATGCGTTTATGCAGCAGGAACAGATCCAATGGGAAGCAAATGTATGGTATCTGGAACGATTACATCTTGGAAAACATCGGATAGACGAAAGTAAATCCTTAATTAGCATTTCTTTTATGGAAGTCAAGGAAATACAGAATCGAGAAATTTTACAGGCATACATGAAATATGAACTGGGAATTACTGGACAGGCAGTCAGCACGATTGTACGAAGATTTGTATGTATTAGAAATTTTATTGAACTGCTGGAACAAGAAAAGATACTGGCGATTCATGCAACTGTCGCAGAAGTAAAAAAGTATGCAGACGGCTTGCGAGAACGGGGAATACAGGCAAAGGGATTTAATGAAAGAATTTTCGGTATCGGTCATTTTTATAAATTCATGGAAGTTAAACAGTATATTACAAGAATGCCATTCCGAATTGAATATTTCCAACAAAAAGAAGTAATAGTACATCATGATCGTAGCGTTGAGGAAACAGTATATATGGAAATTTTGAAAAAATTATATCTTTTTCCAGAGCGATTACGATGTATGTTCCTACATCTGTGGTGTCTAGGATTACGGGCGAGTGAAGTGTGTACATTGAAAGGAAATGCTTATTATCAGCAGGGCGAGGATTATTGGATTCAGGTGTATCAGGTCAAAATGAAGAATTATAAAAGGATTCCAATCCCACAGGCACTTTATCAGATTATGAAAGTATACTTGAAAAAACATGAAATTCAGCCTGAAGAATTCATTTTTAAAAACAGCAGAGGTGGTGCTTGTCTATATGGCACATTCCGAACTCAGATGATAGAAGCGTGCCGGGAAAATAAGATTGCAAATGGAGAATATTTATTTCAATCACACGATTATCGACATACAGTAGCAACTATGTTTTATGACAGTCATGTATCACTGCAAAGTATCAGGGATTATCTTGGACATACTTATGAAGAGATGACAAGACAGTATATTGATTATATGCCGCAAAGGATTGCAAAAGCAAATGATGAGTTCTTTGAAATGCAAGGAAGTAGTTTAGCATCATGGCTAAAGAAAGAGGAAAAAGATGGAAAATGATATTATATACTTCAGCGATTTCCCCAATTTACAAGAAACAGGGACACGTAAGGATAATGGAAAATTTGATTTAACGTTGCTTCCAACGCAAGAATTAAAGGAAGAGTTTCGAGGTTATATTATGTATCGCTGCAAAAACGGAACGTTTAGAGCATTGATTCAGGATCGAACAGCTTATAATCATATTGCAAAGTTTTTGAACAGCAGAATAAATCGGAGAATCAAAAGCCTTGGAGATAGAAATCCAGAAAAATGGATATCACTTTTAAAAGGCTGGATGTTAGAACAGGGAATAACTATTGTAAAAGAAAAGAAGAGTGTGTATGGTACAGTAAGCTATGGCGAAGCAGTGACGATATTATATTTCAGAAACGTACTGAAATTTTTAGGGCCAGAAGATTTACGGGATGAGATAGAAAAAGATGTTTGGGAACTAAAAAATCTGGATATTAAAATCAGATCCAATCCAATTTATAATGTAAAAACACTGGATTTCAGAAAAATATATCAGCCAGATATCAGGGAAGAATGTAAGAAAGCTGTTTATATGAATCTGCAGTATGAAGCAATAGGAACTGTACAGGGAGAATTGACAATAATGAGGATATTCTCAGAATATCTCCAAAAAGAGTATTCCAAAATAAAAAGCTGCAGTGAAATAGACAGAGAAGTGTTGGAAGAATTTTTGATACATCTGTCAACAAAAGATACTTCCCATAGTGCGAATAGTTCTTATGTAATTTCATTAAGACGACAGTTAGAGACAATCGGAAAAATTTACAGCTATGAAAGATTGGAGCATTTATTTATTAATACGGATATTCCACCGGAAGTAAATGCAGAATTTAGAGTGTATTCTGATGATGAAATGAAACGACTGAATGCGGAAATTACACAGATGGATGTACAGATTGCAAGATGTCTTCTGATACATCAGATGCTTGGAACTAGGATATCAGATACCCTTACACTGAGACCAGATTGTCTGACGAGAGAAAATGGCCAAGATATGATTGAAATATATCAAGTTAAAACTAAAAGATATAAAAAACCGATCAGTAAAGAACTTGCAAAACTGTTACAGAGTTCTATTGAATATACACAGGAAAAGTTCGGTGATACAGAATACATATTTGTTAATGAAAAAGAACCTGACCGCCCGATGCAGTATATGGCTATAAAAACAAAAGTCATGTCCATGATACAGGAAAAGCAGTTGAAAGATGATCATGGCGAATTATTCGGGTTTGGAACGCACATGTTCCGGCACTACTATGGCGTCAAACTTACAGAAATGCATCTGGATGACTGGACGATAGCGAGACTATTGGGGCATAAAAGACTGAATAATGTACAGCATTACCGGAAAATGAGCAATCAAAGAATGGCAGACGAAACCAGAGAAGTAAGACAGAGGATGAGTGACATCATATATATGAGTCTGGCAAGATGGGGTGAAGAATATGAGCAAATACGACAAGATGATTGAGGAAAATCAGAGAAAAAGTAAAGAGAAAATTGAACTGGCATTGCAAGCAATACAAGATATGCTGGCAAATAAAGAACGTATCAGCGTTCCAAAGCTGATGAAGAAAACTGGATTGTCGAGAGGATTCTTTTATAAAAATCCAACCGTCCGGGATACATTGAACCAAGCAGTAGAGCAACAGGCCGGAATGATAGATCCAAGAAGAGAAATTCTGAACATGGCGATGGAAAAACAGATTGAACTGTTGAACCAGAAGGTGGCAGCTCTGAGCAGAGAAAATAAGGAACTGAAGAGAAAGAACGAAAAGTTACAGAAGGCATTACGGAAACAGGATTTGAATTTTATTAAGAACTTATAACATTGAAAATAATAAGATGGAAGAGATGTGTGCAGACACATCTTTTCATCGTTGAGGATAAAATATATAGAATGAGAATGGGATTGTTTTATGGTATACTAAAAGTGAAATGCTAACTTTGATATGAGGTATAAAACAATATGACAGAAATACAAATTAAAAATTTAATTAAAGAATATGAAAAAGAATATATTGAGTTTATGGAAATTGAGAAATTACCACAGTATAAGATAGATTTTTTTGAAATTAATGTTGAGGAAAGCGATGCAGCAGGATTCGCTTCAGCCGCCCAAGCTTACTATAATACGAAAACAGATGAACATATATTAAGGATATGCAAAAGTTCGGAAATACCAAGGTATATTGTGTTTCATGAATTTACGCATATTTTAGATACGGAAATGTATGCAAAGCAAGATTCTTGGAAATATATGGCTTTGTCTGGTTATACAGAATATCATGCAGCACAAGTTGAATTGATGATAATGTTAGGAGCAGATAGTATACAAACTCAAGATTTTTCATTTACAGTTGATGTTGAAATAGGTAATAGTACAGTTAGGAATTACCTAAACTCAAGACATCAATTAGTAGTGAATATGATGAATAGAACAGATTTTCCAAGAGATATTGAAGCATTAAAAACAACGGTAGGTGTGCTATATAATTATTTTGGAGTGCGTTCTATATGTAAAATGTATGCGAAAGATTATACTGAAGAAGTGGATAACACAATTATTATTCAGAAACTTTCAAAAGTATTATTTGAAGAGATAAATAGCTTTATGGTTGGATGGTTTAATGAAGCACAAGTAGAGCTGAGCTTTGTGTCATATATGAAAATAATGTGGCCTATGCTTCAAAGCTATTTTGGAAAAGAATGAAAGATAGTAACAGTAAACACAGTTTTGTATACAGTTAAACCCAGTAAAATCAACGCATGAGGGGAACTGGCTACATTTTAGTTTCCAATTTGGTGAGAAATAGACTCCAGACGAACAAGTATATCTTCTAAAACTTCATC
>OIWU01001817.1_pt1 | contig 19615 bp, 18 predicted proteins | sample 1587711 | NCBI WGS metagenome assembly OIWU01 (sample SAMEA3888909, study PRJEB22519) | human gut metagenome | biome: human gut; feature: human-associated habitat; material: faeces | place: Denmark | collected 2010 | reverse complement strand
ATGTTATCTCTGAACCACAATGCAAAGATACGAAATCGGTGAGGGGTCAACTCACAGTTGCTCATACTTGCTCATGTTTTATCATACTTTTTCATAGATTCTTTTAGAAATGTTGCGATTTTCTTGTTTATCTCAGAAAAAATGATTAGCTTTGCAAAATATATTATTGAGTTTAAATAAACATGGGCAATGATTACAAAGATTAGGTTACAAAATTGGAAGAGCTTTAAGGACTCTACTATATATATCGATTCTTTGGGTATCCTTATCGGAACCAATGCTAGTGGTAAGTCAAATGTGTTAGATGCGTTTGCCTTCCTCCGTGCCGTGGGGGAAGGTAAGAGCCTTCTTGATGCCATTCAGACTGTTAGAGGCGGGGAAGACTGGATTATCCGTAGAGGTGAGGATTCTTTCTGTATTGAGATAGAAATAGAAATTGAAGGAAGTTCCTATCTTCTTGATTTGAGGGTGATTAAGCGAAATTCAGTTTTCAGTTTTGGACCTTGTGAAATCCGTCGTTTGGGTATAGAAGACGATGATGCCGTTCCTGGTGAGTTTATTGATTCTGCTCGCAACATTACATGGAAAACGTATGATGTTCCAATACTTCTGGATTTTTGGGCAAAGATATATGCTACTTTTAGAAATATCATCATTCTTGATCCTGTTCCTGCTAAGATGCGTGATTACTGCAAGATTTCCAAAGAGCTGAAGTCTGATGGTAGTAATGTAGCAGGTGTTTTATGTGCGTTGTCTCCAGAGGAAAAGAAGAAGGTGGAAGCACTGGTGTCCAGCTATGTTCGGCCACTTCCTGAACGTGATATAAATAAGGTTATATCTGAGCCTGTTGGTCTGATTAAGTCAGATGCCATGCTTTATTGTTATGAGGATTGGAATCCTGAACAGCCTGTTGATGCAAGAGGTATGAGTGATGGAACGCTTCGTTTTATTGCGATTGTCGTAGCTCTTTTGACGGTTGCACCTCATAGCTTACTGCTTATCGAAGAGGTGGATAATGGCCTGCATCCTTCTCGTGCCAAGGAGTTGGTTGATATGTTGAAGGATTTGTCACGACAGCGCCAGGTTGATGTGCTCTGTACGACGCATAATCCTGTTTTGTTGGATGAGTTGGGAAATAAGATGATTCCGTTTATCAGCTATGTTACCCGTGATGAGCATGGCGATAGCCATGTCAATCTCTTGGAAGAAAAAGAGAATCTAGCCAAATTGATGGCTTCTGGAACAATAGGTAGAATGATGGTTAATGATAAGATATAATGAGAAAGGTATTGGTGATAGATACGAGTGTACTTTGTGTTTGGCTCAAAGTACCTGGCAAGGAAACTTGTGGCCCAAGCAATGCCTTGGTTTCATACAAGATGGTCTCTGAGAAAATAGAGGAAGAAAAGAAGAAAGGTACAACCTTTATTCTGCCTCTAGCAACAATTATTGAGACAGGAAATCATATAGCTCATTCTTCGGGCGATAGAAAGTCATTAGGTGAAGATTTTGCTCAAATCATGATCGATTCGGCTGATGAGAAATCACCATGGGCTGCATTTACGGAACAAAGCAGTTTGTGGAATCCTGAAAACTTAAAAAAGTTGGCAGAGAAGTGGAAGGCTACCGTTATAGGAGGGCAAGCTTTAGGCGATGCTTCTATCGTTGAAGTCGTAAAATATTATACTGATTTAGGATATCAGGTTGAAATCTTTACTGGTGATGAAGGATTGAAAGCTTATGAGCCTACGGTTGAAATCCCTAGGAGAAGAAGAAAATGACTCAAGCTTTGCAAGTCCGCTAGGCGTTAGGGAGATACGCAAGTCCGCAGGAACGCCTAACGGGCCCTAACGCCATGCAGGGCATAATGAGAAAGTGCAACGGAGAGTTGCACTTTTGCCTTGGTCACATAATATGCTGTTATGACACAAATGAATTGAACAAGGAAACAACTACCGAGAAAATCTCGGTAGTTCAACAGGAAGGTGAGAGAGGGGCGACGCAACACGTAGTTTTACAACCTCGATGCAATCTGCCGATGATAAGAATTGAAAGCCAAAGGGGGATGAGGTGACCTCAAATCACCCCATCTTCCATTTACTAGTCTATGTATGATGTAACTGAACTTTCGCAAGTTTTACCCCACACGCCCTGGGCTAGGAGCTTTTGGGCCTTCAGCCCGTACTTAAACCACTTGCGAAAGTTCAGTTATTTATCTTCAAAAAGAGATACCAAATAGAACTCTGTAATTCTCTAATTCTTGAAAAATAAAACTCTTGATTATTTCACGATACCCTTCTCCAAGTACTCAGCCAAGTTGCAACGAACCTTCTGGCCGGCATCCTCGGCGGCAACCTTGGCCATATCGCTCTCTACCATGATCTTGACAAGGTCTTCGAAAGAAGTGGTGTTGGGATTCCAGTTGAGCTTGGCCTTTGCCTTGGTAGGATCGCCCCAAAGATTGACAACATCGGTAGGACGGTAGAAATCGGGAGACACCTCGACGAGAGTCTTGCCGATCAACTCCTCAGGACCTTCCACGCAGATACCCTTCTCGTTCTCTTCCTTGCCTTCCCACTTCAGCTCGATACCTACATAATGGAAAGCCAGCTGGGCGAACTCACGAACAGAGTGCTGCTTGCCGGTGGCAATGACGAAGTCCTCAGGCTTCTCTGCCTGGAGGATGAGCCACATACACTCCACATAGTCCTTGGCATAACCCCAGTCGCGCAAAGAATCCAGGTTGCCCAGATAGAGTTTCTCCTGCTTACCCTGCTTGATGCGGGCTGCGGCAAGAGTGATCTTACGTGTCACGAAAGTCTCGCCACGGCGCTCACTCTCATGATTGAAGAGGATACCCGAACAGCAGAACATATTGTAAGCCTCACGATACTCCTTCACAATCCAGAAACCATACTGCTTGGCAACAGCATATGGCGAATAAGGATGGAATGGAGTATTCTCGTTCTGAGGAACCTCCTCCACCTTGCCATAAAGCTCGGAAGTGGAAGCCTGATACATGCGGCAGGTCTTCTCCAAACCGCACTGGCGGATGGCCTCAAGGATGCGGAGCACACCTGTGGCATCTACATCGGCAGTAAACTCAGGAGAGTCGAAGCTTACCTGTACGTGGCTCTGGGCAGCCAGGTTGTAAACCTCGGTAGGTTTCACCTTGTTCATCACCTGGATGATACTCATAGAGTCGCCGAGATCGGCATAGTGAAGATGGAAGTTGGGCTTGCCTTCCAAATGGGCGATACGCTCACGATAGTCGACTGACGAACGGCGGATCGTGCCATGAACATCATAACCTTTCTCCAACAACAACTCTGCCAGGTAAGAACCGTCCTGGCCTGTGATACCCGTGATAAGGGCTACTTTCTTCTGTTCCATTTATTCCTTTTATTTAAGTTTCGGTTTTTAAAAAAACACAGTACATATCTATAATGCTGCAAAAGTACGACTTTTTATGCAAATAATCAAGTTTTTAAGCCCGAAAATCTACTTTATTCGCCTACAGGTCTGCTGGTTCGCAGGTTTGCTCCTTGGGCCAGTTGACCAGAAACAGCTTGTCTGTGGCACGCGTGAAGGCTGTATAGAGCCAGTGAATATAGTCGGGAGTAAGCATATCGTCGGTCATATATCCCTGGTCCACATATACATGCGCCCATTGTCCGCCCTGTGCCTTATGGCAGGTCACGGCATAGGCGTACTTGATTTGCAGGGCATTGAAATAAGCATCCTGGCGAATAGACTTCATGCGGTCGGCCTTCAATGGCACAAAGTGCTGATAGTCTTCCTCCACTTGCCTGAAGAGCTCCTCCTGCTGCTCGTGGGTAAGGGCCGGCGCCTCGCTCTGCAAGGTGTCGAGCATACTCGTCACCTGCATCTCGTAATCATCATAGTCGGGCAACTGCAACAGCAATGTGGCAAAGCGGAACCCATACAGCTCGATATAGTTGCTCACCCTCAACACCTTAGCCCTGTCGCCATTGGCAAGAAAGGCAGGAACAGCGCCGGCACTTCCCTCCCCGCTCTCCTTCTTCTCCTTCTCTGTCCAGAAGTAGTTGTTCTTCACGATCATGAGCATATCGCCCGACGAGAGTTCCTCCTCACGGTCGAGCACCATGTTCCTAATACCATTATTATATATATTGGCGCGCTTGTTGCTTCGGGTGATGACCATCGTCTCGTCCATCCCCACATGATGATAACTGTCGCCAAGACTCTCCACCAGCTCTGCTCCCGGCATCATCACGATATCGGCAAAGCCCTTGAAGCGTATCAGCGGAAGTCCTGTCACAGCATCATGGGTTATCATCTGTCTGATGAGGGTGGCATTATAGAGGATGCCCGACGACTGACTCTGTCGCAACACCTCATTGAGGTCGCACTCGTAAACCTTCAGACCGTATCCCTCCATCACCGATGCGCTGAGGGCAGGCGACTCCTCCTCGCCCACAGGGGGCAGCTGTGCCTTGTCGCCTATGAGCAACAGGCGGTCGTTATGTCCCTGATACACAAACTTCACCAGGTCGTCGAGCAGACATCCACTGCCGAAAGTTGTTCCCCCCAGCCCCATATTGGCTATCATCGAAGCCTCGTCCACCATGAAGAGCGTGTCGGTGTAAAGATTGTCGTTCAGACTGAACTGACCGTCAACACCGGCAAAAGCCTTCTCTCTGTAGATGCGGCGATGGATGGTATAGGCAGGAGCCCCACTGCCCAGCGAGAACACCTTGGCAGCCCTGCCCGTAGGGGCAAGGAGCATCACCTTCTGGCGTATCTGCAGCAGGGTACGCACGATAGCTCCCGAAAGCGAGGTCTTTCCCGTACCGGCACTGCCTCGCAATATCATCACCGCCTGAGGGTCGCGGTCGGTCATAAAACTGACAAAAGTATCGAGTGCCTGCCCCTGCTCCTGCGTAGGAGCAAAGCCAAACTGTTGCAATATCTTATATTTTAGGGATTCGATGACCATAACTCAAAAAAAAATTGTATCTTTGCACCATGCAAAAGTAACAATACTTTTTGAAATGAGAAAGAAAATAAGCAACAATTCTATCCTGGCAGCCTGTGTGCTCGTGGTTTTGACGCTCTGCCTGCTGAGTGTATGGCAACCCATCCACTTCCAGAAGGAAAAGGAACAAAGGGAGACGGCCGTCAAGCAAAGGCTCATGAAGATAAGAACTGCCGAGGAGAACTACAAGAGGCGGCACGGAACCTACACCGGCGATTTCGCCACGCTTATCAAGGGGAAATGGCTCGACAGGGAAATGCAGTACATTCCCTTCTCTGACAACAAGAGATTCTCGCTCTCGGCAACCACCATCGTGACCAAGAACGGCAAACAGATACCGCTCATGGAATGTGGAGCCACCTACGAGGAATACTTGGATGGCCTCAACGAAGATGCCATACAGCAGGAAACCGACAATGCCAACATGGAAGGAAGGTTCCCAGGACTAAAAATTGGAGACATCACAACAAACAACGACAATGCAGGCAACTGGTAACAACAACACAACGAAACTTCTGCAGACACGGCTCACCATCCGTGCCGGCAAGAACAGCCTCAGCTTCTCGGTAGCAGAAGGCGAACGCCAAGTGACATACGAGCCCTATGCCATGAAGAGTGGCGTATCAATGGCAGCCAACCTAAGACAGGCTTTCAAGGAAAGCGAACTGCTGTTGCGTGGTTACAGAAAGGCACGCCTCTTCATCGACACCCCTGTCTTGCTCGTCCCTGTCGACGAGTTCGACGAGAAACAGAAAGATACTTTCTATCAGTACAGCTTCGAGGAGCACGAGAGCGACATTATCATGCACAGAGTACAGCCTCAGCTCAACGCCGTGGCGCTCTTCCCTCTCAACAAAGACTTGAGAACGGTGATGGAGGACAACTTTGCCGACGTGCGCTTCACTCCTGTGCTGCAACCCGTATGGAACCATCTGCACCAGCGCAGCTTCGTGGGCATACAGAAGAAGCTGTTCGCCTATTTCCACGACGGCAAACTCGACATCTTCTGCTTCGACAAGAACCGCTTCAAGTTCTTCAACTCCTATGCCACCACACATGCCAAGGACGCCATCTACTTCATCCTATATGTATGGAAACTGCTCGGCATGGACCAGAAGAAAGACGAGCTGCACGTTGTGGGCGATGTGCCGGACAAGGACTGGTTCATCCATAACACCAAGCTCTACATTCAGAAGACTTACCTTCTCAACCCTGCTGCCGAATTCAACCGGGCACCGCTTACCGAAATCAAAAACATACCTTTCGATCTGCAGGCGCTCTACCTCAGCAAGTAGGAAAGCCCTCCCTGAGGGATGGCCTCACTCAAACCATACATCAACCAACATCACACTCAACAAAAGAATGCGCATCATAACAGGACAATATAAAGGAAGACATTTTGATATTCCACGTACCTTCAAGGCACGTCCTACCACCGATTTTGCCAAAGAGAATATCTTCAATGTACTGCAAGGATACATCGACTTCGAGGATGCTGTCGCCCTCGACCTCTTCGCAGGCACAGGCAGCATTTCGCTCGAACTGGTTTCACGAGGCTGTAGCCGGGTGGTAAGTGTCGAGGCCGACAGAGACCATGCCAACTTCATACGCCAGTGCTTCAAGAAGTTGGGCGATGAGAGCGACCTGCTCATCCGTGGCGACGTGTTCCGCTTCCTGAAGAACTGTCATCAGAAGTTCGACTTCATCTTCGCCGACCCTCCTTATGCTCTCAAGGAACTGCCCGAGATACCCCGGCTCATCCTCGACGGCGACCTGCTCAACGAGGGAGGCATCTTCGTCTTCGAACATGGCAAGAACTACGACTTCTCCGATCATCCCCGCTTCCTGGAACACAGAAGCTATGGCAGTGTCAACTTCTCTATCTTCAGATAATCATCTAAAGCAGTGGTGACAAGAGCCTTACTGTCGACTCGAAGAGGCGCTTCAGGAAAGGACGCCTGATGTAATAAGTTACATCATCGGTCAACTGACAGTGTGCCTCATCTTCCAGAAAAATGTTCTTGATTCGCAAGGCCATGTCTGTGTCGAAGAAGAAGGCATTGGCCTCAAAGTTGTTCTCAAAACTGCGGAAGTCGACATTCGTACTTCCACACGAGCATATCTTGTCGTCGCTCACCAACAGCTTGCTGTGGTTGAATCCCGCCTCATACAAGTACACTTTCACTCCTGCCTCTATGGCTTCCATCATGTATGACCGCGAAGCCCACTCCACCAGCCGTGCATCGCTGTGACGAGGCACCATGAGTCTGACGTCCACACCAGCCAAAGCCGCCGTTCGCATGGCAAAGAGCACGGGTTCGGTAGGAAGAAAATAAGGGGTTTCGAGATACACATAGTGCTGCGCCTGCAACAGGATGCGCACATATCCCTGCATGATGTCGGGCCAGGGAGTTACCGGGCTGCTGGTCACCACCTGCACCAAACAGTTGTTGCGGATAGCCGCATCGACAGGAGGATAATAACGCCGGTCGGTAATCAGCGTGCGGTCTACGAAATACCAGTCTACTAAGAAAGCTCTCTGTATGGCATAAACGCCACCTCCCTCTATGCGCAGATGCGTGTCGCGCCAGACTCTTCCGCCTCTTCCCTTCACATAGCGAAGGGCCAAGTTCATACCTCCTATGAATCCCACCTTGCCGTCTACCACACACAACTTGCGGTGGTTGCGATAGTTCACCTTGCTGGTAAAGGCAGGAAACCGTACCGGCATAAAGGCATGAACATCTATTCCGTCATCGCGCATACGCTCAAAGAAGGAATCGCTGACGCGCCAACAGCCCACATCATCATATATCAGACGTACCTCCACACCCTGCCTGGCCTTGTCTGTCAAAGCATCGGCTATCAGATTTCCCAAGGGGTCGTCCTCTATGATATAGGTATCTATATGGATGTGTTTCTCTGCCCTGCCGATGGCTTGCAGCAGACTGAACACGAAACCATAGCCATCGGTATAAATCTCCACCTGATTGTCTTTGAAAGGGAGCGCCCAGTTCTGGTTGGCAAAGAGGCGCATCAGGGGCTGGCTGTCGGCAGGCAGATGCAGGTTCTCCTGCTCAGCAAACTCCAGCATCGAGCGCTTGGTGAGCTGGTCCATGGAACGGTTGCTGATGAGTCGCTGCTTACGGATGTCCTGCCCGAAGAACACATAGAGCACGATGCCGAGAAAGGGCATAAAGAGCAGCACCATAATCCAGGCTATGGTCTTCGCTGGCTGTTTATTGTCCATCAGTACCGCCACGACGGTGGGGATGGTAAGCAGCGCATATACTAATAAATATATCCAGTGGAAATATATCATATCATTGAAGTTTCACATGTACGGAAGTTATAGAAGTCAACTTCCCTTTCTGCACTTCACATCATCGTTAGTTAAAGATGAAGTTGGCTTGTGCCGCCAGCAGACTGTTCATCTGCTTCAACTTGGTGAACTCTGCTATCAGTTCCATGTTGTTGGGGTTCTGCACGAACTGCTGTCTCACCTCTACCAAGCGCTGGGCGATGTAATGAGTACGGAAACTCAGCATGTCCTTAAACACCATCTGCCTGAGCTTTTCGGGGTTCAACTTGAGTTGCAGACTGGCTGTCGACACCTCCTGTTCGCCCGTCATCATGCCCGCCAGCCGACTCACGGCAGGGTCGGGATGATTGGCAAAGTAGGTCTCTGCCTTGAAGTCCTCGTCACCTATATGTTCCACGGCCTCGTGCAACACCTTATTATATATAGGGTTGTGAAACTCGAAACCATCGCCCTGCATATCGAGCATGATGTATTGTGCCACGGGCAACTCCACATCCTGCTGCTCAGAGTCTTTCACGGTGATGAGTTCCTCGCCATGATGAATCACGATCTGTATGATGAGGTCTTCCACCTCGCGCAGTTTGGCCTCGGGAGTCGTTCCTCCCATCTGCTGTCCCGTCTGCGCCGCCTGCTGCACCACCTGGTCGCGCAGACCTGCCGCCCGTCTTTCTTCCTTCACCTGTTCGCTGAGACCGTTGCGCACAAAGTTGTTGAGCGCATTCACGATGATGGCCTCGCTCACGCCCAGTCGGTGCGAGCAGTCGGTGATGTAGGAGGCACGCGTTATCTGGTTCTTTATCTTCGAGATGCTCTCCACGATCGAGTTGATGGCCTCGCTTCGCTTCACAGGGTCGGTAACGCCCTTGAGCATCAGATGGGTCTTGAATTGTATGAAGTCTGTCTGGTTTTCCTCGATATACTTTCTGAAGTCGCTCGCCGTATGACTGCGTGCAAAACTGTCGGGGTCATTGCCGTCGGGCAGCAGGAGCACCTTCACGTTCATCTCTTCCTCCAAGAGCATGTCGGTACCTCTCAGGGCAGCATGCACACCTGCCGCATCGCCATCATAGAGCAACACGATATTGTTGGTGAAACGGTGCAGGAGCCTTATCTGGTGCACACTGAGTGCCGTTCCCGAGTTGGCCACCACATTCTCTATACCGCATTGGTGCATGGAGATGACGTCGGTGTAGCCCTCCACCATGTACACACAGTTTTCCTTGGCAATGGCTTTCTTGGCTTGATAGAGTCCATAGAGCTCCCGTTCTTTATGATAGATATCGCTGTCGGGCGAGTTGACATACTTCTGGTTGACTCCTTTCGTACGGCTGTCGAGCACACGACCTCCGAAAGCCACCACCTTGCCGCTCACGCTGAACCAGGGGAAGATGGCTCGTCCCGAGAATCGGTCGAGATACTTGTCTTCTCCGCTCTTGTTGGAGGCCTCGTCCTTGTCCACCTTGAAGCAGAGGCCCGTTGCCACCAGATACTTGGGGTTATAGCCTTTCTTGATAGCCTCGTCATACAAGGCCGTCCTGCTGTTGGGATCAAACCCCAGCCTGAACTTGCGGATGATGTCATCACGGAATCCACGGCTGCGGAAGTACTGCATACCGATGGCTCGTCCGTCCACATCGTTCTGCAGGATGTCCTCGAAATATTGCGATGCCCATTCGTTGACGATGAACATCGACTCCCGCTCGCTCTCCTTCTCCTTCTCCTCGCTTGTCAGTTCCCGCTCCTTGATCTCGATGTGATATTTGTTGGCCAACCAGCGCAGCGCATCGGGATAGGTCATCTGTTCCAGCTCCATCAGGAAGTTGATGGCGTTGCCTCCCTTTCCACAGGTGAAACAATGGCAGATGCCGCGTGCGGGCGAGACAGAGAAGGAAGGATGCGAATCATTATGGAAAGGGCACAAACCGATATAGTTCACGCCGCGTTTTTTGAGCGACACGAACTCCGACACCACGTCAACGATGTTGGTGGCGTCCATGATTCGGGCTATGGTCGGTTTGTCTATCATTTTATTTCAGTTCCTGTTTCATTCTGTTGACCTGCTTCTGTGCTGCGGCACGTGCTGCGGCATTCACTTCATGGGCATTGGCCTTGCGGTGATAAGTGTATGTTTTGCCTTGCGAGTCGCTGAGCACCAGCGAGTCTTTCTTCATATAGACGAAAGAGAGGGTATCTATGGAAGTCTTCTCGTTGAAGACGACTCCCTGCATCTCGAAACGTCCCCTCACAAGCAGCAGCTTGCCATTGTAGGCATGCCACTCAGTATACTGTGGCACTTCGGGATATTCCACCGGACTGTCATCCTCCACCGAACTGTTCTGCATGACAAAGCCCACCGATCGGGCCTCGCCCATCCGCTTGAGTGTAAAACCATATTCGCGTGGCACCATATAGTTTTCCACGATGCTGTCGGGCATATTGGCAAGGATGCGTGCCTGCTGACGGCGTGACAGATGACTCAGGTCACGCAAATGGGGCATCACCTGATAGGTCCATGTAGCCTTCAGCTTATCGAGATCCACCACCATTCTGGCACGGTTCTTCTCTCCCTCTATCGGCAACACACATATCCAGTCGCCTATCTCTATGTCGCCAAACACCTGATGCTGTCGGGTAGCCTCCAATATATTGTAGCGCACAGGGTCTCCGCCGCTGTTGGGCAAGAGCACCACTACACTGTCGGTACATCCCATGCAGGCAAGTCCGTAGATGGCATGGTCGCCCTTGGCAGGCTTCGCCGTACTGATGGGCAGGTTGATATTAGGACGTGGTGGGCGTGGTCCTTTCTTGCAGGCGGCAAGCAGGACAACGGCAAAGACGAGGAGTATGAGAGTTTTGTATCTATGCATCATTCTGACTGTTATTTTTGGTAATGCTTTCGACTTATCGACTACAATCACTACCTTATTTATCTATATAATGATGCAAAGTTACTACTTTTTTCGGAAAAACGAAGGAAAAAACAGTTTAATAGATAGGTAAATCTATTTTTTTTAGTACTTTTGTAAGCAAAAACTATAGATATCTACATGACAACAACATTATACTTGGTTCGTCACGGCGAGACTGTCGACAATGCAGCCCACATCATGCAGGGACAGACACCAGGCGAACTCAATGACAAAGGTATTGCCCAGGCTGAAGAAGTGGCAGCCCGCATGGCCGACCATCCCATCGACGTATTCGTATCGAGCGACCTGAAGCGCAGCATTCAGACTTGCGAGATCATAGCCCGTCCCCATCATGCCGAGGTGATTACCACTCCTCTGCTGCGCGAACGCGACTGGGGAAGTTTCACTGGCAAGTTTATCCCTTCCCTGCCCCAAGACCCCAAAGACTGGCCCGACGATATCGAGTCGATAGAAAGCATGAAGTCGAGGGCTCAAAACTTCATCACCTGGCTTCGCGTCACCTATCCCGGCAAGACCATTCTTGCCGTTGGTCATGGCATCATCAACAAAGCCCTGCAGAGTGTTTACTTCCGCCGACCGATGAACGAGATTGAGAAAATGGGCAATGCCGAAGTGAGAATCCTGATATTGTAATTAAAAACATTAAACTAAAAACATAATAATCATGGCAAGAAAAATAGCTCTTATCACAGGCGCCACAAGCGGTATTGGCGAAGGATGCGCCCGAAGATTCGCACAAGGAGGCTACAACCTCATCATCACAGGCCGCAACACAGGCAAGTTGGAAATTCTGAAACAGGAACTTGAAGAGGAAGGTATCCAAGTGCTGGCACTGGCTTTCGACGTGCGCAACAGAGAAGCGGCTCGCAAGGCTGTTGACTATATTCCTGAGACATGGCGCAACATTGATGTCCTAATCAATAATGCAGGACTGGCACGAGGCCTGGAACCAGAGTACGAAGGCGACTTCGACGACTGGGACCAGATGATAGATACCAACATTAAAGGTCTGCTCACCATGACCCGACTCATCGTTCCCGGCATGGTGGAACGCAATCGTGGTCATGTCATCAACATCGGAAGTGTGGCTGGAGATGCTGCCTATGCGGGCGGAAATGTGTACTGTGCCACCAAGAGTGCCGTAAAAGCCCTCTCCGACGGTCTGCGCATCGACGTGGCTCATACCCGCGTTCGCGTTACCAACATCAAGCCGGGACTGGTGGAGACCAATTTCTCCAACATCCGTTTCCATGGCGACACCCAGCGTGCCGACAATGTTTACCGTGGCATTGAGCCATTGACTGGCGATGACATTGCCGACGTGGCATTCTATGCCGCCTGCGCTCCCGAGCATGTTCAAATAGCCGAGGTGCTGGTTCTCGCCACCCATCAGGCCAATGGCACCGTGATTCACCGAGACTAAAAACTTCTTACAAGATATCCATGATTTCCTCGAAACGGGAAATACGACGGAGGCGTTCGTGAGCGAACTCCTCCGTTTTTTCATGCGCCCATGTTGTATGGAAAGGTATATGAACAGCCGAGGCACCTATCTTCAACGCAGGCACAATGTCGCTCTTGAAACTGTTGCCCACCATGACCAACTCTTCGGGCTTTACCTCCAACTCACGGCAGAGTCTTCGATAAGCCTCGGGTGTCTTGTCGCTCACGATGCTCACCACGTCAAAGTAACGTTGCAATCCCGAACGCCACAGTTTGTTCTCCTGGTCTTGCAACTCACCCTTGGTGAATACCGCAAGCTTGTAATGACGCGTCTGTCTGAGCCTTGCCAGCGTCTCCTCCACGCCCTCCAAAGGACGGGCATCGAGCCTCAGCAAGGTCTTGCCCAGCTCCACGATTCGCCCTATCAGCTTGGCAGGCACCTCGCCCAGACTCACCTTCACGGCATTCTCCACCAGCGAGATGGTAAAGGCTTTCACACCATATCCCAGGTCTTCCATATTACCGCTCTCTGTCTCGAAGAGCGAAGCAGATATCTCCTCCTTGCTTCCATAGTCTGAAAGCAAGTCACAGTATTCGTCCTCTACGTCTTCAAAATAGTTCTGCAATGCCCACAACGTATCGTCGGCATCAAAGGCTATGGCCTTGACAGAACCCGCTATCTTGTTGTTTTCTTTCATTTTCGTAATCTCTTTTTTACTTGATACAGAAGTTAGAGAAGTTATTTGGGAAGTTAGAGAAATTAGTACGCCCTAAAGCCCAGCCCCCCTTAGCCCAGGGCGTGCTGCTTAGTGAATACACCCACAAAAGCATATGTCTTAACTCCATTAACTCCTTAACTCCTTTAACTCCATTAATTCAACTCCTTAACTCCCAATCCTTTCCCTCAACAAAAGTACAACATTCTTTTCTATCTCCCAAATATTTCCTTTCAAAAAGCATCACTTACCCGAATAAAAAACGTGTGCTCAACCATCAACGGACAAGCACACGCACATTTTCGTATTAACCAGAAAAACACATATTTACTAAAAACGAGTCATAAACTCAACTACTATCTTGTCTTTCTCCGAAGGTTTGGCAATACCGCCCTCACGATAGAAATACTTCTCATAGTTGATGCGGATATCGGAGATAAATGGCTTCGACAGACTCAACGTAACACCGCCGGTGACACGATGGCGCTTATAGTCGTTGATGATCAACTCGCCCAGATCATCGTCTGTCGCATTGTAACGGGAGCCGTCGCTGTGATCGCTCATGAAATCATAACGCACCAAGGGCGAAACCTTCTTGATCAGTCGTGTGCGAACAGGGATGTCATAGCAGGCAAAACCATCGAAGGCATGCACATCGTGGAAGGCGTTATAAGAATAATGCTTGTAGAGATACTCCACCTCGGCGATGAAACCACCATAGTGGAAGGTAAGACCAGCATCATACATATTCACAGTCACGTCAGAAGGCTTGATCTTCTGAGTACTCAGCACCAGGTTGACATTGGGGAAGAGAAACTGTGCCTTGGCAGAATAGTTGACACCCTTGGTCCAGTAGTCCTTCTGATTGGTAAGACCAGAGCCGTTGAACACACCGACATTCACCACGATGGGGAAACCGACATTCCATGTATAACCGACCTCGGCACCCACGTCACGCACGTTACCCACCTGCTTGGCGATAAACGAGCGGTTGGCGAAATATTGCTGATGGGGAGAACGGTGAGCGTCAATGGTAAAGGGCACACGCTCCTGACCGATGGAAAACTGCAGGGTGCTCCAGGGCTTGATGCGTGTGTAGGCATCAAGCATCTTGATCTTTCCCTCATCGCAGAGATCAATCTCTGCCTTGTAGCTTACCTCCTTGGTCACATTTCCAGACACACTGACACGGGCTGTACGAACCTCGAAACGTCCCTCTCCCTCCTCGGTTTGGTATTCATACTTCGAGCGAATGGTACCGCCTATCTTTGGTGTTCTGTCTACCTCCTCTTCATCGTTCTGAGCATAAACTGCCGCTGTCAACATCGAAAGCAACAGCATGGTCGTCATTTTTTTGTTCATATCTTACATTATTATATTATTCTATAATGATATTTTCAAGAAGTTATCTTTATGGGGAGTTATAGGAGTTAAGGGAAGTTATCACTCCCTTAACTCCTTAAGAAAATCTCCATTCATTCTTTCGGGTGCAAAATTACGAAAATTATATTTCTATTCTACAACACAGATGTTACAAAATCGTAACATTTTAAAATCCCGCCTATTCATTCTTGTCTTGAAAGCTATAAAATTGTTTTCTGTTCGCTTTGAAATCTATATTCTAAACTTTAGAACATAAGTTCGAAACTTTCGGATACAAGTTCTAAACTTTAGAACATAGATTTTATGGTGGTTTCAGGGTACAGATGGTGGTTTAACTATTTTAGTTAACCACTCTAACCTGATTTTTACATCTTTCACAAGATGACTGTTGTCTTAACTCCTTAACTTCTTAACTTCTTTAACTCCCTTAACTTAACTCCCTCAACTTCTGCTTTCCCCATCGTAACACCATTGTAACATCATCGTCACAAACACGTAATTGCTTTTGCGCCTACTCTTTCTAAATATCGTTGTAACTTTGCACCCGGATTACAAAGACAAAACATTTAAAAACTCAGAATAAATGAAAGAGAACAAGAAAGCAATCTTGGAGATTCTCAAGAAGAAATCCAAAAAGGACGGAAAATTTGAAAGTTTAGTACTCAACCTCGCCCTGCAGAAAATCGACAGCGACAGCTTCGAGTTTTACGGTGATGCCGTGTACACTGCCGACAAGAAGCGCCTCGTTTACTGCATGAGCCAAGCTGAGAGTTTCCACATTCCAGAGGGAGTGACAACCATTGGCGAGATGGCGTTCCGTGGCAAGAAACAACTCAAGAACATCATTATTGCCAACAGTGTGAAAGAAATAGAACACGATGCTTTCTACGATTGTGACGAACTGGATAACGTTTATGTACCCGCAGGCGTGAAAGAAATAAAAAGCTATGCCTTTGCCGAGTGCGACAAACTCAAGAAGATTACCTTTGCAGGAGTTCCTGACAAGTTGAGCCGCCACACCTTCGACGACTGCGACCTGTTGCACGACATCATCGTTCCTGCCGGAACCAGCAAGACTTTCCGCAAAGCCCTTCACTTCACCGACGGCGATACCGACTTCCTCGTACTTGAGAAACCTGCCGACAATGCTACCGTTGCCCCTTCTGCACCACAGCAGGAACAGAAGAAGGGAAACAAAAAACAGGATGCTCCAAAAGACAAGAAGCAAGATAAAGCAGACAAGAAACAAGACAAGAAAGCTGCAGACAAGCAAGAACAGAAACAGGAGCAAAAATAATCAGAAGCAAAGCAACAGAGCAGTTGTCTTAACTCCGCAAACCCTCCTTTAAATTCAAGATTATGACAAAACAGGAAGTCATGAAAAAAGCATATGTAGAACGCGACGTGAGCTGGATGTATTTCAACCATCGCATCCTACAGGAAGCAGAAAAAGAGTTTGTCCCCCTGTTGGAACGACTCTCTTTCCTCGGTATCTACTCCAACAACCTCGACGAGTTCTTCCGTGTTCGAGTGGCATCACTCAACCGCATGCTGGAACGCAAACTCGACAAAGACACCGAACAGCAGATCAAGAAATCACTCAAAACCATCAATAAGCTCAATGAATCTTATTCCAAAGAATACACTGAGGCGGTGGATAGAGTTTTCGAAGAGTTGGAAACCCACAAGATTCGCCTCGTTACCGAAGCCAACCTCAACGACGAGCAGAAGGACTTCCTGTCGCAGTTCTTCTACGACAAACTCAATGGCTCTGTCAATCCCATCTGGCTGTCGGAAATAGAAGATCTCACTGTGCTGGAAGACAATCGCATCTACCTCATCGTCGAGAAATGCGAGAAGAAAGACAACAAGAAGAAATACGCCATCGTCAAAGTGCCCGACCGCATATACGGACGATGGGTGAAAATACCTTCCAGCGACGGCTTCGACAACATCATGTATCTCGATGATGTCATCCGTTACTGTCTGCCCCTTGTCTTCCTCGGTTTCAAGGAAAGCACCTACCGTGCCTACAGCTTCAAGTTCACCAAGGACGCCGAGATGGAGATGGACAACGATGCCGACTTTGGTACGATGGAGAAGATCGCCCTGGGTGTGAGCAGCCGAAAGAAGGGCGAAGCCGTGCGCGTCATCTACGACCACGAAATGCCACGTGAGATGCAGCGAAAACTGCGCGACCGTCTCAACACCAAAGAGCTCGATGCCTCGCTTGCCGGTGGCAGATATCAGAACCACAAGGACCTGATGTCGTTCCCCGACTGTGGCCGCAATGACTTGAAATACGACAAGTGGACACCCATCATGAAGCCCGAGTTCGTATCCAATGAGAGCATCCTCGACCAGATACGCCAGAAAGACCGCTTCATCCATGTACCCTATCACAACTTCAACGGCTACATCCGTGTATTGCGCGAGGCAGCCATCAAGCCCGAAGTCAAATCCATCAAGACCACCCTCTATCGTCTGGCCAAGGACTCCAAGGTGGTCAAGGCACTCATCACAGCAGCCCGCAACGGCAAGAAGGTAACAGCCGTGGTAGAGTTGCTCGCCCGATTCGACGAGGAGAGCAACATCAAGTGGAGCAAGCGAATGCAGGAGGAAGGCGTCAACGTCATCTTTGGCGTGGAAGGACTGAAGATCCACTCCAAACTGCTCTACATAGAATCCAAGAAAGGCAACATTGCCTGCATCGGAACGGGCAACTTCCATGAGGGCAACGCCAAGATCTATACCGACTATCTGATGATGACAGCCCGTCCTAAGATCGTCAACGAGGTGGCAAAGGTCTTCGACTTCATCGACCGCCCCTTCTCCCCCTTCCGCTTCAGCGAGTTGCTCGTATCGCCCAACTCCATGAAGAGCCGCATACTCCGCATGCTCGACACCGAGATAAGGAATGCAAGCGAGGGCAAGGAGGCTTGGGTGAAGATCAAGATCAACCACATCACCGATACCGACATGGTGACCAAGCTCTACCAGGCCTCCAAGGCAGGCGTGAAGATAGACATCGTGATACGTGGCAACTGCTCACTCGTACCGGGCATCAAGGGCCTGAGCGAGAACATACGCTGTGTGGGCATCATCGACCGATACTTGGAGCACAGCCGCATCCTCATCTTTGCCAATGGCGGAAAACCAAGATACTTCCTTGGCTCTGCCGACTGGATGCCGAGAAACCTGCTGAACCGTATCGAGGTGCTTACCCCAGTGTACGACGAGGAGCTTCAGGCCGACCTGATGCGCACCATCTCTTATGGCATGAGAGATACCACGAATGGCCGCATCGTCGACGGCAAGGGCACCAACAACTTTGTCGAGGGAGAGCCTTTCCGCAGTCAGCAAGAACTGTACAAGGAATACAAGAAGTAGAGTTAGAGAAGGTTTTTAAAAGAAGGTTTTTTCAAGAAGTTATAGAAGTTAAAGAAGTTATCACTCCCTTCGGTCGTTAGAAGTTAAAGCCAACAGCCTTGAGGGAATGGGGAAGGGTCAAGTCCACAAAAGCATATGGCTCTAACTTCTTTAACTTCTCTAACTTCTAAACATTAAACACTAAACACAACAATGAATTTAGCAGCAATAGACATCGGCTCCAACGGAGCCCGACTCCTCATCAAACGCTTCGACCCCGAAGCCCACAGAGAGGAAGACCGTATCAAGAAAGTCATGTTCATACGCGTTCCCCTTCGTTTGGGAAAGGACGTCTTCACCCTTGGAAAGATATCCAAGGAACGCGAAAAGATGATGCTCCACATGATGAAAGGCTTCAAGCAGTTTATGAAGCTCAACGATGTGGAAGCCTTCCGCGCCTGTGCCACATCGGCCATGCGAGATGCCGAGAACGGCAAGAAGGTACTCAAGAAAATAGAGAAACAGACAGGCATCAAACTCGAAATCATCAAGGGACAGGAAGAAGCACAACTGCTCTACAACAACCTGGTGGAAAAGACCGATTCCAACGAGGGCAACTTTGCCTATATTGATGTGGGCGGTGGCTCTACCGAGGTGTCCCTCATTCACGACGGAACCCTTGCCGAAAGCTTCTCCTACAACATGGGTACACTGCGACAACTCAGCGGAAGAGTGACAGTCGAGACCGAAGACCTCTTCCGGCAGAACCTCACCAGATACGCCGAGAAGTATGGCAACATCCGTATCATCGGATCAGGTGGAAACATCAACAAACTCAACAAACTGGCACGCCACAGCAAGAATGCCAACAAAGAGCTGTCGCTTGCCGAGTTGAAACGCCTCTACCAGATGATGCAGCCACTGAGCATCGAAGAGCGCGAGATCTCCTTCAGCCTGCGAGAAGACCGCGCCGACGTCATCATCCCTGCCGCAGAAATATTCATCAAAGCCTGCGAATACTTGCAATGCGACAACATCATGGTGCCTAACATATCGCTCGCCGACTCCATCGTCGATGGCCTCTATGAGGCAACCCAAACAAGGAGTTAAGGAGTTAAGGGAGTTAAGACAACAGCATTTGTGAGGTGCATTCATTAAACATCAAACTTTGTCAAGCCTCTCAAGTTCTAAGGCTATTGTCTTAACTCCTTAACTCCCTTATAAATTTCCCCTTAATCCCCTTCTTTTCCAAAAAAATGCCGATTTATTTGTGTAATACACAAAAAAATGCTACTTTTGCGGCTGTGTTCCTTACGAAACACTAACAAACTTAGAAATAATAACAATAACCATTTTATTAATATGAGTTTAAAAATTGTAGTACTTGCCAAGCAAGTACCTGACACAAGAAATGTGGGTAAGGATGCGATGA
>OIWU01001808.1_pt1 | contig 19681 bp, 10 predicted proteins | sample 1587711 | NCBI WGS metagenome assembly OIWU01 (sample SAMEA3888909, study PRJEB22519) | human gut metagenome | biome: human gut; feature: human-associated habitat; material: faeces | place: Denmark | collected 2010 | reverse complement strand
CGCGGCCCGCCGCGTACAGCGCGAACGGCGCGGGGGACGCGCCCGCGCGCCGCCCCCACGCATACGCCCGCTTCCCGCAGATGCGGAGCGTCGCGTCCTGAAGGACGAGCGGGCGCGCCCAGCGCTCCGCCTCGTCGTCCCATCCCACCAACGGACTTTCCGCCACCTCCAGGACGCCGTTCGTCACCACGGCAAGCGGCGTCTCGCCCTCCCCGAACGCCTCCGCCGTCTCCAGGCGCAGCGTCGCGCCGCTGACGTCGAGCGTGGTCGCCGCCAGGTTGTCCGCGCGCGTGCAGCGGAGCGTGTTCGTCGCCGCCGCCCCCGTCACGGAGACAGCGGCGGGCGGCGAACCGGCGCCGGAGAGATCGACCGTCTTCGCCGCGCCGCCGAGGACGAGGGCCGCAGCGTTCGAGACGCCGCCCACGTAGAACACCTCCTCACCCGCGAGCGTCAACGTTCCGGGAGACGTCCCCGTAAAGGCGACACGGCCTCCCACGCCGCCGCCCGTCGCGAGTTCCAGCCCCGTCCCGGCACACCGCAGCTCCCCCATCACCCGCATTCGCCCCGGCCCCGTCCACCTACCGTCCCCGCACATTCCCGCCACGCACGTCCAGTCCTCCGCGAAGCGCCCGTCCGACGGAAGATCCGCGTTCAATCGGTCGTCCACCGACGGGAAACCGACGGACGGATCGCCGAAGAAAAACTGTTCGCAAAGGATGACGAGGCGCGTCGTCTTCGGCGAATAGTCGAACGCATACTGCTGCCGCGCATGCAGGAAGGCGAGCCCACACGTCACGTCGCGCGCCACGAAGAGACGCCGCAGCGCCAGATACCCCAGCGTTGCGGAATAGCCGTCCGACAGCACAAGCCCCGCGTCCGGCGCACCCCACCCATAGCTCGCGTTGTGGATACCCGTGAGCGCACCCCCCTGCGGAGCGGCGACGGCGACCTGCCCCAGGGACGGCACGAGAACGCAGACCCCCGTCGCGTTGGTTCGCATCGCGTCGACGGCGCCGGTGTGGCATGGAACGGAGAACTCGTTGAACAGTGTAAGCCCCGTCGCCTCCGCGACGCGCCCGCGCGTCACGTTGCCGCCGGCCGACTGGACCGTGCCATGCGTGCGGCAGAGCGCGAGAAGAAGGTCCTGGGTGAAAAAGGCGGTGCGCGCGGCGGACAAACTCCCATGGCGCGGCGAAAAAAGCGTCCCCCCAGCATGCGCATGGAGCGATTCGACGGCGCGGACGGGCCAGCGCGGCGCGATCACGGTACGCAGCGTTTCGCGCGTGGCCCACTCGCCGTCCGTCACGGTGGCGGGATGCGCCGCCGTCCAGACGTTCGGCACCTCGTCGAAGAACGCCTGCTCGGGATGCGGCCGCCCGAGAGCCGGCCCGGCCTTCGGGGCGGACGCCCAGAGGAACTCGCTCACGAGGCCCACGCGGTCCGCCCCGGAAAAGGACATGTCCGCGCCGCGCGCGACCTTCGCCGCGTAGTTCGTGATCAGCTGCGCGGGCGTCGGCAGAATGCCGCTTCCATCGTCAAAGGGGACAGGGGCGAAGCGCCCGACGGCGAGGTCGGCGGCAATGTCGCAGTCGGCCCATTCCTCCTCGTCGAGGTAGACGCCGTTTCCGTTCGGGTCCCACGGGTGGTCGATGCCGTTCGCCGCATCGTCGAGACAGGCGAAGAAGAGGTCCGACGGCACGGCGTCGCACTTCTCGGCCACATAGGGGCGGGCACGCACGCCCGGCACGCAGTTTGAAAGCGAAAGGCGCTCGCCCGTCTCGAAGAAAACGGCATCGTCGGGTCGCTGTGCGTCCAACCAGGCACCACCAAGGAGGACATGGTCCGTCCCCCTCGCCGCCTCGGCACGGAGAAAGGCGTGGATGGACTCCGCCGCATTCCGGCATGCGTACTCGGCTCCGAAGGGAATGTCGCGGTAGATCTCGTCCGTCCCGACGACGCGCACCGCCCAGTCCGGCAAGGCGCGCCGCCGTTGGGCGGCATAGTCGTCCCAGGCCGTGCGCAGATCCGGCGGCGCGACGATGACGAGGCCATGCCCGGCGGATGTGCGCGCGGCGGCGCGGCGCGGAACGACGGGCGACGCGGCGGAGGGCGCGAACTGCGCGGTGAACGAAAGACCGCGCGCAACCTCGACCGTCCCCGTACCCGTCTGCGCCCATGAGCCGCCGCGCCATCGTTCGGGCGACACGCGCACACGGAGTTTCCGGACACCCTGCACGCACACGACGCCCAACGCCTCGACGGGCCGCACGGGCCAGACGTCACGGGCGTAGAAAGCCGGATCGGGCGACGTCGGAAGTGGTGCGGCATCCGTCGTGCAGGGACGCGGAACGGGACGGGGCACCTCATCCGTCTGTACGGCCCAGTCCGTGACGGACCAGGAGAGGTTCGAAAAGACCGTCCTGGCAGGAACCTCCACGAGGACGATCCGTTCGTCGAGGGCGGGTGCGCCGACGGGTTCGATGCGCACGTGCGGGGGCGCGGCAGCATCCGCCGCATCCATCCGCCAGGTCCGCGCAACGGCCTCGCCCCGCAACGCCCGGGAGGCGAGCAGGGCAAGCCCCGTCATGAGGAACAGTCGCAGCACGGGCCCTCGGGGACGCCTAGGCGTTCAGCGCGTCGACGAGGCCCCGGAAGTAGCCCACGCTCTCGGCGACCGGCGCAAGGTTGTCCGTGAAGTCCCGCTCGTATTCAAGGGAGCAGACGCCGTCGTAGCCCACGTCGATGAGGGCCTTGACGATCTTCACGTAGTCGATCTTGCCGCGCGGCAGGGGTGTCGCCGCGCCGTTCTTCTTGCCCTTCTCGAAGTTCTTGACGTGCAGGTCGAAGAGGCGCGCGTGGTACTGGCGGATCGACGCGGCGGCATCCTTGCCGCAGGCGTACTCCCAGCCGACGTCCATGCAGAAGCCGATGCGCGGGTCGAGGTCCTTCACGAGGTTCCAGCCGTAGGCGACGTCGGGGTACATGTCCGGCGAGGCGGGGCCGTGGTTGTGGATGGCGTAGCGGATGTCGAATTCCTTCACGAGCTTGTCGATGTACTCAAGCTGTTCACGGGAGCCGAGGCGCTTGTTCCACTTGTCCTTCTCGTCGCCCGGCTTGTAGGGAACGCCCACCACGGTCTTGAAGCCGAAGCGCTTCGCGTACTCGAAGAAGCGGCGCACGGCGTCGTTCGTCTTCGTGTAGAGCGGACCCGCCGCGTACGGCGTGACGCCGGCCTTCGCGCACTTCTCCTTGAACGCGGCCATCTCGGCGTCGGTGGCCTTGAGCGGCAGGTGGAAGTCCTTCACGCAGAGGTGGTGGATGTCCGTCTTCTGGAGGATCGCCAGCGTCTCGTCGAGTGTCCGCTTGCACATCGTGAAGCCGGCCATGCCGAACGCGAACGGCACCTTCTTCTTCGGCGGCTCCTTCGGCGCTGCGGTGGAGACCGGGCAGCACGTCGCCCCCGTCGTCGTGCAGCCCGCCACGGCGGCGCCGGCCAGGCCCAGCGCGGCCGCCTTCATGAAATCAAGACGTGAAACGTCCATGTCATTCCTTTCTCGTTAACGAACACTTTACAACTTAACCACTTAACTACCTAACCACTTAACTACTGAGGTAATGTCAAAACCCCTCTGACACCGTGCCGATGGTCCTGCCACCCGACAGGAAACCCACCACCGACACCCTCCGCGCCACGAGGAATCGTGTGCAACCATTATTGCATTTATCCAGTCCGAAGGCAAGTGGCAAGTTGAATTTTTCGTGGGGGGGGGGTAGTTAATTGATATTTTCATAGATATTCATTGACTATTCTTTAGTTATATCATACAGTACGGTCATGAAAACTTCATGCGCCGGCGCCATCCGCGGACTCTGGGACGAACTCAACCAGGGACTCTTCCCCTGGATCGAAGACAACATCGGCGAACTCGACGCCAGGCACAGGCTGTTCATGGCCGTCTGCGAGGCGGTGATCAGGCCCCGCGAATTCGACTACGCGAGCCAGCCCCCACACGTCACGAAAGATGGCGCAATCGCTCCGCCCGCCTCCCGTCAAATGACCTCCCGGCCCCAGCGTACCGAGGTTTTGAAATTACCTCTTAAGATTATACACGAACCCGCGCCACCGTGCGGCAAAAAAAGAAGAACTACCGACAAGCATCAAAGTCCGCCTTGGCGGCGGCGAGCCCTTTGGTGCCGTTGGCAGCTACGGGAATCGCGTACCAGGCACGCACCTCGCCCGTCTTCGGATTGATCTCCAGGCGGGCAACGGAGAGGTCGGCAGACGGTGGATTCGCCGCGATCGCCGCCGCGTGGACGGGATTGTCGGCGAGCGTGCGGCCCAAGGCGACGAGCTGCGCCAGCGTCAAGTCGCAATCCTCGCGCCCCACGGCCTTGAGCAGCGCCGCGATCTGCGGACCGACCGGGATACGCGTCACGCGCGACATCGAAACGAGGTCTTTCTTCCGCTCCCAGCCGTTGAAGGTCAGGCGCGGCTCCCGCTCCCCTCGTCGAGAGATGGCGCACGCAATACCCGTCACCGTGGTGCCGCCGCCAATGCGGGAGGCATGGCGGTTGAGCGCCTCCCAGACGGGATCCATGCGCGTGATCGGCGCGACGTTGACACCGTCCGCAATCATGCGGCGACGGTCGATGGCCACGCGGGCCGCGAATTCGGAGAAATCCTTCGGCTGCGGATTACGCCAGAAGAGCTCGGCCACCGCGCAGGCCCGCGGCCACACCTTCCACTGCAGCTCGCGCTCGTTGATGGTCATTTCCGTCCAGTTGTTGGCCTGTCCGCCGAGCACCCGTTCCCGCCCCTTCATCGTGTTCATGCCGTCGAACGCGTAGACTTTCTCCAGGCTGGTCGGCCAGCCCCAGAAGTAGTTGGGCACGGGGTCGTCGACGATCCCCTGTTCGTAGTCGAAGTAGAAGTTCCCGGCGTTGCAGCAGATGGTCCAGGCACCAGCCGCGGCGCCCATCCAGCTCATGACCGCCGCGTCGGACGGCAACTGGCCGCCGGAGGCGATCTCGCTCCAGCCGACAATGCGCCGCCTCTTCTTCGCCAGATAGTCCGCGAAATGGCGCGTGATGCGCGCCTGGAGCTGACTGACGTCCGTAAAGCCTTCACGCTTCATCAGCGCCTGGCAGCGGGGACACTGTTTCCAGTTTCCCATGTTGCATTCGTCGCCGCCGATGTGGATGAACTCGTCGTCGAAGAGATCGCAGACCTCGTCCAGCACCTTCTCGAAGAAGCGATAGGTGGCGTCAGTCCCCACGCAGAGGTCGTGCTCGAACATCTTGTACGACGGATCCGCCCCGCGTTCGCAGCGCAGTTCCGGATAGGCCTTCGCCACCTCGGCCGAGTGTCCCGGAATCTCGATCTCCGGCACGACGCGAATGTGCCGTGCACGGGCATAGGCGAGAATCTCCCGCACGTCGTCCTTCGTGTAGTAGAGCGGTCCGAGCTTCGTCCCCGAGGGGTGGCCGGGGTACTCGCGGAAGGAGCGATAGTCCTTCCACACCGTGTGGACGGCTCCGACCTCGACCAGCTTCGGGAAGGCGTCGATCTGCAGACGCCAGCCCGCGGAGTCCGTGAGATGCCAGTGGAAGACGTTGAGCTTGTGCTCCGCCATTCGGTCGAGGAAGCGCTTCACGATGTCCTTGCCAAAGAAGTGGCGACTCTCGTCCAGGTGGAGTCCGCGCCAGGGATAGGCCGGCGCATCCTCGATCGTCACACAGGGAATGCGCGTGCCATCAGCCGCCACCGTCGCAAGCTGCTTCAGCGTCTGCCGTGCCCAGAAGGCGCCAGTCGCCGTGGAGGACGCGATGCGGACGCCGTTCGACGCCACAATCAAGCGATAGCCTTCCGACGGGAGAGACGCATCCCGTTCTAGGACTGGCTCCAGCGTCCGCACATGCAGTTCACCGCCCGTGACAACCATCTTCTGCGGCGCGGGGACGAGTCCGAACGGCTCGCCCACGCAGGCGATCGCCGCCAGCACACCACAACAGCATAGCAGGGATTTCATCGCGGAAAACTAGCGGAAGATGATCAGGGTGCCATTCGGATCATCGGCGGAGGGACGGTTCACGACCCAGGCCTTGCGGACGCCATCGGCCGTCTGCCACACGCCAATCAACGACGGACTGGGCGGAACCCAGAACGGACGGGCGGCCAGCTCGGCTTCGGTCGGTTCCTTGATGTTCGCGAGATGTGCGCTGTCCCACCCCATGAGTCGGGAGGCGTAGATGACAGGCGGATTCGCATTCGCGCCCACGGACGCCGTTTCGCCGACAAGCATATTGTCCACGGCCGACGAATCGGTCGGCGCCTCGTAAGTGAACTCTATGAACTTCAGCTTCGACGTCCCCGTGAAGGCATCCACGCCAACGGTCAGTTCCTTGCCCGCACGAAGCTGCAGACGCGCGAGACTCGAACAGCCGTTGAACGCCTTGGTGCCGATCTTCTTGACAACGGTGTTCGAACCGATTTCGGCTGCATCGAGATTGGACGCAGCACGGAACGCATTCGTCTGGATGTCCGCCAGGCTCGGCAGATGAAGCGTGCCGTAGTACTTCTGGTTGGAAAAAGGCCCCTGATAAATACCCCAGTATCCAGCGATTTCGCCGACGACGTTCGTCACCGAATCTAAACGCCAGTCCGACACGTCCACCGAATCGCTCATCGAAAACGAGTAGTTCGAGAAGATGGTTGTCACCTTCGGCAGAACAATCCGTCCACCCTTCAACGTATAGGCGCAAATAAGATCGGTCGTTAAATCAGCGACCAGCTCGCTGTCCTCTATGACAAGATTCGTCGGATTCTGCGAGCCTTCCGAATAGCGGAAGACCTGGCCGAAGGCCATCCCCTGATTCTCGGGGAAAATCAGCGAACGAGGGAATCTTTCCTCCGGGATGCGAGCGGGTTGACTCTGGAAGCAGTTTCCATTGTAGCCAGTCGCCTTGAGCAGTGTGGTTGATCCGTCTTCCTGTGACCAAACAATGCGTCCATTCAAGTCCAGCATGCCCTCGCCGCGCATCGTCCAGGCACTTCCGGAGACGCTGGAGTTCGTTCCATACAGAATCGTCTTCTGATTGAGATCCGAAGCGATGACGCCAATGGTCCAGACGTCGTTCGAGATGGTCCCGCGCTTCCCATCCGAGAATCCTTCCTCGGGATTGTCCAGGGTGAAGATCCAGTCGTGGTGGACGTTCGCGGCGAGCGTGAGGTCGCGATCCACCGTGAGTGTAAGCGGATTCTGTTCTGCAACGTCATCGGAGACGGTACCGCGCCACTTGCAGAACTGGGCGGTCTCTGAATTGAAATGGGACGTGATCGTGATCTGTGTACCCGCGGCATAGCATCCGTCTGCGTCGGGCGCAGGCGACACGGTGACGGAATCGGCGGTGAAACGAGGATCCATCACCGAAATGTCCACTTTGTGGCGGAGCACCGGCGAATAGCCGCACACGAGCCACTGCTCCTGCGCCGTGCGGAAAATTCCGGGCGGAACGATGCCAACGAGGCCCTGAGCGACATAAGTTCCAAACCGCTGTTCAAAGGACGCCCGTTCGGCAGCCGTCGGTTCCCGTGCGGAGAGAACATATTTGCGCCATATGGAATTCCAGCCCCGCATACCGCGCCGAGGGATGTGGAAGGCAATCTGGCGCGCGGGCGTCGACTCGGTTCCAAAGATGATGGAATTGGGTTCCTCATAGGTTGGCGCCGTCGTAAGGAAGGTCACATTGGTGAGGTTCTCGGCGTAGAAGGCATTGGTCGAGACCGTATAGCCAGAGGCATGACCGCCGATGACAATCGACCCAAGCGCTGTGCAGTTGCTGACGGCATTCCGTCCAACATATTCGAGCGTTCCGTTTCGGCCAATCTCCAACGCATTCATATTCGGGCAATTCTCGAACGTCCGTGGATTCAACCACTTCAGCGACGGCAGACGCATGGTGCCGCGGAATTTCGAGTAGCGGAATATCCAGCTTCCATCCGTCTTCTTGGAAGAACCCGATGTCGAAATGAGCTGCACGGAAGAAAGATCCCAGTTGCCAACATCCGTATCCTTGAGGAAATCGACATACCCCGAACGGGCCCAATATCCACCAAAGCACGTTACCTTGGGAATCTTGAGGTCGAGCACCGTCGGCCCGCGAGAGACGAGAAAGGTGTTGTTCGGGAGATCGCCCGTCATATTCGGCGCGTGCAGACGGAATGTTGAAAAGCCCGAATATCCGCCACAGCCCTGGAAAGAACCACTCTGCATGCTGGTCAAGGTTGTCGGAAGAATGCAAACGTCAAAAGGCGCAGCACTGTAACCCGAGAACGAACACGTTCCAATTGTCGAAATCGTCCACCCGCTGACGACGCCATCGACCGTCAGCGCACCTCGCATGTCCAGATCGCCCGACCCAATCAAGTTCCCCGCGTCGTCCTTGCAGATGGCCTGACCCTGCGTAAAATTGGCCGCCCAACTGACACCGCCAATGCCAATGGTCTTTTCCGTCGCACTCGCAATCCATCCGCGGAGCCGGTAGTTGCCGTCCGTAATCATCACAGGGGCCTTGTTGGTGATGCCGACCGCCTCGGGCAGCTCCAGCTCCCAGGTCTTCGTCACTTCGTCGGCCGAAACCTGCACCGCGGAAGCCGCCAGGACGCCCCAGACAATTCCCATCAAACTCTTCATCACATTCTCCTTGAATTGTTCAAATCATCCGTACCCAAGCTCCAAGCTCTAAACTCCTCACCGCACGAAGATCACCGTGCCGGCCACGTCGAACATCTTCAGTTCGGCATCGTTCGCCCCCGACCACACGCGCGTCCAGTCCATGGCGCCGTCCTCCACGATTTTGAATCTCTCAAATGTCTCCATAATTGAGGTAATTTCAAAACCCCTCTGACACCGTGCCGATGGTCCTGCCACCCGACAGGAAACCCACCACCGACACCCTCCGCGCCACGAGGAATCGTGTGCAACCATTATTGCATTTATCCAGTCCGAAGGCAAGTGGCAAGTTGAATTTTTCGTGGGGGGGGGGTAGTTAATTGATATTTTCATAGATATTCATTGACTATTCTTTAGTTATATCATACAGTACGGTCATGAAAACTTCATGCGCCGGCGCCATCCGCGGACTCTGGGACGAACTCAACCAGGGACTCTTCCCCTGGATCGAAGACAACATCGGCGAACTCGACGCCAGGCACAGGCTGTTCATGGCCGTCTGCGAGGCGGTGATCAGGCCCCGCGAATTCGACTACGCGAGCCAGCCCCCACACGTCACGAAAGATGGCGCAATCGCTCCGCCCGCCTCCCGTCAAATGACCTCCCGGCCCCAGCGTACCGAGGTTTTGAAATTACCTCTACTTAACCACTTAACTACTTAACTACTTAATCTCAAACACGGCGGCTTCGTTCGGCGGGAAGACGATGCCGTTCGCCTTCACGTCGCCGCGCCAGACGCGGCCGAGCGTGCCGTCAAGGGTGATGGGGCACGTGACCGCGCGCGGCTCGAAGTTGATGCCCACGACGACGGTCGAGCCGTCGGGGGCGGGGTGTTCGGTGAACGCGACGTAGGGACAGTCTCCCTTCGCGACCTTCGTCCGGATGCCGGCGATCCTGGCCGCCTCGCGGAACATGAGGTAGTAGGGCATCACGTGCGGCCCCGTCAGGCAGTCCGTGCGGGCGATCGTCGCGCGGTCCACGGGTGCGTTCACGACGACGACCCAGCCCTTCCCGTAGCGGAACTTCGTGAAGACGGGCTCGCCGTCGGACGCCTTGCCCAGCACCTCGCATTCGCGGGCGATGAGCTTCGTCGTGAAGCCGTCGTAGCAGTTCAGCGCGCGGTCGGGGTGGGCGGCGAGCGTGAAGGTGCGGTTGATCGGCGCGCGGCAGCCGTAGTCGATCTCAAGCCCGGTCTTCTGGCGGAAGTGCGTGTAGCGCGAATTGCCGCCGTGGACCACAAGCACCGTGGCGCCCGCCTTCGCCTTGTCGAAGAAGCGGCACTGCGCGGGATAGGAGTAGCCCTTGTCCTGGTCGACGGACGCGACGACGTAGAGGTCGCTTTCGGGGAGTTCCTGGTTCTCCGCGCCGGCGAAGACCGGATCGAGCCCCGCCTGGCGGCAGAGGAGGTAGCAGCCGAAGCCCGGCTCCCAGCCGCGGATCTTCTCGGGGACGACGACGACGCAGTTCGTACGGCGCGCGGGCAGCTTCCTGAACGGCAGCGTCGCGCGGAAGTCCTGGAACGCCTTCATCTCCAGCATGACCGGCTTCGGCGAGTAGTCCTGGCGCAGGAGGCCGAGTTCGCGCTCGCACGCCGTGAGCGTGTAGGGCGGGAAGTCCAGCACCTCCTGGTCGGAGTTGCACCACCAGAGGCAGCCCTTGAGGTCGTTCGCCCACGCGCTGAACAAGGTCGTGCGCATGCCCGAGGCCGTGCGGGCGTCGCTCGCGTAGCCCGTGCCGAGGTTGCCGACCTCCTCCACGAAGCAGGGCTTGCCGCCGAGGTCGCGGTAGAGGAGCGATTCCGCCGTGGGGTGGAGGGCGACGCGCATCGTGTTGAACGCCTCCTTGCCGCAGCCGGGCACGTAGAGGGCGTAGGGATGGGTGCAGAGGATGTCCGACACCTCGCCGTTCAGGCGGATCGGCGCGGTGTCCGTCTCGCACGTCGAGAGGGAGTGCATGCCGGAGACGACGGGGCGCGTGGGATCGCAGAGGCGGATCGCGGAGCCGATGTGCTCCATCCAGTTGTAGAACGCGGCCTGGCCCGCTTCGTGCGCGCCCATGCAGTTGCACTCGTTGCCGTAGTCCCAGGCCGCGATGGCGGGGTGGTCCTTCAGCTCGGTGACGAAGTGCTTCACGAAGCGCGTCTGCCACATGACCGCAGTCGGATCGACGAGGACGTTCTTCTCCTCGAAGACGGCCGGCACGAACTGGCGTCCGCTCATCCAGCCCGTGACGATGCCGACGATGAGCTTGATGTTGTTCTTCTGCGCGACGTCGCAGAAGAAGCGGAAGCGCCGCATCATCTCCTCGTCCACGCCGGCCTTGTTCTGGAGCGGCTTGTTGTTCTGGAGGAAGGCGCGGTAGCTGCCGCCCGCGTGGCAGTCGCCCGTGAGCGGCTGGAAGTCCGGCCAGAGCGGGAAGACGCGCATCACGGTGACGCCGTATTTCGCGAGCTCGGCGAGTTCGCGCTCCACGACATCCGGCGCCCACTGGCTCCACATGTACATGCCGGCGTTCTTCGCCCAGTAGTTGCAGCCGACGAAGAACTCGCCGTCCGTGAAGATGTCCCGCGTCGCGTAGTCCGCCGCCGGCGCGGCCAGCGCCCCGCCACAGGAACAGGCGGCGAACGCCGCCGCAATCAAGAGCTTTCTCATGTTCGTTTTCCTTTTCTTGCAGTCGTATTCTTGCAGTCGTTTCGTGTTCAGCCCGTTCAGCGCGCCTTCAGCTCGGCGGCGGCCGGGGGGACGCCGGGGATGAGCGCGCCGAGGTTGTAGTTCTGCGGCGGCTGGCGCTTGCCCGTCCCCACGCCCTTCGCCATCAGCGCCTTGAGCGCGTCGAGGTGGTGCGTGTAGACGCCGCGCGGACGGCACCCCTTCTCCCTGCAGACGCGCGCGGCCATGCCGACCACCTCGCCCATCATGCCCGTCGTGCGCATCACGCGCACCGTGCCGAGCGCGACGTGCGTGACGGAGATGTTGCGTCCCGCCATGAAGAGGTTCGCGACGTTGCGCGAGTAGAGGCAGCGGTAGGGGATCGGGTAGGCGTAGTGCTTGTTGTGCGTGCAGGTCGAGCGGAACGGCTCGCCGCCGAAGTGCTTCATCGCCCGCGGGTAGTGGAGGTCGATCGTCCACGTCGTGCAGCAGGTGCCGTCCGGGTGGGGGCGGTATTCGAAGATGTCCTGCTGCGTGAGGATGTGGTCGCCCAGGAGACGGCGGCTCTCGCGCTTGCCGGCGACGTAGGCCACCCACGCGAACGCGCGCTTCGCGTACTCGGCCCTGCGCGCGGAGGAGTTCTTCAGGTAGGACCAGTTCGAGTAGGCGACGAGCATCCCGTAGTCGCGGATGCGCTCGAACTCGGCGATCTGGTCGCGCATCATGCCCGTCTCCCAGTCCCAGTCGCCGCGCGTCCCGTAGGCGCAGTTCTGCTCGTTGAACGCGATCATCCACGGGCGCGCCGGGAAGGCCACCACCGCCGGCAGTTCTTTCGTGTACCACTGCACGCTCGCACCCATCGTCATCGCGTCCGCCTTCTCGGGGGCTATCTCCTCGCCCGTCTCGGCGCGCGACTCGCGCCCCATGCGGAAGTCGGCCCCCGCGAGCGCGCCCACGCAGGCGTCGCCCGTGCAGTCCGCGAAGAGCGGCGCCGCGAAGCGCGTGAGGGATCCGTCGGCGACGTTCACGCCCGTCACGGCGGCGATCGCCGCGCCGTCCGCCGTCTTGTCCACCGCCACCACGCGCGTGTTGAGGAAGAGCGAGATGTTCTTCTCGGCGGCGACGGCATCGAGCTTCCGCCTGTCCTCGTAGACGGCGGCGGGCTGGGCGTTGCCGCCCCTCTTCGGGCCGATCTCCGCCACGACGTCGCCGAGGCGCGGGTAGGGGCCGAGGTTCATGTGGCCGCCCAGGTGGACGCGCACCTCGCTCGAATTCGCGCCGCCGAGCACCGGGCGGTCCTGCACGAGCGCGACCTTCAGGCCGAGGCGCGCCGCCGAGATCGCCGCGCAGGTTCCGGCGATGCCGCCGCCGCACACGACGAGGTCGAACGCCTTCTCCGCCACCGCCTTCTTCACGCACGGTTTCTCCGGCTGCGTCCCCGTCGTCAGGCAGACCGCATCGCACCGCGCGTCGAAGCCCGTGAGGTCGTGGAGCGCGATCCGCGCCGTCCCCGCCTCCAGGCGGACCGCGCCGGCGGGCTGCCACCGCCAGTCGCCCGACCCCGTCCCCAGCTCGTTCGGCAGCGCCGTGCCGTTCACCAGCACCTGGAACGTGCCGGCCGCATGCGCGCTCCACGGCGCCGTCCAGTTGCGCGTGTAGGCGTAGACGTTGTAGAGCCCGGACGCGGGCACCTTCACGTCCACCGTCGCGTCCGCGACGGGCTTCCCCATGCCGTGCGCCAGGAGGAACGGCGAGCCCATCTGGTCCATGAACTGCGCGTCGTTCACCCATCCGCCGAAGTCGGTGAACCGTTCCGCCTCCACGACGATGGTGTGCCCCTCGGGCGCACCGTCATTCCCCCCGGCCGTGCGTTCTACCGCCGCAAGGGCGCCACCTGCCGGCAAACTCGCCAGCAGCGCCAGAAAATCCCTTCGCTTCATCTTTCCCTCTTTTCTGATTGGACTGTGAACGTGCAAGAAAACCTACTCTCTCCGGATCTCGTATTCCCGGTTCGGCTCGACGACCTCGACCGGGCAGCCGAAGCGCGCGCGCAGGCCCTCGGCGCGCGCCGCGAGGCTCTTTCGGTCGCCGTGGACCAGGAAGATGCGCGACGTGCGGTTGTTCGCGAGCCAGGCGTCGTTCTCGCGCGCGTCGCCGTGCCCCGAGAAGCAGCCGAAGACGTGGACGGAGGCCGCAACGGGGATCTCGCGCCGTGTCGCGCCGTCGCGCACGGCGACCACCTGCTTCTTCGCGCGCCCCTCGACGATGGCCTTCAGCTGGAAGCCGCATGTGCCGGGAGACTGGTAGCCGACGAGGCAGACCGCCGTCGTCGCGCGCGGCAGGAGGTCTGGCACGAACTTCAGCGAGAAGCCCATGTCCATCATGCCGGACGTTGTGAGGAGGATCGCCCCCGCCTTCAGCTTCGCCTTCGGCGAGAAGCTCTTGCGCGTCCTCCTGAAGAGCGGACCGACCGCCGCCATGTCCGGCACGTCGAACCACTCGGGATGGTCAATGTAGAGCGCGGCGAATTCGCGCGAGGACGGCGAGGGGTAGTAGACAGGCGTCTCGGGCGGGATCGTACCCGCGTCCATTCCGCGCTTGATCTCCAGCAGCACACGCTGCGACCGGTCGAGGGCGAATGCGGGAATCCAGGCGACGCCGCCCGCGCGCACCGTCTTCCCCACCACCTCGCGGAAGCGTGCGTAGTCGCGCTCCGTCTCCTCGGGTGTTCCCTGCATGGCGTCGCCGTAGGTGGATTCCATGAAGACGGCGTCCGCCGCCCGCGCGGGGGGAATCTCCTTCACGAGGCGGGAGCGCGTGGTGCCGAGGTCGCCGGAGAAGACGACCGACCCCGCGTCGTCCTCCAGCCGGATACAGGCGGCGCCGGGCAGGTGCTTCACGGGGCCGAACACCACCTGGAGCGGCCCGACCGTAAACGGCTCGTCGAACGGAACGGTGCGGATGTGCCGCAGCATCGCCTCCAGCTCCAGGTCCTGGCATGTGTGGCACGCGACCGGGTATCCCGATGAGAACGGCGTCGTCCGCAATGTGGCCTTGAGCTCCGCGAACGTCCCCCGGAACGTCCCCAGGTTCTCCGGCGCGATCTTCTGCGCCCATTCGCACGCGCCGCGCCAGTGGACGCGGATGCCGGCCTTCTTGCCGCGCTTCGTCCAACGCCAGTCGCGCTCCGCGCAGGCGTCGTAGATGATCTGCGATTTCCAGGCGACGGCGAGGAGGTCGCGCGTCGCCCCGGTCGTCCACACCGTGCCCGTGAACCCGGCGTTGAAGAGCTCCGGCACGCGCCCCGCATGGTCCTGATGGGCGTGCGTGATGAAGAGATGGCCGTATCCCTTCGGATCGAACGGGAAGCCGCAGGCGGCCTTTCCGCCGTCATACGCCGTCCCGCAGTCGACGAGCGCCTTGAACGCGCCCGACCGCACCGTCGCCGAACTGCCGCCGACCTTCCCGGCTCCGCCGTGGAACGTCACCGCCACCGCCCAGACGGCGGCGACGTGAGCCACAGCACAAAGGAGAAGAACGAGCTTCCGCACGGCGCACGCTCCCTCAGCCTGGCAGACGGAGACCGCCGTCGATCAGGATCGTCGTGCCCGTGATGTAGCGCCCCGCATCGGAGGCGAGCAGCACGGCGGTGCCGGCCGCATCCTCGGGCCGCGCGTAGTCGTGCATCGGAATCGCCGCCAGCACCTTCTCGGCGTAGACGGGATTGCCCAGTGCCTCGCGGTTGCGGTCCGTCGCGAAGACGCCCGGACAGAGGTTGTTGACCGTGATGCCCTCCTTCGAGATCTGGCGCGCGAGGTTTCGCACGAGGTTCTCCTGCGCGCTTTTCGAGGCCGCGTAGACCGCCATGAGGGGATGCGGACGCTGTTCCTGCACACTTCCGACGACGATCATGCGTCCCCAGCCCTGCGCCTTCATGTGCGGGTAGGCAAGCTGGAACATCTGGAACGTGGCGTTGAAGTTCACCTGCATCTGCCAGGTCATGTCCGCCTGGGTAATCTCATTCCAGGGGACGTTCTTCTGCACCGAGGCGTTGCAGACGACGATATCCGGCTCCACGCCCCGCGCACGCATCCCGCCGAAGAGCTTCGCCGCCGCACCCTCCTCCGCGAGGTCGCCCGTCACCGCGAACGAATCGGGCGACCAGGCGCGTACGGCGGCGAGCGACTCCTCCAGCGGCTGCGTCGGCTTCGTGCCATGCACAACCACCTTCGCGCCAAACTCGGCGAGGCCCGCCGCAATGGCGCGCCCGATGCCGCGCGCGCTGCCCGTGACGAGGGCCCAACGGCCCGTGAGATCGAATTTTTCCTTGATCATACGTGTGTCCTCTTGGGATTGGAGATTGGGGCTTAGAGTTCAAGGGCGGCGAAACCGTAGGGTTCCACGGAACAGGTGCCGTCGGCGCGGACTTCGAAGCCCTCCGCGAGGAGGCGTTTCGCCCGGGGCGTGGGCTTCAGGGCACCCGGCGTGAACGCGGCGGGGGAGGCCGTGAGGTTCGCGGCGACGAGGACCCGGCGCGCGCCGAGCGTGCGGACAAAGGCGATGACGCCCTGCGCTTCGCCGTCCGTCACCCAGTCCATCGCGCCCTCGCTCCAGATCGGATCCTCGTGGCGCATCTTCACGAGCGTCCGGACGAGCGCGAGGCGCTTCTGCCCGGCGGGCTGCAGCGCGCGCGCCCAGTCCACCGTCCGCGCCGCGCGGGCGGCATGCTCGACGGGGCCGAAGAACGAGTTGAGGGAGTTGTCGGCGATCTCGTTGCCGTTGAAGATGAGCGGAAGGCCACGCCGGAGGAGCATCAGCACGAAGGCCGCGTTCCCGGCCTCCACGGGCAGGGCGCGGTCGAAGCGCCGCTCGCCGTCGTCCGTCGCGGTGTCGTGGTTGTCGAGGAAACAGAACATGAGTACGTCCTTCGGGACCTTCGCCTCGTAGCGCCGGACGACGTCCATGCGCGCGGGGAGCGGCGCCTGGCGCTTCGACCACTTGGCCCACCAGGCGCCTTCCTCGGGGGCGACCATCTCGCCGCGCACGGTAAAGCTCCAGTGCGCGGCGTACCCCGCGTCGAACGCCTTCCTGAGCCATTCGACGTTCGTGCCCTCGTCGATCATCACGAGTTCGGGGTTCACCTTCTGGCAGACCGTCACGGCCTCGACCCAGAAGTCGATCGGCACCGCGTCCCCGACGTCGCAGCGGAAGCCGTCGCAGCCGAGGCGCATCCAGTGGAGCATCGAGTCGATGAGGTACTTGCGCACGCCCTTCGAGGCGAAGTTGACGTAGGGGAAGTGCCACTGCGTCGTCTTCACCGTGCCGTCGGCGTTCCGCTGGAAGGCGTCGGGGAAGCGGTCCTTCAGGACGTTGTTCGGCCCGCAGTGGAGGTAGACGAGGTCCATGTAGACCTTCATGCCGAGCGCGTGCGCGCGGTCGTTGAACGCCTTGAAGTCCGCGTCCGTGCCGTACTCCGGGTCGATCTTGTCGTAGTCGGAGATGCGGTAGGGGTTCTTCGGGCTGCCGAAGCCGCTTGCGATCTGGCGCGGGCTCCACCCCGCGCGGTCCATGTCGCGGTCCATCTCGACGAACGGCGTCAGGTAGACGGCGTCGACGCCGACGGCGCGCACGTGGTCCAGCATCTCCGCCGCCGCGCGGAAGTTCCCGTCGCGCGTGAAGTTGCGCAGCACGATCTGGTAGACCGTCGCCCGCTTCAGGTACGCCGGCGTGGGGCGCATCGCCCCCCACGACATTCCAATGGCGGCCAGGGCCGTGCAGAACAGCATCTTTCTCATGTCGCCAGTATAGCATAAAAACGGCGTCTTCGTCCGCCCCTTGCCTTAAACCATGCAAGAGCGTAAATCGCCCGATGCACCCCGCTTCCAAACTTTTTCAAAATGGCGATTGCCTTTGGCGTCGGGAAACGCTATACTGTTCGCACTTTTTCCGCCTGGAAGGGTGTCCGAGTGGTCGATGGTGCAACCTTGGAAAGGTTGTGTAGGCGCAAGTCTACCGGGGGTTCGAATCCCCCCCCTTCCGCCAAAGCGGGAAAGCTCTAGGGCGCGACCTCGTCAAGGGTCACGCGGATGTTCACGGAGGCGGAAATTCCCTCCGCAGAGGCGCAGGCGATTCGATGTGCGCCTGGTTCCGGCAACCACGCAAACGGCTGTGTCCCGCGCGTCTCGCCGACGTTCTTTCCATCGACAAACCACCACAACCTCCCCTGTTCGACGTTGCCGACAACGCGGCAGACGATTTTCTGGTTTTGCAGCCCCTTCACAAGGCGGAACACGGAACCGTCCTCGGGCTTCCGGATGGCCAGCCGCCGTGCGGCGGTCTCCTGCCCGCGAAAGGCCGCGACGAAAGCATCGTCCCGCCGCCCGGCCTCGCCGTCGAGCCCCCGTATGTGAAGCGGACACAACGCCGTCGAGGAACGTCCACGCAGGGCATGCCCCGTCTGCGTCGCCGGACAGTCCGGTCCGGCGGGGAATCCGCTTTCGGCACACACCGCGCGCATCACGATCTCGTCGGGGAACGCACCGTACCACGGACCGTCGTCCGCCGGATAGAGCGACCGCGCCAGCTCCCACGCGAACGGCGCGGCGGCCTGCGCCCCGACAATGGAAGCATCGCCAAAGCCCCCTTCCTTGTGCCCGCACCAGACGCCCACCACGTACTCCGGATTCCATGCGACGGTCCAGGCGTCGCGGTAGGCGGCGGACGTCCCCGTCTTCCAGGCGAACCGGGAGGTCCGCACATCCGCGACGTGCCCGAGCGCGGCCGCGCTCCGCTCCTCGCCGGAGAGGATTTCAGTGACAAGGCGGCACGCCCCCTCGGAGAAAATCCGCGCACCCGTCCGCCCCTTCTGCTCCTCGACTTCGCACTGGAGCGCGCACGGCGGCAGATGGACGCCCCCTCGGGCGAGGCAGCCATAGGCCCCCACAAGCTCCACGAGCGAGACGTGGACGTTCCCGATCGCCATGCCGAGGCCGAAGCTCGCGTCCGCCGCCTCCATGCTCCGGCAGCCGAGCGCGCGCAGGGTCGTGCCGAAGTTGCCCACGCCAACCCGTTCGAGCAGCTGGACGAACGGGAGGTTGAGCGAGAGGACGAGCGCGTCGGCCGCCGTCACCGTGCCGCGGTGGGTCGCGTCGAAGTTCTGGGGATTGTAGCCGCGATAGGCGCGCGGCACGTCCGACAGACGCTCCTCGGGCGTCACGAGACCGAGGTCCAGCGCACGCGCCGTCAGAAAGGGCTTGAGCGTCGACCCCGCCGGACGCGGCGCGCTGGCGACGTTGACCTGTCCGGCGTCCGGCGAGAAGTAGTCGCCCGAACACGCGAGGGCCAGGACCTCCCCCGTCTGCACGCGCATCACGACCGCCGCCGCCGCATGTCCGCCGGAGGCCGCCGTCTCCACCACGCGCTTCGCCCGCGCCTGGATATCCGCATCGAGCGTCGTGCGGAAGTCGCCCCCCGTGCGGCCCCTGCGCGCCACATGCCGCATCGCCCAGTCGCAGAAGAACGGCTCGGCGAACGGACGCGGACCGCGCTGGATGCGGGGGTGTACCTTCCGCGCCCCTTCGTATTGCCGCGCGTCGATCATCCCGCACGCCCGCATCCGCTCCAGCACGTATTCGCGCCGCTTCAGCGCCCGTTCGAAGTGGCGGTCCGGACGAAACCGCGACGGCCCCTGCACCATGCCCGCGAGGAGCGCCGCCTCCCCGATCCCCAAGTCGTGCGCCCGCTTGCCGAACCACCCGTTCGCGGCGGCCTCGATCCCCACCAGATTCGAGCCGAACGGCGCACGGTTCAGGTACTGCGAGACGATCCAGAGCTTGTCGTGCCGCCGTTCGATCTGGAGCGCGCGAAACGCCTCGACGTACTTCCAGGCGAGCGTGCGCGGATGCGGCACCATGAGGCGCGCCGCCTGCATCGTGATCGTGGAGGCGCCGGAGATCCGCCGCAGATGCGTGATGTTCTGCACGCACGCCCGCAGGACACTCGGCACGTTGACGCCCCAGTGGCGGAAGAAACGACGGTCCTCGCTCGCGACGAGCGCCTTCACGATCCAGTCGTCCGTGGAGGCGACGTAGTCGGGACGGCAGTCGACGTCGCCCGGTCCCAGCGACACGCGCAGCACGCGCCCCACGCCGTCGCGCAGGACCGTGCCGCCTGGATAGACCTCCGCCGCGTCGAGGCGCGGGTCGATCGCGAGCCACGAAACGGCGAAGACAAGCGCCCCCGCCGCGAGGAGACTGCCCCCCGCGACGGCGGCGCGCCGCAGCGCACGCTGGCCGCCCCGCG
>OIWU01001795.1_pt1 | contig 19796 bp, 21 predicted proteins | sample 1587711 | NCBI WGS metagenome assembly OIWU01 (sample SAMEA3888909, study PRJEB22519) | human gut metagenome | biome: human gut; feature: human-associated habitat; material: faeces | place: Denmark | collected 2010 | reverse complement strand
GTAGGGCACGCCGCACGCCGCACACGCCGCGCGAATGTTTTCGCTGGCCTGCACGGCATAGGGGTGGGTGGCATCGATGCAAAGCTGCGCCCCCGAAAGCACCGGCGGCATTTGCTGCGCCGTAAGCCTGCCGCACAGCACCGAGACCCCCGGGCAATTTCCCTGTGTTTCAGCCCCGTAGGCCGTGGCAACGCTCACGGTAACGGCATGGCCCAGCGCCGCCAGCTGATGGGAAAGCGTGCGGCCCTCGGTGGTGCCGCCGAAAATAAAAATGTTCATTGTGTGTTGTAGCCTCGCGCCGTTACCATACGGCCCGCACAGTTTTGGGTGAATGCATTGCCGATGAACACCGTGGTAAACATATCCACGGTTTCATTTTGCAGCTGGGCCAGTGTGAGCAGGCGGTGCTTTTGCCCTTTTCGGCCAATGTTTTGCACCCAGCCGCACACCGTATCGGCGGGCTTGCCCGCCGCCAGCAGGATTTCACACGCACGGCGCAGATGCCCCGGCCGCTGGCGGCTCATGGGATTATACAGGCACAGCGCAAAATCCCCCATGGCCGCCGCCTGCAGCCGCTTTTCGATCACGCTCCAGGGCGTTAAATGATCCGACAGCGAAACCACGCACCAATCGTTCATCAGCGGTGCGCCCAGCACGGCCGCCCCCGAAAGGGCCGCGGTGAGCCCGGGGATCACCTCTACCTGCACGCCGGGATAGGCAGGCGCAAGCTCTAAAATAGGCCCGGCCATGCCGTATACCCCGGCATCGCCGCTGCACACCATGGCCACGCGGCGGCCCGCTTGGGCCAACTGCAGCGCTGCACGGCAGCGCTCTACCTCACGGGTCATGGGAGTTGTGAAAATTTCTTTTTCCGGGAAAAGTGCCCTCACCTGATCGGTGTACACGCTGTAGCCCACGGCCACATCGCACCATTCCAGCGCTGCCCGGGCCGCCGGGGCCAGCAGCGCTTCGCTGCCCGGGCCAAGGCCCACCACTTTCAGCATTTGTTCACTCATTCGTTTGCACCCCAGTTCCAATCGATCCGGCAGGCCGCTGCCAAAGTCACGCCGCCGCCCGCCTGCCGGGGCAAAGCGGGCATGGCCCCCTCGCCTGCCGCCAAAAGCGCTGCGCGCTCGCACACATTGTCCACGCCCACGGTTTTCTGCACAAAGGCCGAAGCGGTAAACTGCCCCGGCACCGCCGCAAGCTGCCCGGCAGAATAAAAGCCGATGGGCCAGCCGCGGCCCCGGCAGAATGCCAGAAGCCCGGCTTCGTTTTGTTTTACATCAATGCTTGCCGCCCCCACCACGCATTCGGCGGGCAGGCCGCTTTGGGCAAAGGCGGCTTCCAGCGCCTCACAGCCAATGTTTTTTCGGCACCCGATGCCCAGAAACAGCGGCGGGCACAGCCAGAGCGCCGCCTTGCTTTGCGGCGGCACGGCATCCACCACCAGCGCCGCCTGTTCCCGGCTTTCGGCGGCGGCCAGCCCCTTGGGGGGCGTGCCCGGTATGGGCCAGCGGCTCCAATACAGCACGGTTTTGCCTGCCAGCAGCGCTGCCGACACAGTTTTGATCGCGCGGGCATTCATCACCCGCAGGCCAAGGCCCTTGGCCCACACATCGGCGGCAAACAGATTTCGCCCGTCGGTGGCGGTGGTGATCACCGCCTGGGCCCCGGTCAGACCGGCAATGGCCCGGGCCAGCCGGTTGGCCCCGCCCAGATGCCCCGACAAAATGGGAATGGCGTAGCGCGCGTTTTCATCCACCACCACCACGGCAGGGTCAACGGTTTTGCGCTTCACATACGGCGCAATGGCCCGCACCGCAATACCGGCCGCGCCCACAAACACCAGCGCATCGCCTGAAAAATGCGCCTCGGTCCATTCGTTTAAGCCCACGGCCTTGCCGCCGCGCACGGCCTTGCCCCCCAGCGCCCCGGCCAGTTTTTGGGCCAGCGCATAGCCGCGGTCTGTAAAAGCGATCAGGTTCAGCTCCATGGTTTTATGCCTCTTGTGATGCCTGCCGATAGCCCGTGGTAAAACTGGGGCTGTACAGGCAGCTTTTTTCGTAGCCGGTGCCTGCCAGAAAATTCCCCGCCAGCACCAGCGCCGTGCGGCTGATCCCGGCCCGGCTGCCCGCCTGTGCCAGCTCGCCCAGGCGGCAATGCACGATTTTTTCCTCGGGCCATGTGGCCTTATATACCAGCGCCGCCGGGGTGTCGGCTGTGTAAGCGCCCCCCGCCAGCAATGCCTGCTGCACGCCGGGCAGCATACCGCTGCTCAGAAAGATCGCCATGCTGGCCCCGTGGGCGGCCAGCTTTTGCAGCGCCTCTCTCTCGGGCACCGGGGTGCGCCCCGCCAGCCGGGTGATGATCACGGTTTGGCTGATGCCGGGCAGCGTGTATTCGGCCCCCAGCGCCGCTGCTGCACCGCAAAAGCTGCTCACGCCGGGGGTATCGTCCCACGAGATTCCAAGGGAGTCCAGCGCATCCATCTGCTCACGCACGGCGCCGTAAATGCTTTGGTCGCCCGTGTGCAGGCGCACGGTTTCCAGCCCGTCACCCTCGGCCTGCTGCATGGCCTGCAGCACCTCGGGCAGGCTCATTTCGGCGCTGTTGTAAATGCGGCACCCCTCCGGGGCAAGGCCCAGCAGCGCCGGGTTGACCAGGCTGCCCGCATAGATCACACAGCCCGCCCTTTGCAACAGCGCCGCGCCGCGCTGCGTAATAAGATCGGGGGCTCCGGGCCCCGCACCCACAAAATGTATCATGCCATTTTCTCCTTTGCGTATCATTCTTTCACGATCACCAGCGCAAAATAGCCGGTTTCGCCCTGGGCGGGCTGCTCGTTTGCCAAATTGGGCCACACCCGCTCGGCGGCAAGCCCGCAGTCGCACACAAGGGCGCTTTTTCCCAAAAGCTGCCGCTGCGCCAGCAGCTGCAGCACCCCAGGCAGGCTGCGCCCGGTTTTCATCAGGATCTTGGTTCCCGGCCAGTCGAGAGCCTGGGCCAGATCGGCCTCGCCCGGTACCAGATGCACCGGGCTTTGCATATCCGTAAGGCTGATGCCCAGCCGCGCCGCCGCTGCGCAAAAGCTGGGGATGCCCGGCACCATCACGGCGGCATAGCCCTTTTGGCGAATGCGCTCCAGCAGATACTGCCCGCTGGCGTAAATGCTCACATCCCCCAGATTGACCAGTGCGATGTCCTGCCCGGCATCCAGCACGGCGCACAGCGCCTGCTGGGCGGCGGCATAGGCGCTTTCCCGCTCGGCCTCGCCGCGTTTCATGGCAAAATCCAGCGGCAGCACGGTTTTATCGGCAAGGGGCACGGCTTTTTGTGCAATTTCCAGCGCCAGCATATGCCCGCCCCCCGTTCGCGGCGCAGCGATCACCGGGCAGGCGCGCAGGGTTTCGGCTGCTAAAAGCGTGAGATGCCCGGCTTTGCCCGGGCCCACGCCCACGGCATACAGGGTGCCGCGTTTCATGTTGTTTTCCACTGGTTCAAAAGCTCCTTTGCGGTTTCGGTTTCGCCCAAAAGGCCATACACACGGCTGAAAACCACCAAACCGGTTTTTCTTTCTTCGCCCGCGCGGCGCGCCGCATGGGCCCCGGCCCTTTGGGTGATGGCCTGCAGCACCGGCGCGCTCAGCCCGGCCTGCTGCAGAATTTCAATGCAGGCATCGCTGGTGGCGGCCTGCATCAGCCTGCGGCATATTGGGGCATCGGCCCCGGCCAGCGCAGCCTGCGCCGTGAAAATTTCGGCACGGCCATCGGCCATGCGGGAGTGTGTGTTCATAATGCCTGCCGAAAGCTTGCACAGCTTGCCCATGTGGCCCACCAGCAATATTTCGGCAAAATCCAGCACAGCGGCCTGATCCAGCGCTTCGCCCACATAGTTGCTGCACTTGACCACCGGCACGCCCAAAGCGTTCCAGCCCTGCTGGGCCAAAAAATCCGTGCCGTAGTTGCCGGGGGTCAGAATCAGGCGCGGGCTTTGCGCCCGGGCCTGCCGCAGCTCAAGCTCCATACTTTCGATCAGCGCGGCCTCGCTCATGGGCTCTACAATGCCGCTGGTGCCCAAAATCGAAAGCCCGCCCACAATGCCCAGCTGCGGGTTGAAGGTTTTTTTCGCCAGCGCCTCGCCGCCGGGCGCGGAAATGGTGATCTGCAGCCCGCCGGAGTATCCAAGGGCTTCGCTGATCTTCCGGGCGCTTTCCCGTATCATGCGGCGCGGGGTGGAATTGATGGCCCATTCCCCCACCGGCTGATCCAGCCCAGGCTTGGTTACCCGGCCAATGCCCTCGCCCCCGCACACGGCAAAGCCCGCCGCGGTTTTTTGGGCGCGGGCATAAATAAGAAGGCCGTTGGTGATGTCGGGATCATCGCCGGCATCCTTTTGCACCGCGCATTCGGCCCAGCCCGGCCCGGCCTGCACAGCCGCCGGCTGCACCTGCACCTGCCAGCCCCCGGGCGTGGACAGGGAAAGCGTGGCCGGGGCCTGCCCGCCCAGCAAAAGCTGCACGGCCCCGGCCGCCGCCAGCGCCGCGCAGGTGCCCGTGGTGTAGCCGCACCGCAGCTGCTTTTGCCCGCAGCGGATATACCGTTCAAACGCCATGTCCTTTGCCCCTTTTCTTTTGCGCCCGTGCGCTTTTTGTCCATTCCTGCCTGGCCCTGCGCCCGGCGGCAGGGCCCTATATAATTACCTCTAATATTATAACGGCTTATGCCCTGTATCGCAAGCCGTGAAACACCGCTGTAAAATTGGTTTTTCTATGCATTCTACACAAAAGTTTACACACTTGTAACATTTCAGTTGGGCAGTAATCTTGCATTCATGCTGCAAATATTCTATAATGATGGTAACAAACGAGAAAATCTGTAAGCATTATTGATAAAAGAAGGAGATTTCCATCATGGCCCATTCCACCAGAAATGATCTGGCCGATGCACTGCGGCAGCTTCTTTCGGATCGCTCTTTGGATAAGATCACCGTGCAGAATATTGCCGATGCCGCCAATGTAAGCCGAAAAACCTTTTATTATCATTTTCAGGATGTTTATGATCTGCTGGAATGGATGCTGGAGCAGCACCGCACCAATCTGGAGCCTCAGGTGAGTGACCGCAACGCCTGGCGCACGGCCGTGGCCAACCTGCTGGATTTCTGCCTGGAAAACCGCGCCATGATCCAAAATCTTTTCCGTTCCATCAGCCGTGACTCGCTGGACCGCTATACATACTCGATCCTGCTGAAAAGCCTGACGGATTACACCCGCAATCAGGCCACGCAGCACAGCCTTTCCGAAAAGCAATACAAGGCGCTTTTGCAGTTTACGGCGCACGGCCTGCAGGGCCTGCTGCTGACATGGATCGACGGCGGTATGCGCGTGCCGCGTGACGAATTGATTGAAACCGTTGACACTATTTTCTCGCTGCGCTCGTAAGGCAGCCTGAGCAAAATTATCACCCCGGAAGCTGTTTTCATAACCGATGCACACCGGCTATGAAAGCAGCTTTCCGCACCAAAAGGAGTTTTTATGCACTATTCCGGAGATGTTTTCCGCCCGCCCAGTGAAGCCTACAGCCTGATTTTGCAGGTAACGCTGGGCTGCAGCCACAATCGCTGTGCCTTTTGCTATATGTACAAGGCCAAAAAGTTCTCGATCCGCCCTCTGCGCGAGGTGTTTGAGGATATCGAGGAGGCTGCCCCCTATCGCTTCCGCCGCGTGTTTCTGGCGGACGGCGACGCCCTGATCCTGCCCACCGAAACGCTGGTGCAGATCCTTACGCGCATTCGCAAGCGCATTCCCACCTGCCAGCGCGTGGGCGTGTATGGCTCGCCCAACAGCATTCTGCGCAAAACCCCCGAAGAGCTGGAGACCCTGCGCAAGCTGGGGCTGGGCATTGTGTATATGGGGCTGGAAAGCGGCAACGATGCCGTGCTGAAAAAGTTTGACAAGGGCTTTGATGCCGCCAGCATCATTCAGGCCGGGCAGCGTGTAAAACAGGCCGGGCTGCTGCTGAGCGTGACCGCCATCAACGGCCTTGGCGGCCAGGAAATGAGCGAGGCACACGCGCTGGACACCGCCAAGGCTTTCACCGCCATGAAGCCGGACTACGTGGGCATGCTCACGCTGCGGGTTTACGGCAACACCCCGCTGGCAGGCTGGGTGCAGCGCGGCGAATTTAAGCTGCTGGACGGGCCCTTGGCACTGGCGCGTGAAAACCGCCTGCTGATTGAGCATATGGACTGCGAGGGCACGGTGTTCCGCTCGAACCATGCCAGCAACTATCTGGCACTGGCCGGCACACTGAACAAGGATAAAGACCGCCTGCTGGCGCAGCTGGATGCCGCACTGGAGGGCAAACGGCGCTTCCGCAGCGAAGTGCAGCTTGGTTTTTAACAAAGGCACCACCGCACAATTCCCGCCTTACGGCTTAAGCACCGCTCCGGCGGCTGCGGCACGGCATCTGCGTTGCCAAAATGCTCGACAATACACAAAGTATTATCTGCGCTTTTGGCTTAGCAGCTGCCGCACCTCACTCGCCGTATCGGCACTTAGAATTATTCGGTATTGCCCAAACACCTTCCGGCAGCGCCGCACCCCAAAAGGTGCCGGTGCTGCCTTTTGTAAATTTTACCGATCGAGGCATTTTTCATGGATTACGAACCTTTGCGGGAGTGGGCCAACAAGGCCAGCCCGTTTATGATGCACAACGGCATTCTGATCACGGATGTGGCCGACGGCTGCGCAACGGCTTCGGCTGATCTGGGGCAGCTTTCGCTGAACCCCTACGGCGCGGCGCACGGCGGCTTTTTGTTCACCATGGCCGACTGTGCCACCGGCGTGGCCGTACACACCGACGGCCGCCATTATGTTACGCTGAATTCCAGCCTGAATTTTATGCGCATGGCCAAGGACGGCACGGTTACCGCCGATGCCCATGTGGTAAAGCGCGGGCAAAGCGTTTCGGTGGCCGATGTGGTGATCACCTGCTGCGGGCAGGAGGTTGCCGCTGGCACCTTTACTTACTTTTGCCTGGATGCACAAGCCGGGCAGTAACTTTTGAGTAACAAATTTCACAATCAATAGAAAAAGCCATTGCAATTCGCTGTTTTTATGCGTTTTGCAATGGCTTTCATTGTGTAAGTTTTTACTTGTAATTTGCTAATTCTGTAAACGATCACTCACAGATCTTATCATAGGCAAGGCGCGGATCGTTATCCTCCTGCACATGGATCACGCCGCGCTGCGTAAAGCCCAGCTTTTTGAGCAGGCTTTGCATGGGAATGTTATCGCCGTGGGTGTCGATGCGCAGATAGCGGCAGCGCGCAAGCGCCCAGTCCAGGCACGCCTTGCCCATGCCGGGCACCGTGCCGCCGGAGGCCAGCCGATGCACCACGCCATATTCGCCATCGCGGCCCCACGCGCCGTTTTCAATTCTGGCGTAGGTGGGGTCGATCTCCACCCCCTGCAGATACACAAACGCGGCGGCGATCTGCGCCCCCTGCACCGCCACAAACAATCGGCCGGTGCGGATATCCTCTTTCACCAGCGCTTCGGGCGGCCATGCGGTGTTCCACTGGCGGGGGTTGCCATGCTCGGCCATAAAACGGCGCGCATGGGCATAAATGGCCAGCACCGCGGGAAGATCCTGCATAACAGCCGGGCGGATGGAGATGCTCATACGGTTTGCTCCCCTTTCTCTTTTTTAAAACAGCCCTTCCGGCAGGGCAATATCCTGCCGAGGGATCTTATTCCAGTCAAAGCCGTTCAGCAGCTCGGTGGGCGTGCGCGGGGCCGGGGTGTCTTGCAGGCCCAAGGCATACGCCATGCGCCCCACCAGCTGTTCGGGGGTGTAGCGCTGCTGCAGATTTTCCAGGCTTTGGTCGCCGTCACGCTTGCTCAGGCGGCGGCCATCGGCGGCCAGCAGCAGCGGCATATGATAAAACCGGGGTGCTTTCAGGCCCAGCTCACGATACAGCCACAGCTGGCGCGGCGTGCTGGACAGCAGATCGGCCCCGCGCACCACCTGCGTGACCCCCATGAGGGCATCGTCCACCACCACGGCCAGCTGATAGGCAAACACGCCGTCGGCCCGGCGCAGATAAAAATCGCCGCAGTCCTTTGCCAGATTTTCGGCATAGGGGCCCATGTGGCCATCGGTGAAGCAAAGCGTTTCGTCCGGCACGATCACACGCCATGCGGGGCTTTTGTGCTTTTGCTTTTCGGCGATCTCGCCGGGTGTCAGCCCGCGGCAGGTGCCCGCATAGATCACCTGCCCGTCGCTGCGGTGGGGGGCGCTGGCTGCGTGAAGCTGGCTGCGGCTGCAAAAGCAGGGATACACCAGCCCCTTTGCCGCCAAGCGGTTATAAAACTGCTGATAAATTTTGCTGCGCTCGCTCTGGTAATAGCTGCCCGCCGGGCCGCCCTTGGCCCCGCCTTCATCGGCGGAAAGGCCCAGCCATGCAAGGTCGGCCTCTAAAAGATCCGCAAACGAGCGCGGGCAGCGCACGGGATCAAGATCCTCAATGCGCAGCACCACCCTGCCCCCGGCGCTTTTGGCCGAAAGCCATGCCAGCAGGCAGCAGCTCAGATTGCCCAGATGCATTCGCCCGCTGGGGCTGGGCGCATAGCGCCCCACTTCGATCGCCGCCATGGCGGTTCCCCCTTTTTTGTTCAATGGATATGCTACCATTATAATACCTGCCGGTTTTTGCAGCAAGCCCCGGCACACACTGCGGGCGTTGTGCATAGCATGGGCTGGCAGGTTTTTACCGCAAGCATAAAAAAGGGGGTTTCACCATGAAGCATTCTGCACTTTTGGCCGGGCTGGGGCTGGGGGCCTTGCTGGGCGCGGCGGCATACGGTGCGCGGCACCGGCACAGCAGGGCGGCAGCCGCACCGGATTTCGCGAGCGATTTGTCCATGCAGAAGCCGTCGCAGGATACCGCCGGGGCGCTGGCCGATTCCCTGCAGGGGGCTGTGAGCTATGGGCAGGGCACGGCGGGCTGCACCCTGCAGCACCACAAGGCCGCCGCCGATGTGCTGGACTGGGTGGACAGCGATGCCGGGCACGCCGTCTTGGCTGACCCGGATTCCATCACCCTCACGCAGGCATTGCAGGACTGGTGGGCCACCCTCACCCCTGCCCAGCAGGAACGCTTTTACGAAAACTGGCCCGAGGTGGATCAACGCGCCCACGCCATCTCCCGCCAGCCCGATGACCACAAAGAGCATTTGGATGTGGCCGGGGCAGATCGCATCGACTACAGCAATTTTAAGGGCGACTACCCCACCTTCTCGCGCTATATGGCAGAGCTATACACCGCCAAATACGGCCACGCGCCTCAGCACCCGGCAAGTGCAGGCTGATTTTTGTGCCAAAAACGCCCCGGATACCGCTTTTGTGGTATCCGAGGCGTATATTTTGTATCCGTTATACTATTCGTTTTGTTTTGCAGGGCGTATTACTTCATTTCCAGCAGCTCGTATTCACGGGTGCCGAGGCCGATTTTTTCGCCGTGCTCCAGCTGCTCGCGCCAGGCCGAGCCGGGCGTGGTGTTGCTGAAGGGATCGCCCAGATCCTTAAAGCCGGGCTTGCGGAAGTTATCCGTGATCTGCGAATCCGGCAGCGGCGCTGCATTCAGGCAGGCATCCACACAGGCTTGGTCCAGCGCAACAGGGTCAAAGCTGGCAAACATACCAATATCAGGCAGAATGGGTGCATCGTTGCAGCCGCGGCAGTCACACAGGGGGCTGATGTCACGCACAATGCTCACATGGAAGCACGGGCGGCCATCGCACACGGCCTTGGCATACTCGGCCATTTTGCAGTCCAGCAATTCGTTGGCGCTGTCGTTGGGGGCATAGATGGCATCAAAATTACATCCGCCAATGCAGCGGCCGCAGCCCACGCACTGATCCTCGTGAATGTGCGCCTTGCCGCCCTCATAGCTGATGGCATCGCTGCCGCATTCGCGGGCACACAGCTTGCAGCCCCGGCACATACGCTCGGACACCTTGGGCTTGCCCGCCTTGTGCTGATCCATTTTTCCGGCACGGCTGCCGCAGCCCATGCCGATATTTTTGATCGCGCCGCCAAAGCCGGTGGACTCATGCCCCTTAAAGTGGCTCAGGCTGATGAAAATATCCGCATCCATCACCGCACGGCCAATGCGCGCCACCTTGCAATATTCTGCACCCGCCACAGGCACCTCCACTTCGTCGGTGCCCTTAAGGCCATCGCCAATGATCACCTGACAGCCGGTGGTAGTGGGGTTAAAGCCATTGATGGCCGCACATTCCAGATGGTCCAGCGCATTTTTGCGGCTGCCCGGATACAGGGTGTTGCAGTCCACCAAAAAGGGCTTGCCGCCCAGGCGCTTTACTTCGTCGGCCACGGCGCGGGCATAGGCCGGGCGCAGATAGCTTAAATTGCCCAGCTCGCCGAAATGCAGCTTGATGGCCACAAACTTGCCCTCGAAATCGATTTGATCCATTCCGGCGCGGCGAAGCAGCTTTTTCAGCTTATCGGTGATGGACATTTCCCCCGGGGTGCGGAAGCTTGTAAAATATACCTTTGCTTTTTCCATGTTCGGTTTCTCCTTTTCCTGTATTTAAGGCAATGCCACATAATTCTAAGTGCCGATACGGCGAGCGAGGTGCGGCAGCTGCTAAGCCAAAAGCGCAGATAATGCTTTGTGCATTATCGAGCATTTTGGCAACGCAGATGCCGTGCCGCAGCCACTGGAGCGGTGCTTAAGCCGTCAGGCGAGAATTGTGCGGTGTTGCCTTAGGGGTTTCAGCGCTGCGGGCTTAAATGAACCCCACAATGGAGGCCGCCAGCACCACCACGCCCAAAGCGATGCGATAAAAGCCGAACACCTTAAAATCGTGGCTGCGCACATAGTTCATCAAAAAGCGAATGGCCGCCAGCGAGGTGACAAACGCCACCACGCAGCCCGTGGCCAGCACCAGCATTTCGCCGCCGCCGAACACGCCGCCGCCTGCTAAAAATTTGATCACCTTCAGCCCCGAAGCGCCCGCCATAACGGGAATGGCCAAAAAGAAAGTAAATCGGCTGGCCACGCTGCGGCTCATGCCCAGCAGCAGGCCGCCAATGATGGTTGCGCCGCTGCGGCTTGTTCCCGGCACCAGCGCCAGCACCTGCCACACGCCCACGATCAGGGCATCGCGATAGGTGATGTGCCCCAGTTTTTCCACCTGCGGGGCGGCACGGCGGTTTTCCACCACCAGAAACACCACGCCGTAAAAGATCAGCATGATGCCCACCACCAGCGGGGTGTAGAGATGGGCATCCATCCAATCGTCCAGCAAAAGGCCCAGCACGGCGGCGGGCAGGCTGGCCACAAGGATCTTGCACCACAAGCGGAAGATGGGCCACTTGATATACCGTGCCGCACCGGTGTTTTTGTGGTTGTTCCGGGTAAACGGCCACAGCTGTTTCCAATACAATACCACCACGGCCAGAATGGCGCCCAGCTGGATCACCACACGGAACATGGAAAGAAATTCATCGCTCAGGTCAAACTGCAGAAACTGTTCGGCCAAAATCATGTGCCCGGTGCTGGAAATGGGCAGCCACTCAGTGATGCCCTCGATGACGCCGTATAAGACAGCCTTGATAAAGTTAAGCATAGCATCGCTCCTTTTCAGCGAGTGCGCCGCCATCTTGCACAGAGGCGCACAATTTTCTGTTATCAGTATAGCACCATCGCGCCGGGTGCGCAATCGGGGCATTCCGATTGCCCTTTTCCTATAAATAGGATATACTATAGGCATCCCCCCTTGAATGCCTATGACTGAAAAAAAAGGAGCCCCGCCATGCCGCAGCCAATCTGTGAATTTCCCTTTCCATGCCGCAAAAGCGGCCTTTTTGTGCTGGCTGGGTGGGGCGCGCTGGCCGTTACGCTGGCTGCCGCGCTGTTCTGGTTTGGCGCAGGGCTTTTGCTGGTGTTTGCCGGGGCGTATGCCCTGCTGGCCGCCGGGCTTTGGCTGGCCTATGGCAATTTGCGGGTAGAATTTTCTGCCGGGCGTGTTCTGATTTGCCGCGGCACGCTTTTTCCGGTACACATTGCCTGCCCGGCACGCTCGATTTTGGCGGTAAGCGCCTTTTCCACGCCCCTGCTGCGCCGCCTTGGCTGCCCTGTGGTGTTGCTTACCCTCAGCGGGCGCACCGTGCTGCTGCCTGCGGTTCCGGCGGCGGGCTATCGGGCGCTGTGCGCCCTGAGCGGGAGGTGACGGCCCTTGCGCGATTCACTGCAGCATAAATTTCACCCGGTATACTCCCTGGCCATTTTGCGCAAGCCCGCCATTTTGTGCGTGGTGCCCCTGCTGGCAGCGCTTACCCGGCTGGATCTTTCGGCGCTGCTCACCGCCCTTTGGCAGGAGCTTGCGCTGATCTCGGCCCTGCTGGTGATGGGCCTTGTTTTGTGGCACGGCGCAGGCTGGCAGCTGCAAAACGGGCGGCTCACCTTTCGGCGCTCACTGTTTACCCTGCAATGGCAGGAAAGCTTTTCCGCCGAGGATCTTGCCTTTGTGGCGGTGCGGCGCTGCTGGTATTTGCGGCCCATCGGCGCGGTGCGGCTGGAATTTTCCACCGAGCGCGGCGCAACACGGCATTTGTATCTTTCACGCAGCGCCGCCGAAGCCTTGGCTGACCGGCTGCTTCCGGCCGAAGCCACCGTGCGGGATCTCACGCCCTCGCCCGCCGACAGACTGGTGCTGGCGCTTTTGAACTGTGATCTGTTTGCCACGGTGGTGCTGCTGGCGGTAAGCCTGCGCAACATCAGCGATTTTATGGGCCGCCGCTGGACGCAGGAAATGGCCCAGACCGGCCTGCACACCATTGAGGGCGTTTTGGGGCACTGGCTGCCCCTTGGCCTGAGCGGCCTTGCTTCGGTTTTGCTGCTGCTCACAGCCTTTACGCTGCTGCTGGCTTTTTCGCGCACCAGCGGCTATCATGTGTTTTTGGGGCGCACCACAGTGCGCTGCACGGGCGGGCTGCTCAGCCCCACACGCTGGGTGCTGCGCCGCGAGTGCATCACCTGTGCCGACCTGCGCCGCACCCCCATGGCGCGCCTTGTCAAGCGGTATCCGCTGTTTTTAAGCGTGGGCGGCTACACCGGCAACGCCGTGCTTTTGTGCAGCGGCCTGCAAGACCCCACGCTGCCCTGCCTGTTTCCGGATGCCGTGTTTCCCCAGCCCGCCAAACACCCCGGCAAGCGCCGCAGCCCCGTGCCGTTTTTGTGGGCGCCGGTGCTTTTGCTGGCTGTGTGTGCAGCGCTGCTGCTTGCGGGCGCCCGCCGGTCCAGAATTTTGCTCTATGCAGGCCGCCTTTTGTGGCTGCCCATGGCCGCCGGTGTGGTGTGGCTGTGGATTGCGCTGGAGGGCTGGCGGGGCGACTGCCTGGTGCAAACCGCCTGTGGGCTGCCCGCCGTGTGTACCACCCACCGCCTGACCCATCACCACATTTGCATTTTGCGCCGCCCTGCGGCGGTGCGCTGGCAAAATCCGTTTTCCCGCCGTGTTGGGCGCTGTGAGCTTCGGCTCGGCCTGCCCGGGCGGCGTGCGATATCCCTGCACAGTTTGCGGCTGGCAGACTGTGACTGCCTGTTTGATCCCAGCCAGGAAGAAGTGAATTGATCTTATGTTTGCATCTGTAGTTTTTGATCTGGACGGTACCCTGCTCAACACCATTGACGATCTGGCCGACAGCAGCAACTGGGTGTGCAGCCGCATGGGCTGGCCCACCCACACCGTGCAGGAATACCGCTATTTTGTGGGCAACGGCATTCCCAAGCTGGTGGAGCGCTTTACCCCCGAGGCCTGCCGCACCCCCGAAACGCTGGCCCGCGCCCTTGCTTTGTTTGACGAACGCTATGCCGCCCACAAGGCCGACAAAACCGCCCCTTACCCGGGCATTGCCCAGTTGCTGCAGCATTTGCAGGCAGCCGGTGTGCGGTATGGGGTGGTGACCAACAAAGACCATGCCGCCGCCGTGGGCGTTTTGCAGCACTATTTCGGCAGCCTTGTGCCCCATGTGCAGGGCCGCATTGATGCCCTGCCGCCCAAGCCCGCCCCCGACACCACGCATCTTTTAATGAAAACACTGGGCGCTGCCCCGGAAACCACGCTGTTTGTGGGCGACAGCAATGTGGATATCGCCACCGCCAAGGCGGCCGGGCTGGCCAGCTGCGGCGTGTTGTGGGGCTTTCGCACGCTGGGCGAGCTGCAGCAGGCCGGGGCCGACCATATTGCCGAAACCCCCGCTGCGCTGCAGGCGCTGATTTTGGGCCAGTGATGCACCCATCGCATACATTGCAATCTTTTGGCAGAGGCTTTCTCGATTTTTTGCAGAGAGCCTCTGCTATTTTTTTGCGTATGGCAATGGGATTCTTGATTTTTGCATAGCAGATTGTTTAATGTGCATGAAATCGCAAATCTCCTGCGTAAAGCACAAAAAATCAAAAGCCGCCCGTGCTGCTTTGCACCGGCGGCGAAAGGAAAATGAGAGATCATAGCATGAAAAAATTAGGGCTGCTGCTTTTTTCGGCAGCGATGGCTGTGTCGCTGGCTGCCTGCGGTGAAAGCATCACCGGCGCGGCGATGGATCTGCCTGAAACGATGGATGTATATGATTTTTCACGATATTCATTTTAGCATAGGGGATTTACCGTGTAAATCGCAAAGCAGTGCCAAGTTAGGAAATTTGTGTGCCAGCGTGAATAAAGTATAGTGTTTTGCAATTTTGCGAATTGTAAAAGATTTAGATATATAATATAATGTTACCAGATAGAAACAAAATGCATATTAGTAGATAAAGATTATTATGCATACAGTTTTTTTAACAGAAGATGCCGATAGTTTGACAATAATAAAAAGATTTTTATTTAGAGTGATAATATGTAATTGGCATTATGTTGGATAAGCGTATATTGTGTTATAGCGGTTATCAAAAATAAAGATGTTATAGAGCGTGGAGTAATAGTACAGTTCATGGCTTGAATGAATTGTTGTATACATATATTTGTTATGAAAGAGATAGAGAATTTATTGTAAAGGAGATAGGTATGAAGAAACTATGTATAGGCGTTGTTGGGGTATTAGTATTTTTAACCTGTTCTTGTGCAAATAATAGCACTATAAATGAAGAACAGGTTGCAAAAAGTTCTGAAAAAACATTAGTTATTCAAAGTGAAGAAATAAATCAAGAGAATACTGCAGCGGAGGTTTTTTTTGTAAATTGGGAACAAACAGTTGAAGAATTTGAAATGTCTAATTCTTCAGGCATAATAAAAAATATATTAGATTTGGCGTGGCTTGCACCAAGAAATGGATTAAATATTGAGGAAATTTCTGGAAATGCGACAGAAAAAAATAATGCATACATTTTAGAAAGTAATACAGTTGTAAATGACGAAGAGAAAAGGAATGAAAATTATACGGATAATATTTGGTTGCGAATTGTCCGATATCCTGTTGAGAAAGACGTAGGGACAAGCGTTTTGGAATATAAAGATATTCTGATTTATGCAGAAGGTGAAGATGCGTATATAGCGATGCAGTCTTTAGAAAATACTGAATTATGGACATTATGGAAGATTCCTACATATGGAGATTGGCTATATAAGGAAATTGCACTTTTTATGCGAATAAGGACAGGCTTATAATGTGAGAGTTTTGTTTACAAATTGCCATTTGTGTTCTTTTTAATTATTAGATTTGCGCAAATCTAATAAAAATTAGGAGGAATACAAAATGGCAAAAGTAGCATTAGCATTAACTAAAGTAACATGTGCGGATGGAACAACAGATTATAACGTTGGTCTTAATCCGAACACAAATGCAGATGACAAGGTTCAGGCATTTGTCGATGCATTTAAGAGCGTAGGAAATACTGCAAGCAGTACATGTCATGGCTACACCCAGTATGATCTGCGCTTTTTGCTTAGCAGCTTGCACTTCTCGCTCGCTGCATCGGCACTTAGAATGATGCGGTATTGCCTTGAAAATCAAAACGCTGCCCGGTATCCATAACCGGGAAGCTGGGAAAGGAAGAACACCATGAAATTGAAAAAGGCATTGGCCATCGGCATGGCCATTTTTATGACTGCTGCCAGTATGGCAGGATGCGGAAAAAATCGGTTTTGAATAGGAAAAGACACTGATTCGGCAAAAAAGGCCACACAACCGACTTTATTGTCAGCTGTGTGGCCTTTTCATTGGCATTGCGGAGAGCGTTGTTCAGAAATATCACTGCTTTCAAAGGAAAAGCAGATCACTTTCCGAAACGATTTGCGCGGCTGCCTTAAAGATCGCGGGTGGCGACAATGTCTGAGCCGGTGCCGCAGATGTCTTTTACGATCACCTGGCCGGTTTTAACGGGGCTGGTGACCACCACGCTGTCCAGCACCTTCATCACATCCATCATCATGCCCTTGGGCACGGGAAGGGTGGTTTTTACGGCGCAGCGGGGGTGCAGGCCGCCCTCGGCGCGCACCGTGCTGGTGACGATGCGGGTGGGGTTGGTGAGCTCCTCTTTGCCGTAGGCGATGCCGTTGGGGCAGCCGTTGCCGGTTACCGCATAATCATTCTGTTCGTCCACCTGCAGGTGGCAGCCTTTGGGGCAGCAGATGCAAATTACTTCTTTCATGGTGCGTTAGGCCTCCTCTACAGAAACGGTCAGGGTGTCGCCGGCAACTTTGTCCAGCAGAACACGGGGCATGGCGATGTGTTCCATTTCACCGGGAGCCATGCGCTCACGCTTGTAGCTGGCCAGAACCTGGTCGCCGCAGGTGACCTTGATGGCGCTTACACCGATGTTGCGGCGCACACGGAAGGAGATGCTGACGGCTTTTTCCACATTTTCCACACGGATGCGCTGGGGCACGGTGTAGCCCACATCGGCGCCGGTTTGCAGGGTGAGCACCTTGCCGGGCTTGGTTTCGCCGTGTTTGACGTAGGCGGCGGCGGATTCACCGGCGCGCTCGCTTTCGGCGGAAACAAAGTCCACCAGATCATGCACCTGCAGCACATTGCCGCAGGCAAACACGCCGGGAATGCTGGTTTCCATGTTTTCGTAAACCACAGCGCCCTTGGTGTGGGGGTCCATCTCGATGCCTGCCTGACGGGTGAGCTCGTTTTCGGGGATCAGGCCCACGCTGAGCAGAATGCAGTCGCAGTCAAACTCCATCTCGGTGCCGGGGATCGGCTTACGGTCGGGGCCAACTTTGGCCACAATGGCCTTTTCCACGCGGTTTTTGCCCTGAATGTCCACGATGGTGTGCGACAGGTACAGGGGAATATCAAAGTCGTTCAGGCACTGCACGATGTTGCGGGTAAGGCCGCCCGAATAGGGCATCACTTCCACGCAGGCCAGCACCTTGGCACCCTCCAGAGTCATGCGGCGGGCCATGATAAGGCCAATGTCACCGCTGCCCAGGATCAGCACGCGCTTGCCCACCAGATAGCCTTCCATGTTGGCATAGCGCTGTGCGGCACCGGCGGTGTAGATGCCGGCAGGGCGGGTGCCGGGAATACCGATGGCACCGCGGGTGCGCTCACGGCAGCCCATGCCCAGAATGATGCTTTTTGCCCCGAGCACCTGATAGCCGCGCTCTTTGCTGACGCAGCACACTTTTTTGTCGGGCGTGACATCCAGAACCATGGTGTCGAGCCATACCTTTACGCCGGTGTCGGCCAGCATGGCCTCAAATTTACCGGCATATTCGGGGCCGGTGAGCTGTTCGTTGAAGCGGTGCAGGCCAAAGCCGTTGTGAATGCACTGGTTCAGAATACCGCCCAGCTCTTTGTCACGCTCAATGATCAGAATATCCCGCAGGCCGGATTCCCAGGCCTTGCAGGCCGCAGCCAGACCGGCGGGGCCGCCGCCGACAATGATCAGATCAATCATGGTTTTTCCCTCCGATCTTCGTTTCCTGCACCAGAACATTGGTGCCTGCTTTATCCTGCAGCACTTCCATGGGGCTGATGCCCAGCTCACGGCTGAGCAGCTCCAGCACGCGGGGGCCGCAGAAGCCGCCCTGGCAGCGGCCCATACCGGCATTGCAGCGGCGCTTTACGCCGTCAATGGTGGTGGCGGGCACTTCGCTGTGGATGGCGTGCAGGATCTCGGCCTCGGTGATGGTTTCGCAGCGGCAGATCACGCGGCCGTATGCGGGGTTTTCGGCAATGAGCAGGGCCTTTTCTTCGGGCGAAAGCTCTTTGAAGCGAATGTGACGGCGGCCGTCTTTATAATTGGTCTTTTCTGCGCCCAGAATATCCTTGGAGGCCAGGATCTTTACGGCCTCGCGGGCAATGGCGGGGGCGCTGGAAAGGCCGGGGCTCTTCATGCCGGCCAGATCGATCAGGCCGGGCACATCGGCGGCTTCCTCAATCACAAAGTCATCCACGTCCACATTGGCGCGCACACCGGCAAAGTTGCGGATGCTCTCGCCAAAATTGATATCGGGAATGCTGCGCTGTGCGGTGGTTTTAACAAACTCAAGGCCCTTGGAGGTGCAGGAGGTGTCGTCACCCTCCACACGAACGGCATCGGGGCCGACGATCAGGTTGCCGTGTACGGTGGGGCTGACCAGAACGCCCTTGCCCAGCTCGTTGGGGCACTGGAAGATCACATGGTTGGCGCGGGTGCCCTCGCTCTTATCCAGCAGGTAATACTCGCCGCGGGTGGGGTGAATGTGGAAGCGGGGAGTGCCCAGCATGGCGTGAATGGCCTCGGCCTTGATGCCGGCGGCGTTGACCACATACTTGGCCTGCACGGTGCCGGTGGCGGTTTCCAGCTCAAAGCCGCCGTCGATCTTTTTCATGCTCTTGACGGCGCTGCTGCGGCGCAGTTCCACGCCGTTGCGCACGGCCACTTCGATCATGGCCAGGGCGTATTCCCAGGGGCTCACGATGGCAGCGCTGGGGGCGTAAAGCGCACCCTTTACGGTGTCGATCACATGGGGCTCAATGGCCTTGACTTCGTCGGCCGTGAGCAGCTGAATGTCGGGCACGCCGTTGGCAACGCCGTTTTTATACAGCTTTTCAATGTGAGGCACATCGCTGTCCTGCAAAGCAAGCACCAGGCTGCCGCACTGCTTGTAGGGCACATCCAGCTTTGCGCAGATCTCTTTGGCCATAGCCACACCGGTAACATTCAGTTCGGCCATGCGAGTGCCGGGCTCGGGGTCATATCCGGCATGGAGAATGGCGCTGTTGGCCTTGGTGGTGCAATCGGCAACATCGTTTTCCGCCTCGAGAACTACGGTTTTGGCTTCGTAGTGAGACAGAGCATAGGCGGTTGCGGCGCCGATCACACCGCAGCCAATGATGGCAATATCGTACATCTAATTCCTCCTTCTTCGTAAGGCGGCACCGGGCAGGCCATGCGTTTAAGCATAAAACGCGGGATGCCGCCCCCTTGGGCATGGCGCTGCGTTTGCGTTTTGTGCAACAAAAAAAGAGCACAGCAAACACAGCTTAGTGCTGATGTCTGTTTCGCTCTTCCTCTGAAACAATCAACCTATTGAGGATATTATACCCCCGCAGGGAAGAAAAAACAAGACAACAGGCAAAAACCGGTAAACTGCCGATTTTTACAGCCAAGAATCGGCAGTTTGAACATACGAACGGTGACAAAACCCGGGCGCTGTGATTATTTGGGAAAAAACGGACAAGGCCCCCGTTACAGCATATGCGAAAGGATCTCGCGGATATCCCGGTAGGTTTCGGTGGGGTGTACGCCGAACTTTTCAATGTCGGCGGGCAC
>OIWU01001794.1_pt1 | contig 19797 bp, 13 predicted proteins | sample 1587711 | NCBI WGS metagenome assembly OIWU01 (sample SAMEA3888909, study PRJEB22519) | human gut metagenome | biome: human gut; feature: human-associated habitat; material: faeces | place: Denmark | collected 2010 | reverse complement strand
TGGGGTTCGGAGAGAAATCGGGATAAGCTGTCCCGAAAAAATCGGGATAAGGGTGTGGGAGATTGGCGCGAAGCGCCATCTCACGAAGTACCCCGACCTCGCGCTGATGACGGAGAGACTGGCAAGAAAGGCGGAAGCAGAGCCGAAGTCCCGCTTCCACAATCTGTACAGGTGGGTTCTCCACGACGAGACGATGCGTTGCGCGTGGGAGCGCGTCAAGGCCAATGGCGGCGCACCGGGCGTGGACGGCGTGACCTTCCAGATGATAGAACGGGGCGAGGGCGGAGCGGAAGGGTTCATCAAGGGGATTCAGAAGGAACTCCACGAAAAGACCTACCGCGCAAGTCCGTTGCGGCGCAAGTACATCGAGAAGGCCAACGGCAAGATGAGGCCCCTCGGCATCCCCACCATCAAGGACAGGGTGGTGCAGTGCGCGGTCAAGACAGTCATCGAGCCAATCTTCGAGAAGGACTTTCACGACTGCTCGTTCGGCTTCCGTCCCAATCGAAGCGCGCAGGACGCCGTGGAGAGGATTGCGGGGAAGGTCAAGGGCGGCGAGGTGCTTGCGTACGACGCAGACCTCTCGTCCTGCTTCGACACGATACCGCACGACAAGCTCATGGCGGCATTGCAGATGCGCATAACCGACGGCAGTGTGCTGAAACTCATTCGGCACTGGCTGAAGGCGTGCGTACAGGAACCGAACGGAGTGAGGACAAGCCCCAGGGGGAGGGGAACGCCGCAAGGAGGTGTCATATCCCCGCTTCTGGCGAACATCTACCTGCATTGGTTTGAGACGATTGTTTCGCTGACCGCCAAGGCCTGCGGCCAGGTCATGTCGATCGTGCGCTACGCGGACGACTTCGTGATTCTCGCGCGGGCATGGGTGGACGGATTTCTAAAGAAGGTCGAAGGAATACTTGAGGGACGGATGGGGCTGACGGTGAATCGGGAGAAGACCAAGACGCTCGACTTCCGAGAGCCGCACACGACTTTGACATTCCTCGGGTACGAATTCAGAATGGTGCGCGACAGGCTCTTCGGGACGGGAAAGAGGTATCTCACCTTCGGGCCGTCGAAGAAGTCGATGAAGCGCGTCAGAGAGAAGATACATGGAATCACTCACGCGAGGAACGGTCTATTGACTGTCGAGAAGGTCGTGGAACGGCTCAACAAACTGACGAAGGGATGGGGGGCGTTCTACTCGGTCGGCTATCCGTCCAAGGCTTTTCACGCGGTGAACGGCTACGCGCTTCGGCGCATGGCGCGGTTTCTCAACAGGAAGAGCCAGCGGCGCTATCGGCTGAAGTTCGCGGACACGTACTACGGTGAACTCAACCACTACGGTATGCACTGGCTCAGATGGGCGGATGTCCGCAGACGGCGGTATTGACAGGAAAAAAAATCGGTATAATCCCGGCAACAATTGCGAAAGCAGAGAAAGGACAGGCCAAGCCATGACGAACGCAGCTCTACGGGGAAAGCCGGATGCGGGAAATCCGCACGTCCGGTTTGATGAGGGGGAAGTCGCACCGGCGGCAACGCCGAGGCGTGGGTCTCTACTCTACAATAAATCAACGCTCATGATGTTGAAGAAGTTGGTCTTCGTCTTCCTGATGGTCTGCATGGCAGCGGGATGGGCCGGGCAGATTGAGCAGAAGCTGTTCATTCGACTGGAATGTGTCACCAAACAGGCGAACGGACTGACGGTCTGCGAGGGCGAACTTGAAAACAGGTACGGAACAACGCTTTCGGTGGGGCGCTTTTCACTGAGAGGTGCGCTCAATCAGATCGTGTTCACCAATCCAGACGATGGGAATTCCACCATGAGGCGCGTCTATTCCCACGATGTTGTCAGACCGCCACCACCCTCCCTAGACATGATGGCCCCGTTGAAACCTGGCGAAAGCGTACGTTTCCAGGTCCCGGCCTTTTTCATTTTCGACCTGGGAGGCCGGAAGGTGTCCCGTCTCGACTATCGCGTGTCGGGGACGACCGTGTTCGTCGATGCAAGGGGAAAATCGTTTAAGGTTCCTCTTTATGGCATGGGGACGACTGAGTTCAAAACGGGGGAGATCCCTTCTTCCCTGCGACTGGACCCGTTGGGGCCAGCTGGGAGTGTCCGTCTGCACACTGGGGGAAGCCCCGTTCCGCCGTATGGGATCCGCGCCACATTTGACATTGACGAGCGGCGGTATGCGGAGTTGCCGCCGTGGGAACCCGACTTCGACGATGTACCGCCACCTGTGGATGCCGTACAGGCAGCGCATGTCGCCCGCGGGGCCTTGTCCGGGAGGTGTCTCCGTGAGAACCTGACCCTTGAAGAGGTCCGCCTCGTCAAGAAGATCAAATGGGGAACTCCCATTTGGTACTATGTCGTACGATTCATGATTGGTAAGGGGCCTGGAAGTGGGGAACAAGACGTGGAAGTCGATGTGGTCGTCCTCATGGACGGCAGAACCGTGTTGCCGTCTCCCTTGACGGAGGATGGGAGATGAACGGTGTCGGGTATCAGGTCCCTTCAATCGGACGCCACGCGCCGAGGGCGGCGCGGGTACATCGTGCGCGGCCCCCGTGGCGGACAATCGACGGGCGCGGCAATGCGACGGCGACCGAGTACGACGCCCTTGGCCGCCACGCGGCGACGGTCGATCCGCCCGGCAACCGCACGGCCTACGCCTACGACCGTTTCGGCAATCTCGCATCTGCCACCGATTCGCTCGGCCAGGTCACCACCTACGCCTACGACGCGGCGGGCAGACGGGTGTCGAAGAACGACGAATGTTACCGGTACAACCCGCGCGGCGAACTGATTCTCGCGCTGTCCTTCCAAGGGGAATTAAGGAGATGCATGATGAAGAAGAATAACAAGGCGCATTGGGTTTATGGGATTGGCCTTGCCGGTCTCCTCGTGTTTTCCGGCTGTGCGGAACTGGCTGCGGTGGGCGTGGTGTGGCATGGGGGCGTCTCGCGGATCAGAGACGGGGGGAAGGGCGGATACGCGACGGGACAGGTCTACGAACTGGTGCATCCGCTCTTCATCATGTCGGACAAGCGAGAAATCGGCAGAAGAAGGGGGACGCTGGCGGCGCCTGAGGAGTTGCGCCCCAAACTGCCCGCCATGCGCTCTGCTCCTCCCACCGTTGAATCCTGGCGGAACGGGCAGGGGAGGACGAAATGGGATGCCGACGTCGTGACCAACGAGTACGGATACGGTTCATTCGTCCTGGGGGTTCTTGAGAAAGGAGAGCGCATCGTCGTCGTCGGGAGGGAGATCAAGTACGCCCTGTCCGTGTGGTTTGGCTACGGCTCCGTGGACGACATCCTGGCGGATGTCGTCGGCGGCGACCACGACGGATGGCGGGTCGGCCTCCGCGACATTTCCTTCTGGGGGGATGAATTGTGGCCCGACGCGCGGTTCATCAGGAGAAGGCCAGAATGCGAAGTGGAGGACAGGACTTTTCTCGACATCCTGATGTTCTGGAGGTGACGGATGAAGCCGCGCGCAGGCCAACCTCAAAACCGCTCTCCGTGTCCCCGTGCGCCCGCCCGCACGGCCCCACGTTCGGCTGTCGGACACCACGCGCACGGAGCGGGCCGCCGAGGACGTCGGCCCCTACCACCCATCCTGCCCCGACGCGGCCCGGCGCGCGAAGGACTCGCGCCGCCCCCGGCGCGGGACGTCCCCAGGCGGGAGGGTCGCAATTCATTGCGACCGGAGCAGGAAGGCATCCTGCCGGTCAACACGGAGCGCGCGGAGACACGAAGGCACGGAGGAGGTTGAGAGTTGGTTTACACGCACATCAATCACGTGTTGCTTGATTCCCCGGCTGGGGAAGGCCCGGTCGCTGTCGGACGCCCCGCGCCGGGCCGTCAGGAGGTGGGGGGGACATCGGGCGTCGGGCTTTCGTGGCGGACGAGGTGGCGGATGAAGCCGCGCGCAAGCCAACCTCAAAACCATTCTCCGTGTCCCCGTGCCTCCGCGCGCTCCGTGTTAACCGGCCGGAGGCCCGGTCCCCGGTCCGGTTCACTGTCGTACGCCACGTGCCAGGGGCGGGCCGCCGAGGACGTCGGCCCCTACCACCCATCCTGCCCCGACGCGGCCTGGCGCGTGAAGGACCCGCGCCGCCCTCGGCGTGGAACGTCCGAATGAGTCGTGTGCGTGATGCGACGGCAGGCGGTACGTTGCTGATTCTGCGTTGACGGGTGAAAGGAGGGTGGGGTATACTGTGCTTCTACGCATGCAGAACATGATTGAACTCGAGAATCTGTCGCTTGACGCGCTTTTCGGCTGCGTGCCGGCGAACGTGGTGGACAACCGCGAGCTGTGTACGGCGCTCGTGGGCGCGGCGAAGGCGGAGTCGATCGTGAAGTCGACGGGCTTCGCGGTCCGGCGCGTGCTGGAGCCGGGGCGGACCGTCCTCGACCTCATGCTGCCGGCGGCACGGCGGGCGCTCGCGGGTGTCGATCCGGCGGAGGTGGGGGGCGTGGTGGCGGTGAGCTTTTCGGCGCCGGAACGCTTCCCCGCGCTTGCGGTGCGGCTCCAGCAAGAACTGGGGCTTGCGCGGGACGCGGCGGCGCTCGACCTCCAGATGGCGTGCGGAGGGTATCCGTATGGTCTGCTGGTGGCGGGGCAGCTCGCTGCCGCGACGGGAAGGAGGATCCTGCTCGTCGACGGCGATGTGCAGTCCGCCCACGTGGACACGGCGGACGTCGCGACGCTGGCCGTGATGTCCGACGCCGCGACGGCGACGCTGGTCGCGGCGGAGGGGGAGGCGCCGGCTCGGTTCGCGTTCTACACGGACGGCGCGGGCGCGGACGTGCTGCGGTGCGGGGCGGACGGGAAGATCCGCATGGACGGCTTCGGCGTCTTCCGCTTCGTGGCGGGTCCGGTGGCGGCGTTCCTGAAGGGCTTCCACGCCGCGAACCCCGCCATCGACCTCTTCGTGCCGCATCAGGCGAACCTCTACATGGTGCGGCAGCTCGCGAAGACGCTCGGCCTCGCGGGCCGCCTTCTGACGAGCGGCGAACGCTACGCGAACCCCGGTTCGTGTTCGGTCGCGCTGACGCTCGCCGCGCACGGGGAGGCGGCGGGGCGTGCGCTCCTCGCCGGTTTCGGCGCGGGGCTTGCGGCGTCGACGGCGTGCGTGACGATTCCGCAAACCTGTCGGCGGGGCGTCGTCGAAACATGAAGATCGCCCTCCTCGGAAACGTGACGCTCGACCTCCTCGCCCAGGACTTCCGCCGGGCGGGGGATGCGGTCTACCTCGCGCCCGGCTTCGACACCTGGCGGCAGGACGCGCTCGATCCGGCGGGCGGACTCCAGGCGTTCGCCCCCGAGGCCGTTCTGCTCGTGGTGGAGGGGGGCGCTTCGGCGGATGACCGCGCGCTCCTCCGCGCGCGCTTCCCGTCTGCGCGCATCGTCGTGCCCGACCTCGCGCAGCTCGCGCGGGAGACGCCGGGGTTCTGGGATGCGCGGATGCGCGCGCTCGCGGCGATGCCGTTTTCCCTTGCGGGGCTTCGGGCGGTCGAGGACGAGTTCCGCTTCCTCGTCGGCGCGGCGCCGAAGAAGGTTCTCGCCGTCGATGCGGACAACACGCTCTGGCGCGGCATCGTCTCGGAGGACGGTGCGGAGGCCGTCACTCCGTTCGCCGCGTTCCAGGAGGGCCTGCGCGCGCTTCGGGCGCGCGGCGTGCTGCTCGTGCTCCTCTCGAAGAACGATCCGCCGGACAACACGGCGGCGCCGCTTGCGCGGGCGTTTGCACGGGCGGACATGCCCCTCGCGCTCGCCGACTTCACGGCGGTGGGCGTGAACTGGGCGCCCAAGGCGGGGAACCTGCTGGACATCTGCCGCGCGCTCAACCTGGGCGTCGAGTCGGTCGTCTTCGTGGACGACAATCCGCACGAGCGCGCGCAGATGGTGGCGCACCTGCCCGATGTGGCGGTGCCGCCGTTCCCGGACGACCTCATGCGGCCGGCGGCGTTCCTGCGGCGGCTGGACGCCGCGTATTTCGCCGACGTGGGCGGAACGGCGGAAGACCGCGCGCGCGCGGGACAGTACCGGGCGGAGGCGGCGCGCCGGGCGTCCGCCGCGTCCGCCGCGACGCTGGACGACTATCTGGACGGACTGAAGATGACGTGCCGCATGGCGCGTGCGACCCCGGCGGACGTACCGCGCCTTGCGCAGATGGCGGGGAAGACGAACCAGTTCAACGCGACGACGATCCGGAGGGGGGCGGACGAATGGGCCGCGCTCGTCGCCGATCCCGCGAAGCGGGTGTGGACGTTCCGCATGGCCGACGCCTTCGGCGAGATGGGGCTCGTGTGCTACGTCGTCTACGATGCCGCGTCCGCCCGCGTCACCGACTTCGTGATGAGCTGCCGGGCGATGGGGCGCACGCTCGAACACTTCGCGCTCAACGCCGTGCGCCGCGCGCTGGCGGCGGAGGGGTTGCCCCTTGCGGGCATCGACTGCGTGCCGACGGCGAAGAACGGCCCGTTCCGGGCCTTCCTCGCCGCCGCCGGCAACGCGCGCGACCTCAGGACCCACGTCCGGGATGGCGCCACGGTCGCGACAAGCGCGCCCCTCCCGACTGCCGCCCGCCCCGTTGTGCTATAATTGCCGCGTGAGTCCGCCGTCCATCCGCCGCGCCCTACCATGTGGTGCGGACAGGACGTGGGGTGTGGACATGGGTGGGTGCATGGTAGGGGTCGACGTCCCCCGTGGCTGTCGCGGTCGCTTGATTTGCGGCTGCGAAATCGTGTATAATAGTTCCCGTTTTTGACGGGATCTTAGACCATGGCGAAAATCAAACTGACCAAGACGGAGCTGAAGGCCCAGACGGACGCGCTCAAGCGTTTCCAGCGTTTTCTGCCCATGCTGCAGTTGAAGAAGCAGCAGCTTCAGGGCGAAATCGCGGGAATCGTCGCGCAGGCGGACGCCGTGACGGCGCGCGAGAAGGCCGTGCGCGCGGGGCTTGATGCCTGGGTGGGCCTCTTCGCGACGGGCGACGACCTGCTCGGCGGACTCGTCGCCGTGAAGGAGGTCCGCATGTCGAAGGCCAACATCGCCGGCGTCGAGATTCCCGTGTTCGACGGCATCGAGACGGACGTGAAGAGCGTCGACCTCTGGGAGACGCCGGCGTGGGTCGACGACGCCGTGGCGGCGCTCACCTCCGTCCTCGCGCTCCAGTGCGAGCGGGCCGTGCTGCAGCGCCAGCGCGAGCTGATCGCCGCCGAGCTGCGCACGACCTCGCAGCGCGTGAACCTCTTCGAGAAGGTGAAGATCCCCCAGTGCAGGGAGAACATCCGCGTGATCAAGATCGCGATCGGCGACGAGCAGACCGCGGCCGTGACGCGCGGCAAGATCGCGAAGGGCCGTGCGCCCGGCGGGGAGGATGCGGCATGATCGTTCCAATGAAGCACCTCACGCTGCTGTGCGTGGCGAAGGAGGGCGAGAAGGCGCTGGAGGCGCTGCGCGACCTCGGATGCGTCCACGTTGATTTCTCCGGCGCGGCGTCTGCGGCGTTCGCGGAGGCGAAGGGCGCGCTCGCGGATGCCGAGCGCGCGGTGCGCGTGCTCGCGAAGGCGGCGAAGGAGGCCTCCGCCGAGGCGGCGGACGCGCGGTTCGAGGCCGTGCGCAACGCAGATCTCGTGAAGGCGGTCCTCAAGGCGGAGGCGGAGCGCCAGGCGCTTGTGGACACGGCGGAGGCCCTGCGCCAGACGGTGCGGAAGTACGAGCCCTACGGCGACTTCGACCCCGCGCTCGCGAAGAGCCTCCTGGACCGCGGCATCGACCTTGCGTCCGTCGTGGATCTGCCGGACCCGCTGCCGGCGGAACGCCTTTCCGAAACACGCCGGAAGCTGGCCGAGACCGAGGCCGCCGCCACGGCCATCCAGTGCGCGCTGGCCGCGCTGAACCACCGCGCGCGCGCGATTCTGGACCGCTATCCCGAACTGCGGGACCGCATGGCCTTCGCGGCGGCGCGCGATGCGCTCGCGACGCAGGGCGTCGTGTCGTGGATCGAGGGATGGGTGCCGCAGGACGCGGTGCCGAAGGTACGGGCGAAGGCGGTCACGAAGGCCTGGGGCATCCTGCTGCGCGACGCGGAGCCGGGCGAGGATCCGCCCACGCTGGTGCGGCCGCCCAGAATGTTCCGTTCCGTCGCGGTGCTGTTTGCGGGGCTCGGCATCGCGCCGGCCTATACGGAATCGGACGTGTCGGTGCCGTTCATGTGCTATTTCTCGCTGTTCTTCGCGATGCTCGTGGGGGACGGCGCGTACGGGGCGATCTTCCTTGCGGCGACGCTCTTCGGCTGGTGGAAGACGCGCCCGAAGGGCGAGGCGGGGCACCGGCCGCGCGCGGTGCGCAGCTGGCTCACGCTCCTGACGGTCTTCTCGTCCGCCACCGTCGTCTGGGGCGTCCTCTCCAACACCTGGTTCGGCGCGGGGATTCCCTGGTGCAGGGACTGGCCGACGGTGAGATGGTTGGCGGACCCGAGCTACAACAACATGATGCTCCTCTGCTTCACGATCGGCGTCTCGCACCTCATGCTGGCGCGCCTCTGGAACGGTGTCTGCAAGTGGCCGGATTCGACGGCGCTCGCGGAGTTCGGGTGGGCGGGCATCCTCCTCACGATGTACCTCGTCACGAACACGATCGTCAAGATCTTCCCCGCGTTCCCGGCGTGGGGGTACTGGGTGGGCGGCATCTCGATCGCCCTCGTGTTCCTCTTCACGGTCAAGCCGTCCGAACTGAAGGCGCATGGCGCGGAACTGGGCATGCTGCCGCTCAGCATCATGAGCGCGCTGGGGGACGTCATTTCGTACGTGCGCCTCTTCGCGGTGGGGCTCGCCTCGGTGAAGGTGGCGGAGAACTTCAACATGATGGCGTTGGACGTCGCGCACGTCGGGCACGTCTGGTGGACCTCCGCGCTCCTCGCGGTGGGGATGGTCGTGATCCTGCTTGTGGGGCACGGGCTAAACCTCGCGATGGCGGGGCTTTCGATCCTCGTCCACGCCGTGCGCCTGAACACGCTGGAGTTCTCGAACCACAAGGGCGTCTCGTGGTCGGGGCATGCGTTCCGGCCCTTCCGCCGGGAGAGTGTGCGGCCCTAGGGTGATTTCGTCGAAGAAAAACCGAGTGAATTGAAACAAAGGAGAAACCATGAGTGATGCAGCAATGATCGTCGCGGGCGCCATCGCCTGCTTGGGGCTTTCCGGCGCGGGCAGCGCGCTTGGAACGGGTCTGGCGGCCTCCGCCGCCGTTGGCGCGTGGAAGAAGTGCTACGCCGCGAACAAGCCGGCGCCGTTCCTGCTGCTCTCCTTCGTGGGCGCGCCGATCACCCAGACGCTCTACGGCATGATCCTGATGTTCACCATGCTCGGCAAGGTCGGCAAGGTCGCGGCCGGTTCGGGCGTGCCCGTCCTCGTGGCGGGGATCTTCGCCGGCCTCGCGATCGGCCTCTCGGCGCTCTTCCAGGGCCGTGCCGCCGCCGCCGCCTGCGACGCGCAGGCCGAGACGAACCAGGGCTTCACGAACTATCTCGCCGCGATCGGCATCGTCGAGACGGTGGCCATCTTCGCGATGGTGTTCGCGCTCATCGCCCTCGGCTCGGTGAAGTAGCGGAAGGGGTCTGTGGCATGAAGCTGGGACTGTTGCTGGTGGGGCTGCTCCCGTGTGCGGCCGGCGCGGCGATGCCGGCGAACGTGACGCTGGACGCCCCGTCGTCTCGCCCCTGCGGCGAGAACGTGCGCAACTTCGCGCTGACGGGCCGGTTCCGCGCCGGGCACGGCGCGGCGGCGCGTCTCGCGTTCCATGCGGACGGCGCGGGCGGCGGCTACGAAATCCTCTTCCGCAACGGCCCCATCGACGGCACGCGCAAGACGGGTTCCCTCTCCCACGTGCGCAACCTCTACCGCTCGCTCGCCGAGGACGGCCGGTGGTGTGCGTTCGGCGTGACCGTGCGCGGGAAGAACGTCGAGGTGACGGTGGGCGGCGTCACGGTCGTGCGCTACACGGAGCCGGAACGGCCCTGGCGCACGGCGAAACACGCGCGCCAGCTCTTCGGGCGCGGCGACTTCGTCTTCACGGGCGAGGCGGGGCGCGTCGCGTTCGCCGATCTCGTGCTGGAGCCGCTTCCGGACTCGGCGCGCAACCCGGACGACACGCTGCCGCCCGTCGACGAGCAGACCGACCGCGCGATTCGCCACCAGCAGGCCGACTTCCCCGTCATCGACTTCCACGTCCACCTCAAGGGCGGCCTCACGAAGGAGATGGCGCACGCCAAGAGCCTCGCCTACGGCATCAACTACGGCATCGCCCCCAATGTGGGCGAGGGCGGCGTCGGCCGGATGCTGCGCTCGGACGCCGAGGCGGACGCCTACTACGCCGAGGTGAAGGACCTCCCGTTCCTGCGCGGCGCGCAGGGCGAGGGACGCAAGTGGCCGTACGAGTTCTCGCGCCGGGCGCTGGGGAGGTTCGACTACCTCTTCACCGACGCGATGACGATCGTCGACGACGGCGTGCCGCTGCGCATCTACCGCCCCGCCGAGTTCAAGCTGAACGGCCGCACGCGGGAGCAGTGGATGGACTTCCTCGTCTCGCAGATCGAGAAGATCCTCGCGAACGAGCCCGTGGACATCTACGCGAACGCGACGTACCTGCCGCCGCCGCTTGCGGCGGACTACGACGCCCTCTGGACGGACGCGCGCATCAACCGCCTTCTCGACGCGCTCGTGAAGAACCACGTCGCCCTCGAGATCAACGCCCGCTACAAAATCCCGAGCGCGAAGATCATCTCGCGCGCCAAGGCGCGCGGCGTCACGTTCACGTTCGGAACGAACAACGAGAACGCCGACTTCGGCCGCCTCGAATACGCGCTCGACATGGTGGACGCCTGCGGCCTGACGGCGGCGGACATGTGGTTCCCGTCCCGGAGCGTGCGCGTGCGCCGCCCGTTCATCCCCTACAACGTGTTCAGGTAGGCGCGGGCGCGTCCCCCGGGTTCCACCGTAGGATCGTCCGCCCTCCGGGCGGCTTGTACTATAATGGGCGGTATGGCAAAGGTCACAGAGACGAAGGGCTATGGGTTCGGGACGTTCCAGGGCGTCTTCACGCCCAGCATCCTGACTATCATTGGCGTAATCCTCTACCTCCGCTTCGGGTGGATGCTCGGGAACGTGGGGCTCGCGACGTCCCTCGTCATCGTCACCGTCGGCAGCGCTATCACGTTCCTGACGGGGCTTTCGATCTCGGCGCTTGCGACGAACATGCGCCTGAAGGGCGGCGGGGCCTACTTCATGCTCTCGCGCTCCTTCGGCGCGGAGGCGGGGGCGGCGCTCGGCATTCCGCTTGCGCTTTCGCAGACCGTGGCCGTGACGTTCTACGTGGCGGGATTCGCGGAGGCGCTGACGCGGTCGGGCCTGCCCGTCGTCTCCGCCTGCGATCCGCGCCTCGTGGGGCTCGCCACGCTCACGGTGCTTGCGGTCGTCGCGACGCTCTCCGCGAACGTGGCGCTCAAGAGCCAGTACTTCATCATGGCGGCGATCGCGTTTTCGCTCGTCGCGTTCTTCCTGGGCGGCGCGCCGACGGGGTTGGCGGCGCCGCCGCCGGACCGGGTGCCGCCGCCCTTGGGATTCTGGCCCGTGTTCGCGGTGTTCTTCCCCGCCGTGACGGGCATCCTTTCGGGCGTCGGGATGTCCGGCGACCTGAGGGACCCCGGCACGTCCATCCCGCGCGGTACGCTCGCGGCCGTCCTCACGGGGTACCTCGTCTACATGGCCGTGCCCCTCGCGCTCTATGCTTTCGTCTCCGACGCGGCGATTCTGCGCACCGACACGATGATCCTCCAGAAGTGCGCCCGCTGGCCGTTCGCGATCCTGCTGGGCGTGTGGGCGGCGACGCTCTCCAGCGCCGTGGGCAGCTTCCTCTGCGCCCCGCGCGTCTTCCAGGCGCTCGCGCGCGACCGGCTGATGCCGCGTGTCTTCGGACGGGGCTTCGGCGCGAACGACGACCCGCGCCTCTCCGCGCTCCTGTGCTTCGGCCTGGCGGCGGCGGGGCTCATGCTCGGCGACATCAACGCGATCGCGCCGGTGCTCACGATGTTCAACCTCTCCACCTACGCGCTCCTGAACCTCTCCGCCGCGCTGGAGGAGCTGATGGGGAACCCCTCCTGGCGGCCGACCTTCCGCGTGCGGCCGTGGCTGTCGCTCGCGGGGTTCGCCGGCTGCACGGGGGCGATGTTCATGATCAGCCCGGGGTGGACCTTCATCGCGCTCGGGTGCGAGACGGCGATTTTCTGGCTCGTCCAGCGGCGGGCGCTGCGCGCGCGGTGGGGCGACATGCGCACGGGGCTCGTGATGGCGCTCGTGCGCCTCTGCGTGCAGCGGCTGGAGCGCCGTCCGGCGGACAGCCGGAACTGGAGGCCGAACGTGCTTGCCCTCACGCCGCTGCCGGTGTCGAGTCCGTGGATCCTCCTCCTCGCGCGGGCGATTTCCTGCAACCGGGGGCTCGTGACGCTCGCGTCGGTGGTGCCGGGCGCGCTGGCGCGCCAGCCGGAACGGCTGGACGAACTGCACGACGCGCTGGAGCGGTGCGCCGAGCGCTTCCGCATGGGCGTGGTGGCGCGCGTGCAGCCGGCGGGGGACACGTGGAGCGGTGTGCGGGAACTCGTCCGCACCTACGGGTTCGGTCCGCTCGTGCCGAACACCGTCCTCGTCGGTTCCCCCGTCGATGCCGACGCGACGGTGGCCTTCGGCGGGTTCGTCGTCGACCTCGCGCGGCTCCGCCGCAACCTCGTGGTGATCCGCGAGCCGCAGACGGCGCAGCAGGACCTGCCGGGCGGACGGGGCGACCTGCGCCTCGACGTGTGGTGGCGCGGGCAGAACGCGAACGGCGCCTTCATGCTCGCGCTCGCCTGCCTCGTCCAGCGCGGCACCCTGCGCCGGGTGCGTCTGCGGCTCTGCCAGATTGCGGAGGCGGGTGCCTCGGTGGCGGCGTGTACGCGCGTCCTGGAGGACTTCGCGCGCCAGGCGCGCATCGAGGCCGAGGTCTGCGTCGTGGAAGGGGACGGACGTCCGTTCGCGGTGCGGATCTCCGAACTCTCGGCGGCGGCGGACGCCACGTGCATCGGGCTTCGGATGCCGCGCGCGGACGAAACGCCGGACTCCTACTGGGACTACTTCCGGACGCTGCGCGACGCCACCGCCCCCCTTCCGCTCGTCGCCTTCGCGCTGGCGTCCGAACAGGTCAACTTCAAGAGCATTTTCCGGAACTGACGAGGAGCGTCCATGTACAGGACAGGCGAATACGAATTCCAGGTGCGGAGCTATGAGTGCGGCCCCGACGGCGCGGCGACGCTGCCGACCGTCTGCAACTACCTCCAGGAGGCGGCGAGCCTGAACGCGGAGGCGCTCGCGTTCTCCCGCTCGAACTTCGCCGCCGAGGGCGAGAACATCTCGTGGGTGCTCACCCGTCTGCGCGTCCAGATGGCGCGTTTCCCGCGCTGGGAGGAGAAGACGCGGGTCGTCACCTGGCCGAGCGGCGGGCGGCGCATCGCCGCGACGCGCGAGTTCGAGCTGCGCGACGCGGCGGGGATGCGCCTCGGCGTCGCGACGAGCGAGTGGATGCTCATCGACCTTGCAAGCCGGCGGATCGTGGCGATCCCCGAACAGGTCTTCGCCTGCGTGCAGGGGGAACGGCCGCCGCGCGTGCTGGGCGACGCGCCCTTCGGGAAGCTGCGGTGGGACTGCCGCGAGACGCCCGGGGCGCAGGTCTTCCGCGCGCGGCGGGGGGACATCGACCTCAACGGGCACGTCAACAACGTCCACTACGTGGAGTGGCTTCTGGAGATCGTGCCGCCCGGCGCGGGCGTCTGCACGGACTTCGAGATCGTCTTCCGGTCCGAGACCCTGGCCGGCGAGGAGGTCCGCGCGGAGGGCGTGGCGGTGGAGCCGGGCGTCTACGCGCACCGCCTCTCCGCGCCGGACGGGCGCGACCACGTGCTGGCCCGCACGCGGTGGACGCAGCTGGACGCGGCGGCGGGGAGTCCGGGAAATTGAACAGGGCCGAACGCGAGGAGCGGCTGCTGGCGGCCTGTCTGCTGAGCGCGGCGGGCGGCTTCACGGATATCTACTCCTACCTGTTCCGGGGCGGCGTCTTCGCGAACGCCGTGACGGGCAACCTGGTGATCATGGGGTTGCGCCTCGCGTCGGGTGACGCATGGGGGGCTCTGCACGGACTGTGCGCCGTCGTGGCGTACGGGGCGGGCGTCCTCGCCGCCAACGCGATCCACGCGCGGTACGGGCATCGGCGGCGCGTGGGGTGGCACCAGGTCGTGCTGTGGGTGGAGGCGGCGCTGCTGTTCGTGGTGGTCAGCCTGCCGAACGGCGCCGGGGACTTCGCGGTGGCGGCGGTGATTTCGTTTGTCTGCGCCCTGCAGGTGCAGACGTTCCGCCGCGTCCACGGGCTTCCGTTCGCCTCGACGATGTGTACGGGCAATCTGCGTAGCGGGGCGGACGCCCTGTCCGCGTGGTTGAGCGGGAGCGACCCGAACGGCCTCGCCAAGGCCCGGCACTACCTCTGCGTCATCGTCTGCTTCGTTCTCGGCGTCGTGTGCGGCGCCCTGCTCCTGAAGCGCTTCGGCGCGCACGTCTTCGCCGTCGTGCCCGTCATGCTGGGCGTCGTTTCGCTGCTCGTCCACCGCCGCCCGGTGGCGTGGCTGCGGTACATGGGGCGGATCCTCCGCAGACGTTAGCGGACAACGATCCAGAAGTTCCCGCTCCGTCCCCATACGCGCACGGTGAGGTCACGGAATCCGAGGGGGGCTTCCCGTCCGGAATCGTTCCCCTTGAGGCAGAGGATGCGCGCCTCCACGGTCGCGCCGGCCGGCGCCTGCAGATCGGCTGTTCCCGTCACGCGGACGACGGTGCCGGAGAGATCGGGTTGCGTATCCGCCGCCGTGTAGGTAGACTGGAACCTGCCGCAGTCAGTCCAGTCTCCGGTCCTCCCGTTCGGGGCGATGACGCGCCACTGGAGCGAGAGCGACTTTTCCATGCGGTTGGCGGTAGCCAGCTGTGCAAAGACGCCCGTTATTTCGATCCGCTGTGCGGTGAATGTCCCGGTGGAGACGGAGAGGCGGACCTCGGCATCACGGACTTCGGTGGTACTCGTTGGCGAGCCGGGCACGAGGGCGATCCAGTCCGCTTCGAAGACGTTCGTGCAGACGTAGATGCCGATGTTGAGCTGCTTCGACACGTCACGGCAGGGTACTGTGTCCACTTCCTCGCCGTCCAGGAGGAAGTGGAACGGCGTCTCCGAGACATCCAGTCCCCCCGCCGACACGGGGAGGGCGGGGGCAAGGGTGGCCGTCACCGAGCCCCCGCACAGGGCGACGTGGCGATCCCGCCAGGGGCGCAAGATGGCCGGGTCGAGTGCGAACGGGGCGGTCCACGTACTGGTCCTTCCATCCGGTCCCTCCGCCAACAGGGCAAGGAAACACGGGCCGTCATCGGCCCCTGGCGGCAGATCGTAGACGGTGCGCGCTCCCATGTCGGCGACGAGCAGTTCGTTCGTGGAAAAGCCGACGGGTGTGTAATCGCGTACGAGCGCCACGTCCGAAAGGAGAATGCGCCGGTCGCTCTTGTTCGTCGGCGAGGAGAGGACGAGCGTGTCGCCCACGGCGAGGGGCGCACCGAGGGGAACGGCGCATTCCGCAAAGGCGTCGCCCACCGTGGCCGATCCCGTCCAGTTGGTCTTGCCCGTCTGCGAGACAAGTGCGGCCCGTAGGTCCGTGCCGGAGGAGGTGGTGCGGCGGCGGGCGGTCGCCACGAGCGTCAGGCCGTTCCCGGAGAAGCCGAGGGCGCGTGTCGTGAGCGTTCCGACGCCATCGGTCTTCCCGACCTGGAGGGTTCCGGCCTCCGGGGCGAGATAGATGGCGGAGCAGTCCGTCCACGCCCATCCGTTCGTGCCGAGATCCGAGTAGAGTTCCCACTTGTCCGCCGTGCTGAGTGCAATGCTGCTGTTGGTGGCCGGCGCGGATGCGAACGTCTCGCGCCAAAGGACGTTCGGCGCCGCCGTTTCCGCAAGGCCACCGGAGGGGGTACAGGACCAAACGCGCAGACGTACGTTTGTCGCGCCATCGGGGGACTCCCAGCCGATGCGGACCGTGCCATCGGGGAGGAGGCCGGCGCGGATCCGTGTGGGGGTGGCAAGATCCGATGGGTTTGGAGTGGGGTTTTCGTCACCCTCGCCACCACCCGTTTCGGGATCCGGCAGGGTGACGACGAACGGCTTCGACCAGTCCGAGGTCCTGTCCGCATGGGTTGTGCAGACCTCCAGCAAGAGGCGGGTCCCGTCGTCGGGTACGGTCAACTCGACCGCGTTCCCTGTCAGCGGGATGGCTTCGGAGCAGGCGTTGGTGAGGTCGTATTCGGGAACATACGTACCCGGCGCGCAGAGTGCCAGATCGTGGATGAAGGTCTGTTCGGAAGCCTTGTTGGTACAGGAATGGAGAAGGATGCGGTCGGAGGCGGCGAGGACGGGCAGGGGAACCGCGTACGTCTGAGGGGCCCTCTTGATTGCGACGTCGGCCAGGCGCGACGTGGTGCCGCCCGAAACGATGTAGAGGGGCATGATGCCGGAATCCGTGTCGCGGGTCGCCGCGCGCACGGCAAGGGTGGAGCCCTCCTCGATCTCCATTCCGAGCGGCGGGGTGGTCAATGTGCCCGATGCGTGCGAATCCCAGCCGATAAGAAGCGCGCCCGCGACGGGCGTCTGGCGCACGTTCGCGGCATCCCACTCCGCGAACCCGAGGGCGGCAAGGGCCGCCGCGTCCAACTTTCGGGTTGTGGCCGCTGCCGGCACGGCGGCGAAGGGCGCGCGCCAGAGGGGGGATGAGGCGGAGATTCCGCCTGCCGGCGCGGTGGTGAACGTACGCCAGATGCTGTCCGTCACGCCGTCCGGCATGTCCCAGCTCACGCGGACGCGCCGTTGGTCGGCGTCCAACGTCTCCGTGCGGAAGTTGACGGGCGGGACCGCGCGAATGGCGTCGTCCGTGATCGTGACCTTCGCGAGAATCCATGTTCCGGCATCTTTCGTGTAGGCGATCCGCAGCTGGCGGCAGACGGTTCCCTCGGGAATCGTGAACGTGTCCAGGGGTTCGTTCACGACGAGCCTGTTGGAAAGTCCGGTCCTGGAAAAGAGGGTCATGTAGGGCGATGTTGCATCCGCCCGCCCCCGTACCTCGACCTTGGAGGCGGCGTTGAGGCTGTTTCCCCAGGCGGACCATGCGACGGAGCGAATGTCCGCTGTAAGGAGGGGGCTCTCGATCATCGCCGTGGCCCCTTGGGCGGGTTCGAACTTCCGTCCGCCCGGCTGGGTGGACGATCTCGTGGTCTGGGGTGTCGTCGTTCCGAGGTTCCACCCGTTGGTGGAGACTGGCCCGGCGGGGTCGAACGACACGGTCCAGGTTGACGCGGTCATGCTCAAGGCCGACAGGACCACGACATGGCATATGGACGTTCTCAATGTTCCCATGGCACACACTCCTTTTCTACCCAGTTCAGTTCTGACACAACTTCAGATGACGAAAATCCAATCACCCGCCTCTCGTTCCGTCTGCCAAGCCAACAACTCCACCATCATATACCTCGCAGACAACACGTGAACCATATCATGTCAGCATGATCCTGTCAAGCGCTTTCCGAAACCCGCATTACGATTTTACGATTTTCTCTGTTGCGGTAGGGTGCAGGATTTTCTATAATTCAAGTGCCATAAAATGCCATAAAAGGAGGCGTACATGAAGAAGTTGCTTTCGGCGCTTGTGCTGGGCGTGTGCGGCAGCGTGGCCGCAGACGCCGTCGAGCCGCTCAGGCGGGCGACGCGGTGGTTTGATGCGTCCAGCCCGTCCTACTACGAAACCGACGCCCAGGGCAACGTCACGAAGATCCGCGACCGCAGCGGGCTCGGCGGGGACGCCACCCCACTCAACGCGGGCGTCTGCGCGACGGTGGGGACGACGAACGGCGTGCCGGCATTCCTCTTCGGCGCGAGCGGGTCCGGGGTCGACTACGCATTCGCCGAGACGAACGACTGCCACATGCTCTTCTGCGTGATCGACATCGAACAGCACGCGAACGCCTGGTTGGGCGGGTCGAGTTGGTGCGTGGACCTGCAGCGCGGCGCGAACGGCGAATACGGCGCGAGCAACCTGGCGCGCCCGCTGACGGGCGTCTACAACGCGGGTCTGCGCGTCGCGGACCCAGGCAACACGCTTCTGCCGACCGGCAAGCAGCTGATCTCCGTCATGATGCGGCCGGGGGACGCCGCCTTCTCGTCCTCCCGCTTCGCCCAGAGCGGCTCCAACCAGGCGACGAGCGGCGGGCGGGCCCTCTCCGAGTACATCGTCTTCGCGGGGCATCTCGGCGTCGCCCACCGCACGCAGGTCGAAAAGTACCTGGTCGACAAGTGGGGCATCCGCACGCCGCCCGTCACGCTTTCGGGCGAGATCTTCGCGAACGAGCTGTACGGGGAGGTCTACAACGGCGACCTCACGCTCGCGGCGGGGACCACCCTCTGCATCAACAGCCTCTCGTCCCACAGCGGCGTCGCGGTGTTCGGCTGCCGCGGGCGCCTCGCGCTCACCGATCCGAAGCTGGTTGTCACGGGGACGGTCTCCGTGGCCAACTTCGCGTCCGGCCGCTCCTTCCCGATCATCTCGTGGGGCGAGGGGTCGGATCTGACGCTGGCGTCCTTCGACCTGACGGACTTCCGCTGCGTGAACCCGCCGATGCACCAGTCGGTCGAGTTCGTCGTGGAGGGGAACGCGCTCTGCGCAAAGCTCGTGGTCGGGGAGGACTGGACGCTGCACGACCTCGCGCAGGGCTCGCTCGTGGCGGAGGACGGCGGGAAGTACCTCGTCATCAACGCATCGACCTCCCACACGATCACGGTCGCGGCGCACGCGACGGCGGCGCTGATCCTCGACGACGTGACCATCTCAGGCCTGACGAACGCCACCCCGTTCTCCATTGGCGCCGGGGCGACGGCGCGCGTCGAGCTGCTGAACAAAAGCACCCTGCGCGCGCCCGCCCGGCGCCCGGCCATCGCGCTCGACCCGGATGGGGCCGCGCTGGAGTTTTGCGGCACCGGCAACGGCAGTCTGTACGTCTACGCCGGCGCCTCGCATGCGGGCATCTACGTGCCGACGGGGGCGTCCTTCACGATGAACGCGACGAACGCACTTGTGCAGGTGGACGGCAGCGCGAAGCAGGGCCCGGTCGCGGGCGCGGCCGTCGGCGGCGCGGGGTCCGTCGGCAGCGGCACGCTCACGTTCAACGCGGGCACGTTCAGAGCCAACGGCAAGAATGAAAGCGCCGCGATCGGCGTGGGCCTCGTGAACGACGAGGATCCGCCGGACGTGGGGCCGATCACGATCAATGGCGGGTTCGTGCAGGCATACGCGAGCAGCTGGGCGAACGGCATCGGCGGCGCGGTGGCCTACCTGTTTGGCCGGTCGCGTCAAGGCGCGTTCGTCGCGGGCGTGCTGGGCAGCCTGATCGCCGCCTTCTGGGACGCGGTCGAGGTCTGGAATCAGGGCGTGCAGCAGACGCTCTCGCTGGGCGGCGCGGGTTTGCTGGACACGATCGTCATTTCCGGCCTGGTGGCCGTGCTGCTGGCCGAGCTGGTGGGCGAAATCATCGAGCGCATGGCCCGCGGCACGCATCGGGACGAGGAACGCGTCTTCGAGGACGGCGACTTTGTGAAGAGGGGTGAGCGCAAATGAAGAAGCTGCT
>OIWU01001788.1_pt1 | contig 19841 bp, 16 predicted proteins | sample 1587711 | NCBI WGS metagenome assembly OIWU01 (sample SAMEA3888909, study PRJEB22519) | human gut metagenome | biome: human gut; feature: human-associated habitat; material: faeces | place: Denmark | collected 2010 | reverse complement strand
GCCGGTCGTGACCTTCGGCAACCGCAGCTTTGACAATTCCCTTGCCGAGCTTTGCAGCCTCTTGGAAGCACATGAATTTCACACGATTGCAGCCGCTGCTTTTTCGTGCGAGCATTCCTTCTCAACCACGCTCGGCGGCGGCAGACCGGACGAAAATGACTTAAAAGATGCCGAAAACTTTGCGCTTTCCGTCTTTGGAAAGATGGTAAAATCGGTTGCGTTCTGTCAGCCTATCAATCCGGTTGAAGTTGACGGTGACCCGAATGCCGCTTATTATCAGCCTCGCGACCGTCATGGGGCTTCCATCGACATTCGTAAAGTAAAACCGGTTACAACCAAAGCCTGCACCCAATGCGGATTCTGTGCCGAGGTGTGTCCGATGGGCGCGATTGATAAGAATGACTGCACTAGGACGCCCGGCATCTGCATCAAATGCTGTGCCTGCATAAAAAAATGCCCGCAGGGAGCGAAACTCTTTACGGACACAGGTTTTCTTTATCATAAAGAAGAGCTGGAAGCCATGTACGGCGGCAGACGCGCCGAGAACAGCTTTTACTTGTAACTTTCTATTTAACATAATTAACTCCAAAGTTAATTAACTTTGGAGTTGATTATGTTTGCCTTAATCGTATTTGATTGTTCTATTTTCGAGCAAGCGCCTGCGGCGTCCGCAAGGCCAGTCAGTGCTCTGCGCACTGCCTTACGCTGCCGCTTCCTGCGCAGCTTCTTTCTTCAGGTCTTCTTCGTTCGTGCTCTTTCCGAGGAATCTTACAACCAAGTACAGAACAACGATACCGATTGGAAGACAGATCCATGCCGAAACGCCGAGAGCCGCCGGAATGAAGCCGCATACCGCTGCAACAATTGCTGCCGTACCCGCATACGGAATCTGCGTACGAACATGGTCCATAAGGTCTGCCGCCGATCCCATGGAGGACATGATTGTCGTATCAGAGATTGGTGAGCAGTGGTCGCCGAAGATTGCGCCGCCGAAGATCGCGCCGGCGATCATGGCGATGAAGGGGACCTTCGCGCCGCAGGGGATGAACGTGGTGGTCATGATGGTCATGCGGCGGTCACGTTCGTTTTCGATGGTGCGGGACGCCATGACGCCGGGCACGCCGCAGCCCACGCCGATGAGCATGGGGATAAAGCTCTTACCGGACAGACCGAACTTGCGGAACACGCGGTCCAGCACGAAGGCGATACGCGCCATGTACCCGCACGCCTCCAGGAAAGCCAGCAGAAGGAACAGCACCAGCATCTGCGGCACGAAGCCCAGCACCGCGCCGACACCGGCAACGATACCGTCATTGATAAGCCCGGACAGCCATGCCGGAGAATCCGCCTTTTCCAGTCCGTCACCGACCAGCACCGGGATGCCGGGCACCCACACGCCGTAGTCGGCAGGGTCGGGCGCGGCGAACGCAGTCTCCGCATTCTTCTCCATCAGCCCGCTGAAGTATTCGACAGCCTCCAGATAGGTCATGCCGACAACCGATTCCCTGTCCTTCTTGGACAGGCTGTCAGGAATCTTGGAGTAGTAGGCAGTCAGCTGACTCTCCTCCAGCGTCTCCTCATCCTCCACCGTCACCTTGCCGGTGGGGTTCTCGGACTCCGCCTTATACGCCTTGATTGCCGTCAGCGCGGCGGCTGCGTCAAAGTTCTCCGCCTCCGGGTCAACGCCCGGCTGGAATGCCTGAATCGCGCGCAGCGCATCGGTATAGGTGTCGTTGTCCGCGTTGTAATCCTTGGAGCCGATGCCAAGCAGATGCCAGCCGTCGCCGAACACGCCGTCATTGACCCAGTCGGTCGCGGGCGTGCCAACCGCAACCATAGAGATATAGTAAACAAGGAACATGATAACGGCAAAGATAGGCAGACCCAGCCAGCGGTTGGTCACGACGCGGTCGATCTTATCCGACGTGGACAGCTTGCCGACGTTCTTCTTCCTGTAGCAGCTCTTGATAATGGAGGAAATGTATACATAGCGCTCGTTGGTGATGATGGATTCCGCATCATCGTCCATTTCCTTCTCCGCCGCCTGGATGTCCTCCTCAATGTGCGCCTTGGTTTCCTCGGGCAGATTCAGCTGAGCCATCACCTTGTCGTCGCGCTCGAACACCTTGATGGCATACCATCTCTGCTGCTCGGCGGGCATGGTGTGAACGGCGGCTTCCTCAATGTGCGCCAGCGCATGCTCCACACAGCCGCTGAAGGTGTGCATGGGGACCGTTCTCGTGCCTCTGGCGGCTGCAATGGCGGCTTCGGCTGCTTCCTTGATGCCGGTGCCCTTCAGGGCGGAAATCTCCACCACCTTGCAGCCCAGCTGACGGGACAGTTCCGGGATGTCGATCCTGTCGCCGCTCTTGCGCACGACATCAATCATGTTGATGGCAATGACCACCGGGATGCCCAGCTCGGTCAACTGAGTGGTCAGGTACAGGTTACGCTCCAGGTTGGTGCCGTCGATGATGTTCAGGATGGCATCCGGACGCTCTGCGATCAGGTAGTTACGCGCCACCACTTCCTCCAGCGTGTAGGGGGACAGGGAGTAAATACCGGGCAGGTCGGTAACAATGACGTCATTGTGTCCCTTCAGTTTGCCTTCCTTCTTCTCCACCGTAACGCCGGGCCAGTTCCCGACGAACTGGTTGGAGCCGGTCAGGGCGTTGAACAGGGTTGTCTTGCCGGCGTTGGGGTTGCCGGCGAGCGCGATGCGGATCTCGTTCTTACTCATGCTGTTGCATCTCCTTCATTCAACTGACTTACTCGACTTCGATCATCTCGGCGTCTGCCTTACGGAGCGACAGCTCATAGCCGCGCACCGTCAGCTCAACAGGGTCTCCCAGCGGCGCCACCTTGCGCACAAAAACCTCGGTTCCTTTTGTCAGCCCCATATCCATGATGCGCCGCTTGACCGCACCCTCGCCATGGAGCTTGACGACCTTCACGGTCTCGCCGACCTTGACGTCCCGCAATGTCTTCATATGTATACTCCTCCTTAAGAAATTCAAGCTGAATCCGGGATCAGATCATGATCCGCTGCGCCATTTCGCGGCTGATGCCGACGCGCGCTTCCTTGACGTTTACGATCAGATTACCGCCCATGGACGTGACCACGGTCACGGTTCCTCCCACGACAAACCCCAAGTTTTCCAGGTGCTTCTTCACCTCGGGACTTCCCCCGATCTTCCGGATGATATATTCCTTGTCCAGATCGGCAACGACCAACGGCATCATATGTTTTGCCATCCTTCCCTTTTGTTCGTATGCATCGGACGGGCAGAGGTCAGACAATCCCGACCTGTGCGCACGCTCTTGAGTTAGCCCTCGCTAACCGGCATACATTATAGCAAATTTTCGGCGTTTGTCAAGGGCTTTTTTCTTTTTTTCGCCCGTTCACGGCAATTTCGGCGTTTTCACGGCTGTAAAAATGGCGTGCAGACGTATTTTGATGCAGATTGTACAGATCGGGCAAGGTGCCTGTTTGCCCCCCGGCAAGCCCCGCCGGATTCCGGGGCGGCACGGACACCCGCCGCCTTCAATAATAAATCCGATTTCAGAAAAATTATTTCAAATCCTCTTTACAAATCACCAACTTTGTGATATAATAGTTCCAAACAAAGAACACGGAGGCAATGGGCATGGCAGTATACCGGCAGGAATCTTACCTCGACCGCATCAAGGCAATCAAGAGCGAGCGCAAAATCACCAACGACAAGCTGGCGGAAATGACCGGCATCCCGCTCGGCACGCTCTCCAAGCTGCTCGCGGGCATCAGCGATTCCCCCAAGCTCTCCAATATCGTTGCCATCAGCGAGGCGCTGGACTGCTCGCTGGACTACCTCATCACGGGCGTTCCGCGCAACACCAACAACTGCACCCTCTCGGAGGACGAGCTGATTTTTATCGGCAACTATCGCCTGCTGGACGGCTACGGACGTTCGCTGGTAGACGCCGTCGTCAATATGGAGGTGGATCGCGCCATCCGGCAGCAGACCGACGATGCGCACCGGAACGTATCCCCGCAGGGCGATGCCGGGGAGCAGGCAGCATACCCGGCGTCTGCGGCGCGGCACCGTACTCTCCGGGGCGGGCAGAATGAACTGTCCGCAACCGCGCCGGCAGAGTCTGCCGCCGCAGAGCCCGGAACCGCCTCGTTGCTCCACCTCCCGGGCGGACACGGCAGGAAGGACACCGCCAAGCGCCGCCGCATCACGCTGTACGATCTGCCGGTGTCCGCCGGTATCGGCGAATTCCTGTCCGATGCGCACGCGACCGAAATCAGCATCCCGGATGTCGCGCAGACGGTGGATGCAGACTTTGCTCTGCGTATCGCGGGCGACAGCATGGAGCCGAACTACCACGATGGCGACATTCTGCTTGTCCGGCGCACGGAGTCCGTCACACCCGGCGAGCTTGGCATTTTTGTGCTGGACGGATGCGGCTACTTCAAGAAGTTCGACGGCGATCGCCTGCTCTCGCTCAACCCCGCCTACCCGCCAATCCTGCTGAAGAATTTCACGCAGACTGCCTGTTGCGGTCAGGTCATCGGGCGGATGCGGAAGCGGTAACACGGTTCCCGACGGTTCCCGACGGTTCCCAACAGTTCCCGAACGCAAGCCACGCCCCTGTCCCTTTCCCCGGCGGAGAAAGGGACAGGGGCGATTCGTTTGGCGCGGAACCGTACCGATCGGCTCCCGCCCGAACCGCAGATATCAACTGCCGGTTGCTCCGCCGCCTGCCGGTCACCGAAAAAATTTCGGAAACACCCTGTATATCCGATTGAAAATGTGATATAATAGAGGCACGCCGAGCCAGCCGGTAGTTCACTTTCCGATTCCGCACCCGTAGGTTGCGTAACATTTGTTCTCCGGTTGGTTGCAAAATGCGAAAGGTTGGTATATGATGTAGGGGAGTCTTTGGAGCTTCCGGCGGCTTACCGCACGGAATACCGCCGGAGTCTCACGAAACAGCATACAGCCGCGCGACACCCCGCCTGCGCGGATATCACACAGAAACGAGGAATTGCAGCAGTATGACGATCGGTGAAAAAATTGCAAACCTGCGCTCTGCGGCGCATATTTCACAGGAACAGCTGGCAGAGGAGCTTTCCGTTTCCCGCCAGTCGGTTTCCAAGTGGGAGGTTAATCAGTCTCTTCCGCAGATCGAAAACATCCTGACACTGTGCCGCCTGTTCCGTGTCACGGCGGACGCTCTTCTGCGGGATGACATTTCGCTGTTCGGCGATGTTCCGGGGCAGAAATCCGCCATCAACGAAACGGGCGCCAAGAACAAATACTTCGGTACGGACGGTTTCCGGGGGGAAGCCAACGTGACTCTGACCGCCGACCACGCCTATCGGGTAGGGCGTTTTCTCGGCTGGTACTACGCTTCGCCGCTTTCCGGCTTCCATATGCCCAACTACCGTCCCCGCATCCTGATCGGCAAGGACACGCGCCGGTCGAGCTATATGCTGGAGTATGCCATCGCGGCGGGCCTGACGGCATCGGGTGCCGATGCGTATATGCTGCACGTGACCACCACGCCCAGCGTTTCCTACGTAACGCGGACGGATGAATTCGACTGCGGCATCATGATCACCGCCTCGCACAATCCCTTCTATGACAACGGAATCAAGCTCATCAACCGCTACGGCGAAAAGATGGACGATGCCACAACCGCGCTGGTGGAGGCGTACCTGGACGGCGACGTACAGCGTCTGGGGCTGGACGGGAACGAGCTTCCGCTGGCACGCCGTGAGGCAGTCGGCAGCATCGTGGACTATGTGGCGGGGCGCAACCGCTACGTCGGCTACCTGATCTCGCTGGCATCGCACTCCTACCGCGAGATGAAAATCGGACTGGACTGTGCCAACGGCGCCTCGTGGATGATTGCCAAGGCGGTGTTCGAGGCACTGGGCGCCAGAACCTACGTCATGGGCACCGCGCCCAACGGGCTGAATGTCAACGACGGCTGCGGCTCCACGCATATTGACGCGCTCCGGAAGTTTGTTCTGGAGAACCATCTGGACGTCGGCTTTGCCTTTGACGGCGACGCGGACCGTTGCATCGCGGTGGACGAGCGCGGGCAGACTGTGGACGGCGACTGCATCCTGTACATTCTGGCAACCCGCCTGGCAGCGCGCGGCGCGCTGGGCGGTAACACGGTGGTCTGCACCGTGATGTCCAACTCCGGTCTGTTCAGGTCTCTGGAGGCAGCCGGCATCCGCAGTGAGCAGACCGCCGTCGGGGATCGTTTTGTCTACGAATGCATGCAGCAGAATGGGTACAGTCTGGGCGGCGAGCAGTCCGGTCACATCATCCTCCGGAAGTATGCCACGACCGGCGACGGGCTCCTGACCGCCATCATGCTTGCCGAGGAAATGCGTGACCGCAAAGCCTCGCTCTCCCAGCTTGCCGCCCCCGTCCTGCTCTATCCGCAGACCGTGCAGAGCATCCGGGTGACCGACAAGTCCGCCGCCATGAACGATCCCATCATCCGTGCCGAATTCGATGCGGTCAACCGCGAGATTGGCGGAAACGGGCGTGCGCTCCTGCGCGCCAGCGGCACCGAGCCTGTCCTGCGCATCATGTTGGAGTGCGAGACCGAAGCGCTCTGCTCCTCCTTCACGGATCGCATCGCAGACGTCATCCGCAAGCGCGGCTACTGCTGCGAATAAGCAGCGCTCCGGGGGCTTGCCCCTGCGGTGCCGGGTTTATCCAGCCACAGCACAAATCTTTCCTCCTGCCCTTCCCCCTTCAGGGAAGGGCGCTTTTTACTTTATTTCGTCGGGAGGCTCCGGATCACCAACCTTGCGACCGTGGCAGTCGCATACGGTTCGCGGCTCGGTGCCGCGGAGAAACCACCCTTCCGCCATCTTTCCGTCCTCCCGGCAGCCGGGACAGGGCAAAAGCCCCGTTGTGCGGCAGTAGCTGACCCGGATCAGATCACCCGGCAGGGTAAATTCCCGTTGCGCCGGGGCGCCCCGATACACCTGCTCCGCCCGCTTCATGACCGCATCAAAGATGCCGAGGCAGGGATTTCCGCCCAGATCTTCCAGCGATGCAGGGTAATCGTACCCCATCCAGATGCCGCAGAGCAGGCGGGGCGTATAGCCGACAAACCAACGGTCACAGGTGTTCTGCGTCGTGCCGGTCTTGCCTGCGACAGCAACGCCGGATTCCGGCAAGGTCAAAGCCGACGCCGTACCGCGGCTGACAACCTCCTCCAGCATGGATGTGACCAGCGCGGCAGTCTCCCGGCGCAGGCAGACCTCGCCGCCCACGCGATTCTCCAGCAGAACGCGCCCCTCCCTGTCCAGCACGCGGCGGTAGGAGACCGGCGCGTGAAACACGCCGTCGGTCAGCACCGTGTAGGCGCCGGTCAGTTCCCGGAGCGTTACGCCCCGGCTCTGCTGTCCCAGTGCCAGCGAGGACACGGTCAGATCCCCCGCCGTGCCGTCCGCAGGGGCAACCAGACCGTCCATATGCAGGCGCTCCCGCAAAAAATCCAGCGAGTTCCGCATACCGACCTCGTAAAGAAGGCGCACCGAAACCGTGTTGAGCGAGTGCGCCAGCGCATCGGATACCGTCACGCGCCCCCGGTACAGCCGGTCGGCGTTGTGCGGCCACGGGGTGCCGTGCCGCGTTGTGACCGGCTCATCCTCCCGCACAGAGGCACAGCTGATAAGTCCCCGCTCCACGGCAGGTGCGAATACAGACAGCGGCTTTATGGCAGATCCGGCAGGACGGCGGGTATCGGTCGCGTAGCTCCGAATGCGACTGCCCTGCTTTTGCCCGACGCCCCCCGCCACGGCAAGAATGTCCCCCGTCCGGGGGTCAAGCAGAACCAGCGCCGACTGCGGCTGCCCGCGCTTCCCGGTCGGAAAATGCAACGCGTCCCGGTAGTAGGCGTCCACCAGTGCCTGCAGTTCCTCGTCCACCGTCGTATATACCGTCAGGCCGCCGGCGTAGAACAGTGCGGAAGCCTGCGCGGACGAATAGCCCAGCCGCTCCTGCAGGTCGCGTATAACATCCGCCGCCACCGTATCGGCAAACCAGCCGGTCACGCGGGGCTTGTCCGCGTCCGGAGCTTTCCGGGGATCAAGCCGGATGCCGCAGGCGACCGCCTCCACCCGCTGTGCCTCGGTGATATATCCCTGCCGGCGCATCTCGGACAGGATCAACTCCCGGCGGGCGCGATTTTCGTCCGGATGCGTCAGCGGGTCATAGCGGGACGGGTTCTGCGGAACGGCGGCAAGGGCGGCGCATTCCGCCAGCGTCAACTCCGGCACCGTTTTGGAGAAGCAGCGGTCGGCGGCGGCACCGACTCCGAGACAGCCGCCACCCAGATTGATGATATTCAGGTATGCCTCCAAAATCTCGGTCTTATCGGCGGTCTCCTCCAGCGCCAGCGCGCCGAATATCTCGGAGAATTTCCGATCCAACGTGTACTCGTCCCGCCCTGTCAGGTTCTTGATAAGCTGCTGTGTCACGGTGGAGCCGCCGAAGGAGCGCCCCCGGCCGCACAGATAGTTCACCCCCGCATGGCTCAGCCGCAGGAAATCCACGCCGTCGTGGTAAAAAAAGCGTTTGTCCTCAATGGACAGGAACGCGTTGATCAGTCGTTCCGGAAAGTCGCTGTACGGGACGTACAGGCAACGCCCGGCGGGGCAGATGTACCCGTCAGCGGCGGGATGCCCTTCGCCGCGCGCGGCGGCGCGGTCTTCCGGATCGTAGGCATACAGCACGGACGGTTCGCCGATGCCGCGCAGATCGGGAATGACCGGCGGGGATTCCTCCGCCGCGCGGGCGTACCGCTCCAGCCGCACGGTAGCGGCAACCGTGACGCCCGCCGCCGTGAGCAGGCAAAGCGACAGAAAAACGCACAGAAACCGAATCAGACGATGCATGATGACAATTCACCTCCGAATCCCGGATGTCCGGTATTGCGGCGCGCAATCCGCCGCCGTACAGATATTGTGGCAGGCGGCGCGTATAATTACACGCACGGCGGACATGATAAATAGCGACATACGAACCAGAAAAAACCGCCCGTATCCGGGCGGAGCTGCCTGCGTTGTATGGGAAAGGATACGGAGAGACATGAGAAAACTGACAAAAGGTCTGATTGTCACGGCGCTGCTGTTCTCGTGGGGCGGCACGGCGCTGACGGCAGCGTTTGCGGCAAATCTGCGGGACACGCTGACCGCCTTCCGGCAAAAGAATCTGCGGGAAAACCTGAATCTGCGTGCGCGCCTTGCGCAGGTCGAGAGCGCGGTGGAGGCAGGCGCGGACAAACTGCTCGGCGCCGGGACAGAGCCGGACGGCAATGCCGTACAGGCGGACGCTCCGGCACAGGCAACGCCTGCCGAAAGCACGTCCGGACGCCTGCCGGCAGGCACGGACGGTGTCGGGGAAGTCACGCACGCCGGCGCACACGCGGCGGAGGAGCCGGTCGGAACGCAGCCCGCCGAAGCGTGCGCCTATCGCGTGACCGAGTACCGGGGCATCATCGGCGTGTTTGACGGGGACGGGCGCCTGATGCGAACCGTCAACGTCCGGGTGGACACACTGCCTGCCGTGGATCGGGAGGCACTTGCCGCCGGGATAGTCGCCGGGACTTGGCAGGAAATGATGGACATCGTGGGGCAGTATGCGTGACTGCACGGCAAAACGGCGCCGCCGGTCTTCTCCGGCGGCGCCGTTTCCCGTCAGGGAGGGCATTCTGATAATTCCGCCCCCTGCATGGAGTATTTCATGACTCCGGCGGCTGTTGCCCGAGGTTCGCCCGCCACTCCCCCGCCAGAATGGCGCAGGTGCCGACCGTCCGGTAGACGTCGCCTGTCTTGATCGCGTCGCGCGACCATCCCTCAAAGCACATCCCGACGCGCTCCATCAAGCGGCGGGAGCGGTCATTGCCCTGCAGGAACCGTGCCTCCTGCCGGTGCAGGTACAGGCTCGTGAATCCAAAGCGTATCACCTCGCGTACCGCCTCGGTAGCCAGTCCCCGCCCGCTGTAATCCGGGTTGAGCACATATCCGATCTCGCCGGAATCGGCTGAAAAATTAAAGGATGTGAAGCCGCAGGTTCCTATCATATGTCCCGTTTCCCGGCTGACCATTGCCCAGTCGAAGAAATCGCCGGTTCTGTACCGCTGTCCGATGTAGGTCAAATATCGGCGGGTATACTCAATGTCCGGGTGCGGGGACCAGAGCAGGTATCGCGTCACCTCCTCGCGGCTGGCGTAGTCGAATACATCCTCCGCGTCGCTGACACGCATCCCGCGCAAGGTCAGGCGCGGCGTTTCCAATGTCGGTATATGGGAAAAAATGCGGTAAACGGTTTCCTTCCTCATACGTATGCTCCTTTGCAGTGTCGGTGCCTCTATTATACGCCTGTTTCCGGTTCGGCGCAAGGGGTAAAGCAAGGAATTTTCAAATAATCGTTCCGTCACTATCCCCTTTAGGAAAGGGACGCCGCCTCAAAAAGCGGGCGCAGTCCCCCTGCTGGATGCGCAAAAAATTCTTGACACCCGCCTTGCCTTCGTGCTATAATGAATGCGGAGAGAAGACAGAAACGCCCGCCCCGGCGGACAGCGGAAAGGAGCGCCCACCTATGCCGAACTTTACCAAGCAGGCAATCAAAGACTCGTTTCTCAAGCTGCTGAACCAACAGCCGCTGAGCAAGATCAGCGTGCGCAGCATCGTGGAGGACTGCGGGATCAACCGCAACTCCTTCTACTACCACTACCAGGATATCCCCGCCCTGCTGGGCGAGATCATCCAGGATGAGGTGGATATGCTGATCGAGCAGTACCCCACCATCAGTTCGCTGGACGAGTGCGTACAGGTGGCGTTCCATTTTGCGCGCGAAAACCGCAAGGCGGTTCAGCATATCTTCAACTCCGCCAACCGGGACATATACGAAAGCCATTACATGAAGCAGTGCGAGTACATCGTACGCACCTATCTGGACACGGTCTTCGGCAAGGACACCGTGAGCGAGGCGGATCGCGCCATCGCTATCCGCTTTCTCAAGTGCGAGCTGTTCGGGCTGTCGCTGGACTGGATCGCGTCGGGAATGCCGGAGGATGCCCTGGACAGCATCCGGCGCGTGCTGGAGCTGTGCCGCGGAATGTCCGAGCAGGTCATCTCCCGCAGCCGGCAGGAAGCGGGCGGAACCAAATGAGCCGGGGACGTGCCGCAGGATGAATCCGCAACCGCATACCCGCTAACCGACAAAACCAAACATTCGGAGGAGTGTACCCATGAAAATCGGACTGACCAGCTACAGCCTAAACGCCGACATTATGAGCGGACGCAAAACCATTCTGGACGCCATGCGGTTCGCGGCGGAGAACGGCGCGGAGCACATGGAAATCGTGCCCTTCGGCTTCACCCTGTACGATGACGGGCGCGACGAATTCAATCAGCCGCTGATTGACAGCATCCGGCAGACGGCGGAGGCGCTGTCCCTGCCGCTCTCGGATTACGCCGTTCTGGCGAACCTGCTCGCCCCGGAGGAGGAAGCACGCCGGGCGGAAATCCGGCGCCTCAAGCGGCACATCGACGTTGCCCACAGGCTGGGCGTTCCCATGATGCGCCACGATATCTCGTCCTTCCGCCGCCCGCTGGAGCAGAATACCCCGCTGGCATTTGAGGAATGCCTGCCTTGGGCGGTGCAGGCGGCGCGGGAGCTGGCGGACTACGCCGCCGGGTACGGCATTACGACCCTGCTGGAAAACCACGGCTTTTTCGTCAACGGCTCCGACCGTGTCATCCGGCTCATTCATGAGGTGGATCGCCCCAACTACGGGCTGCTGCTGGACACCGGCAATTTTCTCTGCGTGGACGAGGATCCGCTGGTCGCGGTCGCCCGGTGCGCCCCGCTGGCAAAGATGGTACACCTCAAGGATTTCTACGTCCGGCAGGCGGAGCGCCTGACCGGTGTGGGCGGACTGTTCCGCTGTGATGCCGGATCGTGGTTCTCCACCAATTCCGGTCTGTATATGCTGCGCGGCTCCATTCTGGCGCAGGGCGATCTGGACGTGTGGAAAACGCTGAAGCTGATCCGCGATTCCGGCTACGACGGCTATGTGTCGGTCGAGTTTGAAGGAATGGAGGACGGCGAGGTCGGCAGTATCGTCGGGATGCACGCGGCGCGGTACATACTGGACAGAGCCTGAAAAAGCGGGCGGTACCCGCAAAATCCCTGCCTGTCGGTGCGCCAGCCGCAAGCCGCGCGGCATCGCCGACGTTCAATAACAAGAACAAGAAAGAGGATGATACATATGAATATTCCCGTTTCCGGAAACGCGGTCGCCGGTCGCCGCCTGTTCCTGCAAAATCGGCATACCCTGCTGGATTTTTCCGACCCCGCAACCGCCGCGCGGGCGGAAATCGCCGATGGGCTGGACGCCCTGTCCGTCTGTGAACTGCAGCCGGGGCCGGTCAGTCGCGGTACCCACGCCCTGCGCCTGCACGCCGCCGCCCAGACGGACGGCACCGCCTGCCACCGGATGTCGTTTGTCTGCCGGTTTGCCGCCCCCGCCGATCTGCGCCGGTCGCCCACGCTCACCTTCGCCTTCTCCGCCTACGACGGGGAAACGACCGACGAATATTTCCGCGAGATCAAAGAGAATATGCACTTTGTGGAACGTCCCGACCCCCAGCTGGTCAGCCGCTCCTTTCTGACCGTGACCTTGCTCGGCGCCGGCAGTGCCAGCCGCACGGTTCAGCTGGTGGATTACGGCTTCAACCGTATCTTCGCCAACTTCTCCGGCGAGGCGGTTCTGGCGGGGGTGGAGGCGATCCGGTTTGAGTACCGGATTGACGAAGCCGTGCCGGAGTGGCAACGCGTGATCAAGCTGGACACCGTGGAAGCGGGCATGGAGGTAGACTTCACCCTGAAAGGCAACGGCATGGAGTGCCTGTTCGCAGCGGAGAACGCCGCGCTCTGTCACCGGGACGGTGTTCTGACTGCGACCTGCGCCGCGGATGCCGTCATCACCCTGCCCGATCTGACAGATGCGGCTGACACGCTGTGCGACATCTTTCTGCCGGTCAAGAACACCCTGCTCCTGCGAATGGAGGCGGACTGCCCGGAGCTTTCGCTGACGGTTGCCTTCCGCACGGAGGATCAGACGGATTTTGCCCCGGAAAACCGCAAAACCTTTGCCGTTTCCGGTCTTGACCGCCCCCGGACGCTGTTTCTGAACCTTTCGGACATTCCCGGCACGCAGGGTGATTTGCACGCCCCCCGGCGCCTGACCGGGCTCAGGCTGATGCCCGACCGCCCCTGCACCCTGCGGCTGTACAAGCTGAGTTTTGAGCAGGAGGAGCCGATCCGCCGCACGGCAGGCGGCTTCCGCACCTGCACCGCCGACCCGACGGCAGAAATCATCCTGTTCACCTGCGACACCGATCCCGCGCTGGCAGGCGCCGAGTTGCGTATCTACGACGGTTTTCTGGATGTTATCGGGGACGACCGCGAGACGCTGGAAAAGCTGGATTGCATCACGACCGCTCCGCTCGCGGCGGACGGGCACACCGTACTGACCGCACCGCTGTATCGGGGGCGCGTGACGCGGCTGGCGTCGCAGTTTATCGGTGCCGTGGTAACGGCAGCCGGCGAGTGGCTGCCGCTGTCCAACCGTGCCGTCATTTCCAACTGGCGGGATTTCTGCGGTGCGAATCCGTACGCGTTCTCGCTGCCGGAGCGGGTGTTTGATGTGACGGAGCCCGCCTACGGCGCGCGCGGTGACGGCTACACCGACGATACCGCAGCCATTCAGGCGGCGCTGGACGACTGCTCTGCCGCCGGCGGCGGGCAGGTTCTGCTTCCGGCTGCCGATACGCCGGACTGCGACTCCGGGTACGGGCGGCGCTACCTTGTGACCAACCTGCGCCTGCACAGCAACACCGACCTGCACATTCCGGCGGGCGCGGTTCTGTGGCAGTCGGATGACCCGGCGCACTACCGCATCCTGCCGCGTTTCGGGCACAATGTGTCCATGACCGGCGTCAACTGGCCCGCGAACCACTCCTCCGGCAACTACCCGCTGATCTACGCCTACCGCGAGCGCAATGTCCGCATCACGGGCGGCGGCATCATCCGGATGTGCGACACCGAAAGCCGCAGTCGGGACGGGTATTTCCACTACATCGGGGACAATGTCTGCATCGGGTGCTGTGACCGGATGCACACAATCCCGGTCGGCATGAGCGAGTGCGAGAACGTGGAGGTGTCCGACGTGTCGCTCATACGCTCCAGCGCGCCCTACCTGATCATCAACGGCATGAAGCGTGTGTTTGTCGGCGGCGTGCGGCTGGACGAATCCAAATGCACCGGCGCAGACGGCATCTGGCCCTGCGGCTCGGACGGCGTGGTGTTTGCGCGCGTCATGATGAACAACAACGATGACGGCATCTGCCTGTCCTCCAACTACAACGACCCGCGCGATATGCTGTGGTACTTCGCCTATCCGGGCTGGGATCACGGAACGCATCATATCGAGCTGATTCACTCCCGGCTGAGCTGCTACACCTTCACAGCCAGCGCCATCTCGTTCTGCATCTGGGGCACCGACGCCCCCGATCTGTCGCAGGTCGAGGTGAATGACGTCCATATTTTCGACACCGTGCTGGAGGGGCGGCTTGCCATCGGCGGCTGGACGGACAACCCCTACTACGGCGTGTTCCCCTTCGACGGCTCCGAAACGGATGACTTCTCGCCTGTCAAGAATCTGCATATCCATCAATGCGAATTCCGCAGTCCGCTGGGCATTGACAATCTGCGCATCACCAATCTGGACAACGACTGCGGACTGCGCAGTCCCTCGGATTTTGAGTACGGTAGCTTTATCCGCCGCCCCGCCGAGCGCAATCCCGGCTGGGTCACGGGGCTTTCCAACTGGTCGTATACCACGCCGGAGGCAGTGCGGCAGGTGGATCTGTACGGCGTTGCCTGCGCCAGCCTGCGCAAGCTGGCAGGCAGGGACTGCGACCTCTGGCAGGGGCTGTACCTGACCGCCGGCACGCACCGCATGACCTTCCGCTACCGTGCGGCGGGCGGTTTTACCGCCTTCGTGCGGAACAGGGAGGGCGCACCCGTGGCGGAAGCCGCCCTGTACCAGCCGCCCTGCGGCTACTTCAAGGGTAAGGATTGGCAGGAAGGCGAGCTTGTCTTCCGCATCCCTGCCGACGGGCTGTACCGGCTGGGAATCGCCGCCGGGGATGACCTCGCGGCGGTGTATGCAACGGATTTCCGCGCAGACTAAAGGGCTTCTCTAAAAAATCGTGGGTGTTACAAACTCATTTTGAGTTTGTAACACCCACGATTCCGTATCCGGACAGCGCTGCCGTCAAATCCGCATGGCGGCAACACGCTCCGCGTCGGGCGTGACGTAGGCAGTCCAGTTGGTGTGGTAGATGACGAACCCCGGTTTCCCGCCGGGAACCTTCCTGACGTTGCGCGCCAGCAGGTAATCCACCGGAATCTGCGAGCCGCCCGCCGCCTTGGAGAAGTGCGCCGCGATACAGGCTGCGGCGGTGAAGTCCTCATCGCCCGGCTCGCGCCCGTCGGTCACAAGCAGGACATGGGAGCCGGGGACGCCCTTGGCGTGGAACCAGTAGTCATTCTTCTGCGCCAGCCTGTGCGTGATGTATTCGTTTTGCAGATTGTTCTTGCCGCACAGGACGGTAAACCCGCCGGGCGTGCGGAACTTCGCGCAGACCGGGGCAGGCTGTTTCCGGGGCGCAACGTAGCCCTTCATGCGGGATGCATAGCCGGAGCGGTACAGCTCGTCCCGGATCTCGGCGAGGTCGGCGGCGGTCTCGGCGTGGGTCAGCGCGTCAAAAATGGTGTAGACGTAGGTCAGTTCCTCCTCGCCCAGCGCAATCTGCCGCGTCAGTTCCACGCGGGCGTTGCGCGCCTTCGCATACTTTTTATAGTATTTCTGCGCATTCGCCGCCGGCGTCAGCCGCCGGTCAAGGCGGATCAGCACCGTGCCGTATTCGCCCGTCTCCTCGTTCCAGTTTTCGTAGTCGGTCAGCCCGACCTGCTCCATGCCGCGCTCCAGCCGGTACAGGTTGGCAGTGATGAGATCGCCGTCCCGCTTGTACTCGGTCGCCTTTTCGCAGTCGGCAAGCTCGCTCCGCTGGAGGTCCAGCTTCTTTCGGATGCGGGTTTCGGTGTGCGTCAGCAGGCGCAGGATATCCGCCGCCCGCTGGTGCAGGCGCGCGTCCCGATCCCGGCTCTCGAACCAGACGTCCAGCAGGCGCCATGCCTCCTCAAAGGGGCGGATCTCACAGGATGTATACTGTGTCAGCGGCAGGAAGGCGTACTCGACCGGCTTTCCGCCGTCCAGCACGAGGCAGGGCGCATAGTCGTTCTCCCGGATGCGCCGCACCGCCGCCTCAAAGCCGCGCCAGAGCGTAGCGGCATCGGCGTAGCGGGCGGGCGTGTCGGTGTGCCGCGTTGCGATGAACACCATTTCGCGCGCCACTGCCGCCGAAATGCCGCAGTAGCGGCTCAGGATGAACTTGTCCAGCGGGTAGTCGGGCGGCACGGCGGCATACTGCGCCGCAAAGCCGTCAGGATCCTCCGCCAGCGGATTCCGCTTGTCCTGCGCGGGCGGATTTTCGTAGATCATGCCCGGCAGAACCTGCCGCTGGGAGCTGGTCGTGAAATCCACCACCTTCAGTGCCGACACGATGCGCAGCCGTCCGTCCGGTGCGTCCGGCACCGCGTCCTCCGCAAAGATCAGGTTGGAGTATTTACCCATGACCTCGGCAATCAGATAGCGGCGGCAGGCAAAGCCCATTTCGTCGCGCGTGTCGAAGGTCAGCGTCGCTGCCCGCTCAAAGCCGTTCTGCACGACGTCCGCCAGCCGCGCGCCGGTCAGGTACTTGCGCAGCAGCATACAGAACATGGGCGCCTGCTGAGGGTTCTCCCGCGACAGCCCCGTAAAGCCGATACGCGGATTGGCACCGGCATTGATCAGGAGCCGCCGCCCGCCCGCAAAGGAGCGGATCTGCAGGATGATCTCGTCCCGCTCGGGCTGCATGACGCGCTCGATCCGCCCGCCCAGCGCGGCGGTGCGTATCTCATGCACCATGCAGGCAAGCATACCTGCGTCAAATGCCATGCTCTGCCTCCTTTCCCACGCCGAACAGGGCGAGGTCTGTTTCATGCAAGGAATCGTATACCATATCCGGACGCTCGTCCGCCGGTGCGGCGGCAAGGTCTCTCTCGGACGTTTCGCCCGTCAGCACCAGCACCGATGTAACGCCGTGGCGGGTGCCCAGTGCGATGTCGGTGTACAGGCGATCACCGAAAATGCACATATCCCGGCGGTCAATACCGGTGACCTGCTCTATCATATCCACCACTTCGCCGTAGGGCTTTCCCAAAAAGCGGGGCGTTACGCCGGTGACTGCCGTAATAAAGGCAGCAATCGCACCGCTGTCCGGAATCGCGCCGGTATCGGTCGGGCAGTTGAGATCGGGGTGCGTGCAGAGGTACAGTGCACCGTTCCGGATGAGACGGCAGGCATTGTCCAGTTTGCGATAGGTCAGCTCGGTGTCAAAGCTGGATACCACGATATCTGCCTTTTCCTCATCGCCCGTGAGGAGCGGAATGCCCGCCTCGCGGAAGTGCCGCCTCAGCTCCTCGGTACCGACCAGGTACACCGATTTTCCGGGATAATGGCGGTGCAGGTATGCCACCGTGACGTCAGCGGAGGACATGATCTCGTCCGCCGTCGGTTCAAATCCCAGTCTTTTCAGCTTATCGATGTAGAACGCCGTGGAGTGTGAGGCGTTGTTGGTGAAGAACAGCACGCGCCGTCCGTCCGCGCGCAGATGGCGAATGAAGCGGATCGCATAGTCGAACACCAGCTTGCCCAGGTATATTGTTCCGTCCATGTCAAAGATGAACAGTTTTTTCTGGTCCAGTATCCCAGCGGGGGGATTTTTATGCAGCATTTCCACAGTGAGTCTGACCGCCTTTCGGTTGATTTCGTGTCCACAGTATACCACATTCCGGGCAAAAATGCAAGAGCGGCGGGCGATATGGTCAGGGCAACAGCAATTTTACTTGACAACAATGCCGGAACGCAGTATAATGATACCGCAGAATCCGAGCAAAGGAGACATAGCAATCATGGAAAAAAAGCTGATCGTACTGGATCCCGGTCACGGACAGTTCGGCAACGAGTACCCGATCCTGAAAGGAAGATACGAAGGAACCCAGAATTTTCGTCTGGCACAGCATCTGAAGGCGGCATTGGAAGCGCGTGGCTTTGACGTCCTGCTCACCCGGAACGCAGTAGAGGATGACCCCGCCCTCGCCGCCCGCGGCGGACTCGCCGGGGAAAAGCACGCCCGGATGTTTCTCTCCCTGCACTCCAACGCCCCCGGCTCCGCCACGCCGCCGGAGCGTTACAATCTGGTGCGCGGCTCAGAGGTGTACTACTCGCTCGCGGACGAGGAAAACAATGCGCGTCTGGCGCGGGCGCTCAACCGCGCGGTGGTGGAGACCATGCACACCGAGGACAGAGGCGTCAAGACCCGCTCCTATCCGGATCAGCCCGGCGTGGATTACTACGGTGTCCTGCGCGCCGCGGCGGCATCCGGCTGTCACACCGCCATGCTGATCGAGCACGGCTTTCACACAAACCCGGAGGATGCGGCGTTCCTGACCGACGAGGACTGTCTGGAACGGCTGGCAAACGCCGAGGCAGACGTACTGCTGGAGATGCTTTGAGCCCCCCGCATACGGAATAATCAGAAACGAGGAATTTTCCATGCCCATCCGCATTCTGGCAATCGGCGACATCGTCGGCAGACGCAGTGTCCGGTATCTCGGCGAACAGCTCCGGCGGCTGCGTGACCGTCTTGGCGCAGATTTTACGGTCGTCAACGGGGAAAACGCCGCCGACATCCACGGCATTGCGGTGCAGGATGCGGAAGCGATCCTTGAGGCGGGCGCCGATCTCATCACGCTGGGCAACCATGCCTTCGGACAGCGGGATATCGGACATTTTCTGGACGACCGCCCCGACCGCATCATCCGCCCTGCCAACTTCCCCGCTCTGTGTCCCGGTGCGGGCTGGACGTTTGCCGACGTGCACGGCAGGCGGATGCTGTGCATCAATCTGTCCGGGACGGTTCACATGGACGAGCTGGACAACCCCTTCACGGTCGCGGAGCGCATCCTTGCGGCAGAAAAGGGCAAGTATGACATAGCAATGCTGGATTTTCACGCCGAGGCGACCTCGGAAAAGATGGCAATGGGGCGTTTTCTGGACGGGCGTGTACAGGTCGTGTTCGGGACGCACACCCACGTTGCCACGGCTGACGAGGCAATTCTGCCCGGCGGCACGGGGTACATCACCGACATCGGCATGACGGGTCCGGTCGGCGGCGTTATCGGCACCGATACCCGTGCGGTTCTGTACCGCATGACGACCCGGATGCCCACACGTTTTTCCGTGGCGGAGGGAGCCGTGGAGGGACACGGTGCGCTGTTCACGTTGGCGGACGCGGCTCCCTATTCCTGCCTGCGGGTGGAGCGGGTGGCGTTTTGAGTGTGGTGCGGCGGCAGCCTTAAGGTGTGCGGCGTTTACGGTGCCGGCTCGTCCTGCCGCTATGGCGCCCGGCGGGGCTTGCCCGGTTGGTCGCCGAATAACCTTGCCATTCTGATGCCCGGCGGGGGCTTGCCGTCTTTGTCGCCTGTCTACCCTGCCTTTTGCTTGCTTTCCTGCCCCCATCCCCCGACCCCCTTCCCCGGCGGGGAAGGGGGAGACTCTAAGTTTATTTTGCCGGTGGCTAC
>OIWU01001774.1_pt1 | contig 19964 bp, 18 predicted proteins | sample 1587711 | NCBI WGS metagenome assembly OIWU01 (sample SAMEA3888909, study PRJEB22519) | human gut metagenome | biome: human gut; feature: human-associated habitat; material: faeces | place: Denmark | collected 2010 | reverse complement strand
TACAGCCTGCTGGAAACACTGCTGCTGAACCGCAACATTGCGCTCAGCCGCGAGCGCCTGCTGGAATCGGCCTGGGGGTATGACTACATGGGCGAAACCCGCACGGTGGACAACCACATTCTGCGCCTGCGCAAAAAGCTGGGCCTTGAAAAAGAAATTCAAACCGTGTACAAGCTGGGCTATCGCCTTGCCCTGCCCGAGGAATGAGGAATACCATGAAACAAAAAACGCCGCCCGTAAAGCTGCAATTCTGGCAAAAAGCCTGCGCTGTGCTATGGGGGGCGTTTTTGGTGTGCCTTGCCATGGTGTGCGGCGCGGTGTACTTTTGGGGAAAAGAGCAAAGCTATGAGTCCGAGCTGAGCGCCCACCTGAACGATCAGGCCGCCATGATCCAGCAGCTGGCCAAAGATGTTTCCGCGCTGGAAAGCCGCGGCAGCAACGCCCTGCCCGCGCTGTGGCGCGTGTATGGCCAGCAGTACGAGGCCCATCATGCGGCGCTGGAAATATACGAAAACGGCCAGCAGACTTACAGCGGCCTGTCTGAGGCGTGCATTCCGCAGGCCCAGCGGCAGGAGCTTTTGGTGCAGCCCGGCCAAAGAATGCGGCTGGTGTATGCCACCCCGGCGGGCAGGCGGCTGTTTATTGCGGCGGCGCTTCCGGAAAGCCTGGGGCAGATTGTGGTGGTGTACAGCGCCGATATGGAGCCTTTTTACCGCCAGTGGGAGCAGATCCTGCAGCTTTTGTGCCTGGCGGGCGGCATGGCGGCGGTGGTGTATGCGGCGGTGCTGTATGCACTTTTGCGCTGGATGTATCAGCCGCTGGAAAAAGTGACTTCGGCTGCCCGGGCGCTGGGCTGCGGGCAGTTTTCGGCCCGGGCGGCGGTGGCCCGCAGGGATGAATTCGGCGAACTGGCATCAGCGCTCAACGGTATGGCCGACACGGTGCAAAGCCAGATGGGGCAGCTGCAGGCGGTGGCCGATCAGCGCCAGCGGCTTTTGGAAAACATGGCGCATGAGCTGCGCACCCCGCTGGCCGCCGTGAGCGGTTGGGCCGAAACCATGCGCGGCGTGCATCTTTCACCCGAGGAACAGGCCGAAGCGCTGGACAGTATCTTGTTTGAAAGCCGCCGCGCGGCGGAGCTTTCGCGCCGTATGCTGGAGCTTTCGGTGCTGCAGCACGATGCGGCCATCGAAAAAAAGCCGGTGGCTGTGCCGCAGCTTTTGCAGCATGTGCAAACCGCCATGCTGCCTTTGGCAAAAAATCGGGGTGTAGCGCTGCAGGTGGGCGAGGCTGCGTTTGAAACCGTGCCGGGCGACGGCGCGCTGCTGGAAAGCCTGCTGGGAAATCTGTGTGAAAACGCCATCAAGGCCAGCAGCCCCGGCGGCGTGGTGCAGCTGGGGTGTGAAATACGGGACAAAAAATGCTTTTGGGTGCGCGACTATGGGCGGGGCATGAGCCGGGAAACGCTGGAAAATCTGGGCCAGCCCTTTTACCGCGAGGATAAGGCCCGCAGCCGCCGCGAGGGCGGCGCGGGGCTGGGGGTGGCGCTGTGCTTTGAAATTGCGCGGCAGCACGGCGCACAGCTGCAATATTTCAGCCGCTCCGGCGAGGGCACGCTGGCCATGGTGGAATTTGAAAAGGCATGATGCCGCCGGGCGCATAATTTACAGCTTGGTGACAAAGGCAAGACGATTTGAAGGCAGCTGCGGAGTATGATGCCTAACAGAGCCAAAGAAAAAGCTCACAAAACTTTTTGGGAGGAAATGCAAAATGAAAATGAGATGTATCATGGCTTTGTGCGGAACAATGGCGTTTGTGCTGGCGGGCTGCGGCAGCGAGGTGGTGGAATCAGCAGTCACCGAAACGCAGGTGATCGATGTAAACGAGCCCAGCGCGGTGGAACAGGCGGTACAGAATACGGATTATGACTTTGTAGACGAAACGCAGGACTGCATAGCGCTGGCAGAACAGAACGCCGAAGACAAAAATCTGAAGGAGGTATTAAAGAGATGCGAGGATTCTGAGCTTTGGTACAGTGACTTTGCTGCTTTTACAGGCGATGAAAATTCTTATTATGTGTGTCTGCCGGACGATACCTGTATTCCTGTGCAGGAGGCGGTGAACCGTGCGGGAAAATTGTTTGAAGAAATGCAGCTGGACACAGGCGAGCAGTTCAGAGTGATCAGCGAGGCCGATGAGAATTCTATGATGGGAAGAATGCGCTATACAGTGTGGTTGGGAAAATCGAAAAATGAGATCGATGGCAGTGTAGAGTTGGAAGCCGCTACGGGAAAAATAATAGGTTTCTCTCATGATAAAGTAATGCAGTGCACAGATCCTTATGACCCGAAGGGATGCGCTGAAAGCGGAAAACGGGAATTGCAAGGATACCTGGATGCAGTGGGTGCGGGGCAGCAATGCCAGAAATTTGCTTATGACAAAACCGTAGATCCCTATATGCCCGGCACCGTGCGCACGATCTATAAAGCAAAAGTAGACTCGATGGATTGGGAAATCGTTATTGTGGGCGGAAAAATTCAATCGGCGCAGGCCGAACATTGGAAGTGGGAGGCATAACATGAAGAAGAAAACAGCATGCCTGATCTGCATGGCATTTTTGATCTCGCTGGCGGGCTGCGGCAGTGAGATCGTAGAATCAGCAGTAACCGAAACGCAGGTGATCGATGTAAACGAGCCCAGCGCGGTGGAACAGGCCATGGAAAGTGCCGATTATGAATTTATAGACGAAACACAGCCGCTGCTGGATTTTGAAAAAGAGTATGAAAACATGACGGCGGCAGAGGAAATACGAAACGCAGAGGATAAGGCCTACGAGAGCTTTTATTTTGCAGCTGTGGCACTGGACGAGGTGTATTTCAGCAAAGATGGGCAAAAGGAAGGCACACCGAGGGTAACATTGCCGGACGATACCTGCATTACGCCGCAGCAGGCTGCCAATGCAGCCGGAAAGGCGGCAAAGCTGGCAGACCCGGAAGCAGAGCATACGGTTTACCTGGTGTGCATCCGCATAGCCAACCAGGGAACAGAACTGGACGGACGGCTGGCTTATTATGTAATGGTAAACCGGAAAACAGAAAATGCGCGGCTGGGCGAAGAAGAGCCTATCTGCGGGCTTGGATTGGATGCGGTGACAGGCGAAATGCTGGATTTGAGCCCCTTTGGTAAAACGCCTGCAGCGGAAACAGAAGAAAACGAAGCGGCATATGCGCAAAGCTGCAAAACAGAGCTGCAAAATTATCTGGATGCGGTGGGTGCAGGGCAGACCTGCGGTGAAGTGGCGCTGACAAGCAAAATAGAAAACGGCATGGCATCTTTTGAAGTGCAGATCGACAATAAAAGGTTTTCCGGCAGTATGAAAAACGGAAAGCTCATAGATGTGGAGCGAAATTATTCTTAAAAATAACCCGCCGGGGGCGGCCTTTTCGGCTGCCCCCGGCGAAAATTTTTTTGCATAAATTCTAAAAATCCGGCAAAAGGGGTTGACATTTTATACATTTGGATTTTAATTATACTGTATGAGAGTGTGCATTGGGCACCCTGGCTATATTTCCGAGATGGTCAGGCTCATACCGGCTCAGGCGGTTTTGCGGGACGGTACGGCTCTTTATGAACCGATCGTACCCTTTTTTAAAACGGCTGAAGGCTGTATTTTCAGGAAAAGATATTTGCGAAGCAGAATTTTATTCACTGAGAGGAGAAACTTTATGAAAAAACAACTACTCACCGGCGTTCTCGCAGGCTTAATGATGCTGAGCTGCGCAGGCTGCGGGGCTTCCAATGCGGCGGGCTCTGCATCTGCAGCCAGCACTTCTGCCGCAGCCTCTGGCACGGGGGCTGCAGGCCGTGATACGCTTCATGTGGCGATCATGACCGACCCTGAGGGCCTTGACCCGCAGAAAACCTCGGCCACATCCACTTACTTTGTGACCATGAATGTGTATGAACCCCTGGTGATGATGGATGAAAACTGGGAGATCCAGCCCCGTTTGGCGGAATCCTGGCAGGTGGCTGACGACTGCCAGTCGGTGACCTTCCACCTGAAAAAGGGCGTGAAGTTCCACAATGGCCGCGAGATGACCGCCGAGGATGTAAAATACAGCATTGAGCGCCTGAAAGAGGACGACAGCCCCAAAAAGAAATATTACGCCAACATTACCGGCGCTGAAATCAAGGATGATTACACCATCACCTTTACAACGGATAAGCCGGATGCCGTTTTGCTGACTTCGTTTGCCTATCCCTGGTCGGTGATCGTGCCCGAGGAGTGTGCCGACACGCTGAAAACCAACCCCGTGGGCACGGGCGCTTACCGCTTTGAAAGCTGGGTGCCCCAGCAGGAAGTAAAGCTGACCCGCAACGACGACTACTACGATACCCCCGCATCCATCGAAAATGTGGACTATCAGGTAGTGCCGGATACCACCACGGCCATGGTGGGCATTCTGAACGGCGATGTGGATCTGGTGGATGTGACCGGCAGCCCCACGACCCCCATTGAAAATAACCCCGCTGTTTCGATTTATGAAAATAGCGTCAACTCGGTCACGGTTCTGGGCATGAATCTGGACAACGAGTATCTCGCCAACGAGCAGGTGCGTCAGGCCATGGCCAGCGCCATTGATAAGGATGAGATCATTCAGGCCGTCAATGAGGGCCATGGCGATAAAGTAGGCTCTTACCTGCCCTCCTCGGCTGCGGAATACATCGACACCAACGATGTGCTGCCCTATGATGTTGACCATGCCAAAGAGCTGCTGGCCGCAGCCGGTTATCCGGATGGCTTTACCATCGGGCTGACCCTGCCCAAGAGCTACCCCATGTACACCAACATTGGCCAGATCATTGCCGACCAGCTGGAGCGCGTGGGCATCCACTGCGAGATCGAAATGGTGGAATGGGCCGACTGGATGCAGAATGTGTACACCGATAAAAACTACGATATGACTGTTATGGCCAACTCCGGCCGTTTGAGCGCTTACGACTTTATTGCCCGCTTCCATTCGCAGAGCGGCGACTACATCAGCGATAAAACCGGTGAAGCCGATGAAATTCTGGATAAGCTGAAGAACGAGCTGGATGCCGATACCCGCACCCAGCTGATCCAGGACTTCCAGCGTCTGGTGGCAGAAAAGGTTCCCGTGGTGCCTTTGGAAACCCAGCATCGCCTTTACGCCATGAGCAGCGACCTGCAGGGCTTTGTGATGTATCCTTCGGAAACCACCGAGTTTAAAGTATTGAGCTTTTCTTAAATTTACGCAAAGCAAATGAGGGGGCAGGCTCTGCCTCCTCATTTTGCCTATCTACAAAATAACAGCCATTATTTGGAGCGGATCTTATGCTCAATTATGCAATCAAACGAATCAACGGCGCGCTGCTGGTGGTGGTGGCCGTTTCGGTGATCACTTTTGTGATGCTCACCCAAATTTCCGGCAATGCGGCCATGCTTGCACTGGGCACGGATGCCACCGCAGAGCAGCTGGCCCAGCTGGAGCACAGCCTTGGGCTGGACCTGCCCTGGTATTTGCAGTATCTGGGCTGGGTGAAAAATCTGTTTCATCTGGATTTCGGCACTTCTGCGCTCTACGGTGAAAATGTGCTCACGCTGGTTTTGCAGCGCCTGCCGATCACGCTTTCTCTGGCTGTGCTTTCCATGCTGATGGCGCTGATCGCGGCAGGGCTTTTGGGGGTTGCTTCCGCCGTTAAAAAAGGCAGCATCATAGATATTCTCAGCCGCAGCCTGATGCAGATCGGCGCGGCGATCCCGGGCTTTTGGATCGGACTGATCTTTATCATCTATCTGGCGCTGGGCAAAAAATGGTTTCCCGCCTCCGGCTTTGTGGCCCCCGGCGATAGCTTTACAGGCTATTTGCAAAGCATTTTTCTGCCCTCGCTGGTGCTTGCCATTGGCGAGGTTGGGCCGCTGCTGCGCGCGGTGCGCACCTCAATGCTGCAGTCGCTGCAGCAGGATTATATTCTGATGGCCAAGGTGCAGGGCTTGCCTGCGTGGAAAATTTATATTAAATACGGCCTGCGCGGGGCGTTGGCTGCCCCCTTGAATGTGGCCGGAATGCAGTTTGCCAAGCTGCTGGGCGGCACCACCGTGGTGGAATCGGTATTTTCTATGCCCGGGCTGGGCCGTTTGGTGCTGGTTGCCGTGGAACAGCGCGACATTGTGCTGCTGCAGGGGGCCGTTATGTTTATTACACTGGCGGTGGTGCTCATCTCGCTTTTGGCGGATCTGCTCACGGCCTGGATGAACCCGCGCATTCGCCTGAATGAAGGAGGGAATGCCGCATGAAAAAGCCAAACTGGAACCTTGTTTTGGGCTGCGCCCTTTTGCTTATCGTGATCGCGGCGTGCCTGCTTTCGTTTTTCTATCTGCCCTATCCCCCCAATGTGATGGATAATGCGCACGCCTATTTGCAGCCGGGGCAGGCTGCCGGGCATTTGCTGGGCACCGACCAGTACGGCCGCGATATTCTGAGCCGCATCATGGTGGGCTCACGCACGGTTCTGCTGATCGGCTTTGTATCGGTGAGCGGCGGTGCGGTGTGCGGCTGCGTGCTGGGGGCCAGCGCTGCCATGATCAAGGGCATTTACGGCAGCATTGTGATGCGTGCCATCGAAGGGCTGATGGCCTTTCCCGGCACCTTGCTGGCGCTTATGCTGGTGGCCGTGGTGGGGCGCGGGCAGTGGGGGGCGATCCTGGCCATCGGCATCTATACGATCGCGCCCTTTGCGCGCCTTGTGTATACCCTGATTTTGGAAAGCGAATCGCTGCTTTGCATCAAGGCGGCACGCAGCTTTGGCACAGGGCCCTTGCGCCTTTTGAGCCATTATTATCTGCCGGTGCTGCTGCCCCGGCTGCTCACGCAGTTCAGCGCCAGCGTTGGCTCTGCCATCATGACCGAGGCCGCACTCTCCTTTTTAGGGCTGGGCGTACAGCCGCCCAATGCAAGCTGGGGCCTGATGCTCTCGGAAGCCAAGCAGTATGCGCTTTTATACCCCTATCTGGCCGTTGCCCCCGGCGCAGCGATCTTCATGGTTGTGCTGGGCTTCCATTTGCTGAGTGACGGCTTAAACGACATTCTCATTACAAGGAGGTCGGAGCAATGAGCGAAGGCAAAAAGCTGGTCAGCATTCGCGGGCTTACGGTTTCCTCGGCGCACCGGGTGCTGATCAAGTCGCTGGATCTGGATATTGCCCAGGGCGAGCTTTTGGGCATTGCCGGGGAATCCGGCAGCGGCAAAACCATGCTGATGCGCACGCTTTTGAACATTCCGCCTGAGGATGTGCATTTTAAAGCCGATGCACTGCAGATGTTCGGCGCAGATTGCCTGCACTTATCCGATACCGACTGGCGCAGAACCGTGGGAAAGCACATTGGCTTTGTGCCGCAGAACACGATGTTTTATCTGCACCCCATGCTCAAAATCCGCCAGCAGATCGCCGACAGCTATGTGAGCCACCGCAAGGGCACGCTGCGGCAGGGGCTGGCGCGGGCCGAGGCACTGCTGCGCGAGGTCGGCTTTGATGACCCGGAGCGTGTTCTGAACTCGTATGCATGGGAGCTTTCCGGCGGTATGCGCCAGCGCGTGAATATTGCCATGGCGCTGATGAACAGCCCCGAGCTTTTGATCGCCGACGAGCCCACCACGGCCTTGGACTGTGCCATTCAGCGGCAGATCATGGATCTGTTTATGAAGATCAGCCGGGATACCGGCATTGCCGTTGTGATGATCAGCCATGATCTGGGAATGCTGCAGCAGTACAGCCGCCGCACCCTGGTGATGTATGCGGGCCGCATGGTGGAAAGCGGCAGCACCGAAACCCTGTTTTGCACCCCGGCGCACCCTTATACCCGGGCGCTGATGGGGGTGATCCCCTCGCTCAGCCTGCAGGCCGGGCAGCGCCTGGCCGAAATTCCCGGTTATGTGCCGGACAGCGGGCGTGAAACCGATGCGTGTATTTTTGCGCCGCGCTGCCCCTATGCCGGTGCAGAGTGCAGCACCGCTTTGCAGGAGCAGGATCTGGGCGGCGGGCATAGCTGCCTATGTGCGAAACCCGGGATAGGAGGGCAGGACCATGGCTGAAATTTTGCTGCAGGGGCAAGAGCTTGTAAAGCAGTTTCCGGTGCAGAAAGCGCCGTTTACCGGGCGTGTGCTGAAAAATTTTACAGCCGTGGACGGTGTGAGCCTGGAATTATACCGGGGCGAAACACTGGGCATCGTGGGGGAATCCGGCAGCGGAAAATCCACCACGGGCGAGATTCTTGGCGGGCTGCAGCAGCCCACCGGCGGGCGCGTTTTGTATAAAGGAAAAGATATCCGCACGCTTTCACGGCAGGAATACCGCGAGTTCCGCCGCAATGTGCAATATGTGTTTCAGGACCCCAAGGGCTCCATGAACACCTCGGGGCGCATTGAAAATATTCTGGCTGAGCCCCTGCTCACCTTGCAGATCGAGCCGGATGCCCAAAAGCGCACAGAGCGTGCGCGCGAAATGTGCAGCCTTGTGGGGCTGGAAGAATCGGTTTTGCGCAAATTCCCCGGCGAGCTTTCGGGCGGGCAGTGCCAGCGCGTGGCCATTGCCCGGGCACTGATCTCAGAGCCGGAGATCGTGGTGTGCGATGAAGCCGTGTCGGCCCTGGATGTATCGGTGCAGGCGCAGATCCTGAATTTGCTGAACGATCTGCAAAAGCGCCTGCAGGTATCGTATCTGTTTATTTCGCACGATATCAGCGTGGTGAATTATATGGCTGACCGCATTGCTGTGATGCTGCACGGAAAGATCATAGAGCAGGGCTCGCCCGAGGCCGTGCTGCAGAACCCCCGCAATGCCTACACCCGCCAGCTGCTGGATTGCTCGTTTGCAAATAAGGCAAACCGCCGGCTTTAAGGCACCAGGGCAGTGCGCAAAAAAATACACACAAGAAAAAATGCCCGTGAACGCTTAGGCGTTCATGGGCATTTTTTGGAAAAGGATAACGGCATTTTGCCGCCGCAGAGGCGCGGCTTTAACACCAAGCGCAGATCGCCCTTTGGCCTATCATTCTGCGTCAGGCAATGGGCTGGGTTTTTTCGGCCAGCCAGCGGTTTTCTTCGGCAGAAAGCAGCGGGGCAAGGCGCTGGGCGGTTTGGGCGTGATACCAGTTCAGCCAGCTTTTTTGTGCGGCGGTCAGCTGCGAAAGATCAATGCATTTTAAATCGTAGGGCACCCAGGTAAGGGGCATAAAGCGCAGAAAGCGGCCGTAATCGCTTTGGCCAGATTCCAGCACCTCCAGTTCGTTTTCAATGCGCACACCCACGCGCCCGGGCTCGTACAGGCCGGGCTCATCCGTGAGCACCATGCCGGGCTTCAGCACCACCGGGTTTTGCGGGCGAATGCTCTGGGGGCCTTCGTGTACCATGCCCACATGGGCCACGCCGTGGCCGGTGCCGTGGCGAAAATCCAGGCAGTGCTGCCACAGCGGCTGGCGGGCCATCACGTCCAGCTCACCTGCCGTGCAGCGGCTGGGCCACACCGCGCGCGCCAGCTCAATGTGGCTTTGCAGCACCAGTGTGCAGCACTGGATCTCCTGCCGGGTTAAAGGGCCCATGGCAAAGGTGCGCGTGATATCGGTGGTGCCGGTGCGATAGGTGGCGCCGCTGTCTACCAGCAGCAGGCCAAGGGGCTCTAAATAGCTGCAGTGCCCGGGCTGCGGCTGGTAGTGGATCACCGAGGCGTTGGGGCCCCAAGCCGCAATGGTGGGAAAGCTTTCCACCACAAAGCCGGGCTGGGCGCTGCGGCAGCGGTGCAGCATGGCATCAATATCCATTTCGGTAAGGCTTTCGCCCCCTGCCATGCAGCGCTCCAGCTGCATCCAAAAGCGCACCATGGCCGCGCCGTCATACAAATGCGCCTGCCGGGTAGCGGCCAGCTCGCCCGCATTGCGAATGCCCTTGGGGGCCAGCAGGGGATCGGTTTGGGGCAGGGGCGTGATGTTTGCATTGTCGGAAAGGCAGCGGCACAGATCGTAGTTGGCCGAGGCAGGGTCATACAGCACGGTGCCGCCCGAAAGCGCGGCGCAGTCTGGATAAAAATCATCGTAGGGGTGCAGTGTTACCCCGGCAGCGCACAGGGTGGCCTGCACGGCGGCGGGCATACGCGAGGCGTCGATATACAGGCGGCATTCGCCTTGGCTCAGCAGGCAGAAAGCCAGCGCGTAGGGAGTGCATTCAATATCCAGTGCGCGCAGATTGAGAAGCCATGCAACACAGTCCAACCGGCTTTCGGCAAGAATGTCGGCCCCGGCATCGGCCAAAAGCTCCCGGGCGGCGGTCAGCTTTCCGGCAATGTCCATGCCGGCGCTTTCCTCGCTCAGCAGCCAGCACGCACTGTGGGGCAGGGCCGGGCGCTCGCTGCCCCACAGTGCGCTGATCAGATCAATGCTTTGCAAATGCGCCCCGGCGGGCTGCAAAGCGGCTTGCAGGCGCTGGGCAAGGCTTTGCGAAACGCAGTGGCCGTCAAAACCCAGCATACCGCCGGTGGCCAGCGCCTGGGCCAGATAGGCCTCGGGGGTGGGCACGCCGGGCTCACCCTTGCGCATCAGGGTGACTTCGGTGCCGGAAAGCTGCTGCTCGCCCTGCTCGAAAAAGCGGCCGTCCACCCACAGGGCGCTGCCGGTTTGCGTAACGGCCAGCGTGGCGGATTCGCCTGTAAAGCCGCTGAGCCATGTGCAGGCGGTGTAGTGGGCGGGCAGAAATTCACTGCCGTGGGGATCGGCGCTGGGGATCAGATAAGCGGCAATGCCGTGCTTTTCCATGGCAGAGCGCAAAGCGGCAATACGGTGATTGGTTGTATTGGACATATATGATAAAACCTCCGATCGCATCGTGCAGGATGCGGTAAAATACTTTGACCAGTGCCTATTATACTACACTTTTGGGCAGATGGCGCACTTGACATACCTGCTATAATAAAGATAGTTGTAATATTATGCCATGCGGCAGTTTGCTAAGGATAACCGGCACAGCCGCAGTGATAGATCTTTAAGTGGAAAGCAGGAACATTATTATGCAAAAAACAACTAAAATCGATATTTTTTCCGGATTTTTGGGCGCAGGCAAAACCACGCTGATCAAAAAGCTGATCCGGGAGGCTTTTCAGGGCGAGCAGATCGTTCTGATCGAAAATGAATTTGGCGAGATCGGCATCGACGGCGGATTTCTGCAGGAGGCCGGTATTCAGATCAACGAGCTGAACTCCGGCTGCATCTGCTGCAGCCTGGTGGGCGATTTCCGCAAGGCATTGCGCAAGGTGGTGGAGCAGTATGCCCCCGACCGTATTCTGATCGAGCCCTCGGGCGTGGGCAAGCTGAGCGATGTGACCCGCGCTGTGCAGGGCGTGGCCGAGGAACTGCCTGTGCAGCTGAACAGCTTTGTCACGGTGGCCGATGTGAAAAAGGTCAAGATGTATATGAAGAACTTCGGCGAGTTCTACAATGACCAGATCAGCCACGCCAGCTGCATTATCCTGAGCCGCACCGGCAGCGCCGACGAAGAAAAGGTTGCCGCCGCCGTGGCCATGCTGAAGGAAAAGAACCCCACCGCTACCATTGTGACCACCGACTGGGAGCAGCTGAACGGCAAGCAGATCCTTTCGGTGATGGACGGCAAGCGTGATCTGGTGGCCGAGCTGCTGGCCGAGGCCGTTAAGGCAAACGAGGCCCATGCCGATGAGGACGAGCACGAGCATCATCACCACCATCACGACCATGACGAGCATGACCATGAGCATGGTGAGCATTGCTGCTGCCATGACCACGACCATGATCACGATGAGCATGACCACGACCATGAGCATGATCACGATGAGCATGAGCATCATCACGAGCACGGCGAGCACTGCGATTGCGGCCATGACCATGACCACGAGCATCACCATCATTACGATGAGCACGGTGTTTGCAGCTGCGGCCATCATCACGACCATGATGCCGACGAAGTGTTTACCAGCTGGGGCACCGAAACCGCCCGCAAGTACACCCGCGCTGAGCTGGAATTTGCTCTGGGCGCACTGGACAGCGGCGACTACGGCACCATTTTGCGCAGCAAGGGCATTGTGGCCGGTGAAGGCACCTGGTATGAATTCGACATGGTGCCCGGCGAGTGGGAGATCCGCGAGCGCAGCGCCGATGTGACCGGCAAGCTGGTGGTGATCGGCAGCGAGCTGAAGCAGCACGAGATCGAAGAGCTGTTCAAGGTTTGATCTCGGGCAGGAAGGATATTGTAAAGCTATGGCTATGAATGAAATTCCCGTATATCTGTTTGTGGGCTTTCTGGAAAGCGGCAAAACCAAGTTTATTCAGGAAACCATGGAAGACCCACAGTTTGATTCGGGCGATAAAACCCTTTTGCTGGTGTGCGAGGAGGGCGAGGAGGAATACGCGCCCGAAAAGTTCGGCTTTCCCGGCGTAACGGTGGAATACATCACCGACAAAGAGCAGCTGAACCCCCAAAACCTGCAGAACATGGCGCAGAAAAGCGAATGCGGCCGCGTGATCATTGAATACAACGGTATGTGGCTGATGAACGATCTGGCCGAGGCGCTGCCCGCCAACTGGCTGGTGTATCAGTGCATTGCCACGGCCGACGGCACCACCATTAAAACCTATGCCAACGACAATGCCATGCGCAGCCTGATCTTGGATAAGCTGGCGCGCAGCGAGCTGCTGGTGGTGAACCGTGCCGAAAAGGTGGACGACCCCGAAAGCGCCCAGATGATCCACAAGCTGGTGCGCCAGGCCAGCCGCCGCTGTGATATCGCCTATGAATATGCCGACGGCAGCGTGCGGTATGATGATATTCCCGACCCGCTGCCCTTTAAGCTGGATGCCCCGGTGATCGAGATCCCCGAAGAATTTTTCGGCATCTGGTATATGGACTGCATGGACGAGCCGGAAAAATACAACGGAAAAACCGTGAAGTTTCTGGCACAGGTTTGCCAAACGAACCGTGCCGGAAAAGACTGCTTTGTGCCGGGCCGCTTTGCCATGACCTGCTGCGTGCAGGACATTCAGTTTGTGGGCTTCCCCTGCAAATACACCGGCTATGCCAAGCTGAAGCAGCGTGACTGGATCACCGTGACCGCCAAGGTGAACCTGAAGTTCCACCCCATTTACAAGGGCCAAACGCAGGACAGTGTGGGCCCGGTGCTCACCGCGCTGGATGTGCAGCCCGCCGAGCCTGCCGCCGAGGAAGTGGTGAACTTCTCGTAACCGCCTGTTCCCTTTGATTTTGCAAGGAGAAAACGACTATGGGTATGATTCGCAGAATTTTAAATATCGGTGTAGGGCTGGCAGCCGGGGCGCTTGCCTATAAGCTGCTGGGAGATTACAACAAAAACCAGATGGTAGAGGGCGAGTTTACCGTGATGGATCCGCCCGAAGCACATGGGCCGGAGCAAGCCGGCCCCGCCGCAGGCGAAACCGTGCCTTTGGGCGGGGAAACGCCGCTGCAGCGCGATGAAAATGGCCATGTGGACCCGACCACCATCGCAGACCCCAACGATTTTCAGGATTGGGACGATATGGGCTGCCGCGGATAAGGCATTGCCCTGATACACAAAATTCTTATTTTCAGGCAAACAGAGGCACTGTGTTCGATTTTGAACACGGTGCCTCTTATTTTGTTTATAGCTTTCCCTGGCGGCTTTTTGTATATATCTGCTAAAAAGTTTTTTTAGAAAAAACAGAAATTCGTTGCTTTATTACTTTACAGTGATACTATAATAAAGTATAATACAAAACATAGAGGGATAGTAAGAATGGCCCGGCCGCAAGGTGCGCCGCGCTTTGCGGCCGGGCATTCCGGAAAAAAGAAGCTTTGCGCACGGCAGCGTGCCGATTGGGAAAGAGGATTTTTATGGAACTGGATCTGAGCTGTTTTCGCCCGGCCGAGCGTGCCCAGCTGGAGCTGCGGGCCGTATACGAAAAGGCGGGCTATCACAAATATCACATGGGCGGGTTTGAAGAGTACAGCCTGTATCAGGAAAACCGGGGCTTTTTGAGCAGCGATCAGGTGATCACCTTCACTGATCTGGATGGCCGTCTGCTGGCCATGAAGCCGGATGTAACGCTGGGAATCGCCAAAAATGCCCAGCCTGCGCCGGGGGAGTGCAAAAAATATTATTATGTGGAAAAGGTGTACCGCCCCAGCCGCGAAAGCCGCACATTCAAAGAGATCAACCAGATGGGCCTGGAATGCATCGGCGCAGTGGATGACGGCGTGACGGCACAGGCGGTGCAGCTGGCTGTGCAAAGCCTTGCGGCAGCCGGTGTGCCTTACGTGCTGGAAATCGGCCACATGGGCTTTATCAAGGGCCTTTTGGATGCCGTGGATGCACCGCGGGCCTGCCGCGCACAGCTGCTGGGCTTTTTGCAGAGCAAAAACGCTCACGAACTGCAGCAGGCGGCCCTGCAGGCGGGCATCAGCGCCTGGGGCGCACAGGCACTGTGCGGCCTGCTGGAATTGAACGGCCCGCTGGATGATACCCTTTGCCGCGCCCGGGAAATGGTGAAAAGCGAGGGCATGAGCGCCGCGCTGGACGAGGTGAGCGCCCTGCAGAAGGTGCTGGGCGGCGCAGGCAGCGGCCTCCGGCTGGACCTGAGCCTTGGCGGAGAAATGGAATATTACAACGGCCTTGTGTTCAACGGCTATCTGCAGGGGCTGCCCCGTGCCGTGGTGCGCGGCGGAAGATACGACCTTTTGGCGCGGCGCTTTACCCCCGGGGCCGGGGCCATTGGCTTTGCCGTGTATCTGGACGAACTGGAGCGGCTGCAGGCGGCCCGCAGCGCACCGCAGACCGGCGAAAAAACCATGCTGAATGTGGCGCTGCCCAAGGGGCGGCTGGGGGATAAGGTGTACGGGCTTTTGGCCGGGGCAGGCTATGGCTGTGCCGAAAATTATAACGAAACGCGCAAGCTGGTGGTGGAAAACCCCGAGGCAGGCATTCGCTATTTTCTGGTAAAGCCCAGCGATGTGGCCATTTATGTGGAGCATGGCGCGGCGGATATCGGCATTGTGGGCAAGGATATTCTGGCCGAAAGCGGTGCCGATGTGTATGAGCTGCTGGACACCGGGCTGGGCCGCTGCCGTATGTGCGTGGCAGGGCCGGAAAATTTTATCGAGGATGAAAGCCGCAGCCTGCGCGTGGCCACCAAGTTTGTGAACATTGCCAAGCGCTATTATGCCGGGCAGGGGCGGGATATCGATATCATCCGGCTGAACGGCTCCATCGAGCTGGCACCGATCCTGGGGCTTTCGGATGTGATCGTGGACATTGTGGAAACCGGCACCACCCTGCGGGAAAACGATCTGACGGTGCTGAAGGAGTTTATGCCCATCAGCGCACGGTGCATTGCCAACAAGGCCAGCAGCAAGTTTAAGGAAAAAGAACTGCAAACCCTTTTGCAGAAACTGAGAGAGGCTGTGACAAAATGATCAGGATCTATAATTTTGATACCATTCGCCCCAACGAAATTCTGAACCGGGATATCCGCGCCGAAAAAAATGTGGAGGATATCGTGGACGGCATTATTGCCGATGTGCGCAGCCGGGGCGATGCGGCACTGAAAGAGTATGCCGAAAAGTTTGACGGTGCAAAGCTGGAAAGCCTGCGGGTGAGCCGACAGGAGATCGACGAAGCCTTTGCGCAGGCCGATCCGGAATTTGTACAAACGCTGCGCATGGCCGCGGCCAACATTGAAAAATTTCACTCCAAGCAGGTACACAAGGATTTTACGATCACGGATACGCCCGGCGTGGTGCTGGGGCAAAAGTATACCCCCATTGAAAAGGCCGGTGTGTATGTGCCGGGCGGCACGGCCGCCTATCCCAGCACGGTGCTGATGGATGTGATCCCGGCAAAGGTGGCGGGGGTAGGTGAGATCGTAATGACCACCCCGGCGGGCAAAAACGGCAGGGTGAACCCCGTGATCCTGATCGCGGCAGCCGTGGCAGGGGTGGATACCATCATCAAATCAGGCGGCGCACAGGCCGTTGCAGCCCTGGCCTACGGCACCCAAAGCGTGCCCGCTGTGGATAAGATCGTGGGCCCGGGCAATATTTTTGTGGCCACGGCCAAGCGCAGGGTGTTCGGCAAGGTGGGCATTGATATGATCGCAGGCCCCAGCGAAATTCTGGTGCTGGCCGACGGCACCTGTGACCCTGCGTGGGTGGCGGCCGATCTTTTGAGCCAGGCCGAGCACGATGTGCTGGCAAGCCCCGTGCTGGTAACGGACAGCGAGGCGCTGGCAAAGGCCGTGCAGGCCGAGCTGGAGGTGCAGATCCCGCAGCTGCCGCGCAAGGAAATTGCGCGGGAAAGCGTGGACACCAACGGCAAGATCATTGTGTGCAGCGATCTGGGCAAGGCGGTGCAGGCCGTGAACATCATAGCCCCCGAGCATTTGGAGGTGTGTGTAGACGAGCCGTTCGGCCTGCTTTCCGAGATCAAAAACGCAGGCAGCATCTTTTTGGGCAAAAATGTGCCGGAGGCACTGGGCGATTATTTTGCGGGCCCCAACCACACGCTGCCCACCAGCGGCACGGCACGCTTCAGCAGCCCGCTGAGCGTGGACGACTTTGTGAAAAAGAGCAGCTTTATTTATTACACCCGGGAGGCGCTGGGGCAGGTGCAGGCCCGCATTGCCGATTTTGCCGAGCGGGAGGGCCTGCACGCCCACGCCAAAAGCGTGACCATTCGCTATGAAACCGAGAAAATGCCAAAGAAAGAGGGCGAACCGTTATGAGTGAATTCTTTACCCCGAGCCTGAGTGCGCTGGAGCCCTATACCCCCGGCGAGCAGCCCCAGGAAAAAACATATATCAAGCTGAACACCAACGAAAGCCCGTTTGCGCCCAGCCCGCGGGTGCTGGAAGCCGTGAACCGCGCCGAGGTGGAAAACCTGCGCCTGTACAGCGACCCGGCATCGGCTGCGCTGTGCAGGGCCATTGCGGATCGTTTCGGTCTTGCGCCCGAAAATGTGGTTTGCGGCAACGGCAGCGACGAGCTGCTCAGCTTTGCCATTCGTGCTTTTTGTGACGCGGGCCGTGCGCTGGCCTGCCCGGATATCACCTATGGGTTTTACAAGGTGTGGTGTCGGCTTTGGGGCGTGGAAAACCATGTGATCCCGCTGAAAGAGGATTTTTCGCTGGATGCCGCCGACTATGAGGATTTGGGCGAAACCATTCTGATCGCCAACCCCAATGCCCCCACGGGCAGGGCGCTGCCGCGGGCGCAGATCGAAAGGCTTTTGCAGACAAATCCCAACAGCGTGGTGATCGTTGACGAAGCCTATGTGGATTTCGGCGGCGAAAGCTGCGTGCCGCTGATCCAAAGCTATCCGAACCTGCTGGTGGTGCAAACCTGCTCCAAAAGCCGAAGCCTTGCGGGCGCGCGCCTTGGCTTTGCGCTGGGGCAAAAGGCGCTGATCGAGGATCTGAACCGCATTCGCTGCAGCTTTAACCCCTATAACATCAACCGCCTTACCGCTGCCGCGGGCATTGCCGCCATGCAGGACGAAGCGTATCTGGAAAAATGCACGGCAGCCATCGTGCAAAGCCGCACATGGACGACTGCCCAGCTGCGGGCACTGGGCTTTGCCGTGCAGGACAGCCTTGCAAACTTTGTGTTTGCCAGCTGCCCGGCCATGCCCGGCGGGCAGCTGTATGCCGAGCTGAAAAAAGCGGGCATTCTGGTGCGGCATTTTGATGCGCCGCGCACGGCAGACTGGCTGCGCATTACCATCGGCAGTCAGGGCGAAATGGAAAGCCTGATCGAAGCCGTAAAACGCATTATCGGAAAGGAGTAACGCCCATGCGCACAGCCACCATAGAGCGAAATACCGCAGAAACCCAAATCAAGCTTTGGATCGATCTTGACGGCACCGGCCAATACGAGATATGCACGGGCTGCGGCTTTTTGGACCACATGCTGAACCTGTTTGCCCGGCATGGCCGCTTTGATCTGCGGGCAGAGTGCCGGGGCGATACGCAGGTGGACTGTCACCACACGGTGGAGGATATGGGCATTGCGCTGGGCCGGGCCTTTGCCGCTGCGCTGGGGGATATGCGGGGCATCACCCGCTACGGCAGCATGATATTGCCCATGGACGAAGTGCTGATGATCTGCGCCGTAGATCTTTCGGGGCGCAGCGCACTGGGCTATCAGGTGCAGCTGCCCAGCGCCCGGGTGGGGGATTTTGATACCGAGCTGGCCAAGGAATTCTGGCTCGGCTTTGTGCGCAGCTGCCCGTGCAGCCTGCATTTTCAGCAGATGGCCGGGGAAAACACGCATCATATTCTGGAGGCCTGTTTTAAGGGCATGGGCCGCGCGCTGGCGCAGGCAGTGCGCATAGACGAAGCCCACAAAAACGAGGTGCCCAGCACCAAAGGAGTTCTTGTAGAATGATCGCAGTCATTGATTACGGCGTGGGAAACCTGTTCAGCCTTTCTTCCGCTTTGCGGTATCTGGGGCTGGAAAGCAGGATCACCCGGGATGCCGAAGAGATCGAAAAAGCCGACCGGGTGATCCTGCCCGGCGTGGGGGCGTTCAGTGATGCCATGCAAAAGCTGCAAAGCACAGGGCTGGTGCCGGTGCTCCGCGCCGAGGCGCAGAAAAAGCCGCTGCTGGGCATTTGCCTGGGAATGCAGCTGCTGTTCGACAAAAGCTATGAATACGGCCAGCACAAGGGCCTTGGGCTGATCGGCGGCGAGGTGGTGCCGCTGGGGCCTTATCTGGCCGACCCTGCGCTGAAGGTGCCGCACATGGGCTGGAACGCCCTGAATTTATGTCGGCCGCAGGATCCGCTGTTCCGCTATATCGGCGAGGGCGAGTGCGTGTATTATGTGCACAGCTTTTATGCCAGAAACTGCCGGGAAAGCACGCTGGCCACCAGCGAATACGGCATAGCGGTAACGGGTGCGGTGAAAAACGGCCTTGTGTACGGCACGCAGTTTCACCCGGAAAAAAGCGGAGAAACCGGGCTGCGGCTGCTGAAAGCTTTTGCAGAAATGTGAGGGGGAAACCAATATGCAGATCTATCCCGCCATCGACCTGCGGGGCGGCCAAGTGGTGCGGCTGTATCAGGGCGATTACGAAAAAATGACCGTGTACGGAAACGACCCCGCCCGCCAGGCGGCAGCCTTTGCCGCACAGGGGGCTGAATATCTTCATGTTGTGGATCTGGACGGCGCCAAGGACGGCACGCTTGCCAACTTTGCGTCCATTCAAAGCATTGCCCGGCAAAGCGGGCTGTATATCGAGGTGGGCGGCGGCATTCGCACCGAGGAGCGCATTGAAGCCTATCTTGCGCTGGGGGTGGGGCGCTGCATTCTGGGTACTGCCGCCGTGCAGGATTTTGCATTCACCGAAAGAATGGCCAGGCGCTACGGGGATAAGATCGCTGTGGGGGTGGATGCCAAAAACGGCTATGTGGCCATCCACGGCTGGAAAGAAGTGAGCAGCGAAAAGGGCGTGGACTTTTGCAAACGCCTGTATGATGCGGGCGTTGAGAGCATCATTTACACGGATATTGCGTGTGACGGCGCGATGCAGGGCACAAACCTTGCCGTATACCGGCAGCTGCGCGGGATCACCGGTTTAAAGATCACGGCCAGCGGCGGCATCTGCAGCATAGAAGAACTGCAAAGCCTGAACGAGATGGGCATTGATGCAGCCATTCTGGGCAAAAGCCTGTACACCGGCGTCATCGATCTTGCCGCAGCGGTGCAGGCTGTGCAGCATGAAGCAAAGGGGGAAAGAAAATGATCACCAAACGAATCATCCCCTGTCTGGATGTGAAAAACGGCCGGGTGGTAAAGGGCATAAACTTTGAGGGCCTCAAGGATATGGCCGACCCGGTGGAATTGGCCCGTAGGTACAATGCTGCCGGGGCGGATGAGC
>OIWU01001769.1_pt1 | contig 20014 bp, 20 predicted proteins | sample 1587711 | NCBI WGS metagenome assembly OIWU01 (sample SAMEA3888909, study PRJEB22519) | human gut metagenome | biome: human gut; feature: human-associated habitat; material: faeces | place: Denmark | collected 2010 | reverse complement strand
GGGGGGGGGATCTTCTTTACAGAAGATAAAGCAGATAACATTTACTGTGTGAAAACTTCCAGAACAGGCAAAACCGCAAAAACAGGGAGGTACAGGAGTAATGATGACAGATATTGAGATTGCACAGGCAGCGAATCCACTGAAAATCGGTGAGATTGCACAGGCAGCAGGCGTAGACGAGAAGTATCTGGAGCAGTATGGAAATTATAAGGCAAAGGTTGACTACAATCTTCTGAAAGAGACCGAGGGCAAGGATGGAAAACTGATTCTGGTGACCGCGATCAACCCGACTCCAGCCGGAGAAGGAAAGACCACGACCACGGTCGGTCTGGCAGACGGATTGAAACGTCTTGGCAAAAAGGTAACCGTAGCGCTTCGTGAGCCGTCGTTGGGACCGGTCTTTGGTGTCAAAGGTGGTGCAGCTGGCGGCGGATATGCACAGGTCATTCCAATGGAGGATATCAACCTCCATTTTACCGGTGATTTCCACGCGATCGGCGCAGCAAACAACCTGCTGGCAGCGATGCTGGACAATCATATTTATCAGGGCAATGCCCTCCGCATCGATCCGAAGCGCATTACCTGGAAGCGTGTTGTCGATATGAATGACCGTCAGCTCCGCAACATCGTAGACGGCCTGGGACGCCGCGTGGATGGCGTGACCCGTGAGGACGGATATGACATCACGGTTGCCAGCGAGATCATGGCAGTTTTGTGCCTGGCACGCAACATTACGGATCTGAAAGAACGCCTTTCCAAGATTATCGTAGGTTATACCTATGACGAGGAACCGGTCACTGCCGGTGATCTGAAAGCAGCGGGCGCGATGACGGCTCTTTTAAAGGATGCCCTGAAACCAAACCTGGTACAGACCTTAGAGCATACACCGGCATTTATCCACGGCGGTCCGTTCGCGAACATCGCGCATGGATGTAACTCCGTCATTGCGACAAAGATGGCATTAAAGCTGGGTGATTACACGATCACAGAGGCTGGCTTCGGCGCTGACCTGGGTGCGGAGAAATTCCTGGATATCAAGTGCCGGATGGCAGAGCTGAAACCGTCGGCGGTCGTTGTAGTAGCGACGGTACGTGCCCTGAAGCATCACGGCGGCGTGGCGAAGGCTGACTTAAACGCAGAGAATCTGGAAGCACTGGAGAAGGGACTTCCGAACCTGATGCAGCATGTAGAAAATATTACCAAGGTATATGGACTTCCGTGTGTCGTAGCGATCAACCGTTTCCCAATGGATACCGAGGCAGAATTAAAGCTGATCGAGGACAAGTGCCATGAGGTCGGTGTCAATGTAGCTCTGTCCGAGGTATGGGCGAAAGGTGGAGAAGGCGGCGAGGAGCTGGCAAAAGAAGTCATCCGCCTGTGCGAGACTGAGAGCGAGTTCCACTACTGCTACGAGACCGATACAACGATCGAGGAGAAACTGGATGCGATCGTGAAGAAGATCTACCACGGCGACGGCGTTGTACTCACGGATGCAGCAAAGAAGCAGGCAAAACGCCTGACTGAGCTTGGATTTGGTAACTATCCGATCTGTATGGCGAAGACGCAGTACAGCTTTTCGGACAATGCGAAGCTGCTCGGCGCACCGAAGAACTTTACAGTAACTGTCCGCAACCTGAAAGTATCCGCGGGCGCAGGCTTCATCGTAGCGCTGACCGGCGACATCATGACGATGCCAGGACTTCCGAAGGTGCCGGCGGCAGAGAAGATCGATGTCGATGAGAATGGACGGATCACGGGTCTGTTCTAAGAAAAGAAATAGGATATGAATGGAACTTAACACAACGCAAAAAGGGGAACTGCCACATGGCAGCTCCCCTTTTTGCTAGGAAACTTGTCTACTTATAGTACGAAGCGATGAATTAAAATTCTGGTTCGATCAATCCGTAGGTGTTGCCTTTACGTTTGTAAACAACATTGACCTGCTCGGTCTCGGAATTCAGGAATACATAGAAGCTATGTCCTAAGAGTTCCATCTGTACACAAGCCTCTTCCGGATCCATCGGCTTCATAGCGAATTTCTTTACTTTGACGATATCTACTTCGTCGTTGGAATCATATTCTTCGTTTATGAAGAGGTCAGAGAATGCAACGGCTGCCTGTTTCTTGTCTACGATTTTATTCTTATATTTTTTGAGCTGACGCTCGATGATTTCTTCTACCAAATCAATCGATACATACATATCGTTGCTTTCCTGTTCTGCACGGATGATGGTGCCTTTGACAGGGATGGTAACCTCGATCTTCTGACGATCTTTCTCAACCGTAAGTGTGATATTCACTTCCGTGTCCTGATTGAAATATCGCTCTAACTTTCCGATCTTCTCCTCTACAGCTGCTTTTAACCCCGGGGTAACATTGATATTTCTTCCAGTAATCTTATAACGCATAATCATCGCTCCTTTTTATTGGGATGGCTATAGTATACCACTTTTGGATGTTAAATTCAACCTTTTTCGCAAAATTGTCAACACAATTAATTGAAAAACAGGTCGAAATACTGTGTCGTTTGATTTTTCACGAATTGCTGTTGTTTTATAAGGGATTTGCGCGCGGTTTGTGCGGCGGACAATGAAATATGAAAAAAGAGTCTTGCAGGATAGGGCAGAATGGGTGTGTTTTTGCAACAGAAAAAGGTCGAAAAAGCTAGAAAAAACGGGGGTTTGGAGGCAATGCAAGGGTTCTTCATTTGTCAATAGATCTGCTTGTATTTTTGGAAGAAATATGCAAGTTTATGAGATCTGAACAAAAAAGAAATCAAAATGCGCCGGGGACAATGGGGGCTTCGTGAACAGACGGAAATTGTGGATAATGTGGATAAGTCGGTGCAAAACTCCATTTTCCCTAAAAAAGGGAAAAAATGGGTGTGCAAAACTTATCCACAAAACTGGGGACAAAATGTGGATAATGTGGACAACAAGAAAGTCGAACATATATTTTGTGCAACTTGCCTGGTTTACCATAAAGTTGGCGGGATGGCAGAAGAAAAAACGTTTTACCTGGATAGGCAGGGAGGCGGCGTTTTACAGCAGGTTCCTTTGTTCGTGTATGGAGGGTCTTGTTTTATGGCTGGGATTTTCCGGGTACGGCAGGTTCGGCTTATCTCAGCCGGGCGCGTGCGCAGAATAAATGTAAAAAAATCATGAAATCATTGAATAAAATCCCTGTTAGTGTTAGAATAAATAAGATTGTATAACTATACCTATACGATCTTTTCGATCTAAAACATATCATACATTGAGCTATAAAAACGAAAAAAGAATGAGAAAGCAAGAAATAGGAGAGAAAAGCATGAATCTGATAGAGAAAGTGTTTGGTACCCACAGCGAACGCGAGCTGAAGCTGATCCGCCCGATTGTGGATAAGATTTTAGGTATGCGCGAGCAGATGGTTGCCTTATCGGATGACGAACTGCGCGACAATACGCGCAAGTTCAAAGAGCGCCTTGCAAACGGCGAGACGCTGGACGACCTTCTGCCGGAGGCATTTGCAACCGTGCGTGAGGCGGCGAGACGAGTATTAAATATGGAGCATTACCCGGTTCAGCTGATCGGTGGTATCGTCCTGCATCAGGGACGTATCGCAGAGATGCGTACTGGTGAAGGTAAAACCCTGGTTTCTACCGCACCGGCGTACTTAAATGCGCTGGCTGGAAAAGGCGTATTTATCGTTACCGTCAACGACTACCTGGCAAAACGAGATGCAGAGTGGATGGGCGAGGTTCACAGATTCCTCGGTCTGACTGTCGGCGTGGTTTTAAATTCAATGAATTCCGACGAGCGCCGGGAAGCTTACAACTGTGATATTACCTACGTTACCAACAATGAGCTTGGTTTCGATTACCTGCGTGACAACATGGCGATCTACAAAGAGCAGATGGTTATGCGGAATCTGGACTATGCGATCATCGATGAGGTCGATTCCGTCCTGATCGATGAGGCGAGAACCCCGCTTATCATTTCCGGACAGAGCGGCAAGTCCACGAAGCTCTATGAGGTGTGCGATATTCTGGCACGTCAGTTGGAAAAGGGCGAGGAATCAGCAGAATTTTCCAAGATGGCAGCCATCATGGGCGAGGAGATCGAGGAGACAGGCGATTTCGTAGTCAATGAGAAAGATAAAGTAGTCAACCTGACCGAGGCTGGTGTGAAGAAGGTTGAAGATTTCTTCCACATCGAGAACCTGGCGGATCCGGAGAACCTGGAGATCCAGCACAACATCATCCTGGCACTGCGTGCCAACTACCTGATGTTCCGCGATAAGGACTACGTGGTAAAAGATGACGAGGTTCTGATCGTCGATGAGTTTACCGGACGTATCATGCCGGGACGCCGTTATTCCGATGGTCTCCATCAGGCGATTGAGGCGAAGGAGCACGTACATGTGCGCCGTGAGAGCCGCACGCTGGCAACCATTACCTTCCAGAACTTCTTCAACAAGTTCAACAAGAAGGCTGGTATGACCGGTACGGCACAGACCGAGGAGAAGGAGTTCCGTAACATTTACCAGATGGACGTTATCTCCATCCCGACGAACCGCCCGGTACAGCGTATTGATTACGAGGATGCGGTTTATAAGACGAAAAAAGAGAAATTTCATGCGGTTGTCGAGGAAGTGGCAGCAGCCCATGAAAAGGGACAGCCGGTTCTGGTTGGTACCATTACGATCGAGACTTCCGAGCTTCTGAGCAAGATGCTGACAAGACGCGGCATTCCGCATAAGGTATTAAATGCGAAGTTCCATGAGCTGGAGGCTGAGATCGTAGCAGATGCAGGTATCCACGGTGCCGTTACGATCGCGACTAATATGGCAGGTCGTGGTACGGATATTAAGCTGGATGAGATTTCCAGAGAACTGGGCGGCTTAAAGATTATCGGTACAGAGCGTCATGAGTCCAGACGTATTGATAACCAGCTGCGCGGTCGTGCCGGACGTCAGGGCGATCCGGGTGAATCACGTTTCTACCTGTCCCTGGAGGATGACCTGATGCGTCTCTTCGGTTCAGAGCGTCTGATGAATATGTTCAACGCGATGGGCGTACCGGAGAATGAGCAGATCGAGCACAAGATGCTTTCCAAGGCGATTGAGAAAGCACAGATGAAGATTGAGACCAACAACTACGGTATCCGCGAGAACCTGTTAAAATACGACGAGGTTATGAACGAGCAGCGTGAGGCAATCTACGCAGAGCGCCGCCGTGTACTGGATGGCGAGAATATGCGTTCCGTTATCATGAAGATGATCACGGATATCGTAGAAAACGCCGTAGATATGTCCATCTCTGATGAGCAGGAACCGGCTGAGTGGGATCTGTCCGAGTTAAATTCCCTGCTGCTTCCGGTTATCCCGTTAGAGCCGATTCAGCTGACGGAAGACCAGCAGCATATGAAGAAAAATGAGCTGAAACATATGCTCAAAGAGGCGGCAACGAAGCTTTATGAGACACGCGAGGCAGAGTTTACAAGCGCGGAACAGGTACGCGAGATGGAGCGCGTGATCCTTCTGAAAGTGGTTGATGCAAAGTGGATGGCTCATATCGACGATATGGATCAGCTGCGCGAAGGCATCGGTCTGCAGGCATATGGTCAGAGAGACCCGCTGGTTGAGTATAAGATGAGCGGCTATGAGATGTTCGACAGCATGACGGCAGCGATCCGTGAGGATACCGTCCGTATTCTGTTCCACATCCGTGCAGAGCAGAAGGTCGAGCGTGAACCGGCTGCCAAGGTAACGGGAACCAACCGTGACGACAGCACCGTGCAGGCACCGAAGAAGCGTGAGGAGAAGAAGATTTACCCGAACGATCCGTGCCCATGCGGTTCTGGCAAGAAGTACAAACAGTGTTGTGGACGGAAGCTGTACGCGAAGAATTAATAGATGAAAGAAGGCAGGCTGCCGTGATTTTGCAGCAGTCTGTGCAGAAAATTCCCGAAACTATGGCGAAATACCTGGTTCCGGGAATTTTTCCAAATATAAAAAAGAGTTACGGTCTATATGTGTGTGATCCGTAACAAAATATAACTGAAAGAATGCTGAACCGTTGAGGAAAATGGCAGCAGATAGATGAGAATGGAGAAGGTGAGAGCATGGTTGAATTAGATCAGTTTAAGTATACATTATCAACCTACGATGAGACGCTGAAAGAGGTCAAGGATTCCCTGGATCTGGAAAATAAGGAGCGCCGCATCACGGAGCTTGACAAATCAATGGAAGAACCGGGCTTCTGGGATGATCCGGAGCGCTCGACCAAGACGGTCCGTGAGGCGAAAAATCTTAAAGATACCGTGGATGGCTACAAGCACCTTGAACAGCAGTATGAGGATATCCAGGTCATGATCGAGATGGGCTATGAGGAAAATGACCCGGCGATGATTCCGGAGATTCAGGAGATGTTAGATGAGTTCGTCAAAGAGCTGGAAGGACTCCGCACAAAGACACTCCTGTCCGGAGAGTACGACGGCTGCAACGCGATCCTCAAGCTGAACGCGGGCGCGGGTGGTACCGAGGCGATGGACTGGTGCAGTATGCTGTATCGTATGTACCAGCGCTGGGCGGACAAAAAGGGCTTTACGACCGAGGTGCTTGATTTCCTGGATGGCGACGAGGCGGGACTTAAGTCCATCACACTGCAGGTCAACGGCGAAAATGCCTACGGCTACCTGAAATCGGAGAAAGGCGTCCATCGTCTGGTCCGTATTTCCCCGTTCAACGCGGCTGGCAAGCGTCAGACCTCGTTCGTTTCCTGTGATGTCATGCCGGATATTGAAGAAGATCTGGATGTGGAGATTAATCCGGACGATCTGCGGATCGATACCTATCGCTCGAGTGGTGCCGGTGGACAGCATATCAACAAGACATCCTCCGCGATCCGTATCACGCATCTGCCGACTGGTATCGTCGTACAGTGCCAGAATGAGCGTTCCCAGTTCCAGAACAAGGACAAGGCGATGCAGATGTTAAAGGCAAAGCTGTACCTGCTCAAACAACAGGAAAATGCCGAGAAGTTGTCCGACATCCGCGGCGATGTCAAGGACATCAACTTCGGAAACCAGATCCGTTCCTACGTTATGCAGCCGTACACGCTCGTCAAGGATCACCGGACGAACGCCGAAAATGGTAATGTGAACGCGGTGATGGATGGAGATATTGATCTGTTTATCAGTGCGTATTTAAAGTGGATCAGTCTGAAAAACCAGAAGACAGAAGAGGCGTAAAAGAAGATAAATCAGCCTGGATTGGCGGCACAAAAGTTTGACAGAGAAGAAAGCGCTCTGTCGAGTGCCGTCAGTTTGGGCTGTTTTTTTACAGATACAATTCGACTATAATGAAAGAAATAGATTGCAGAGTGTCAATAAATGTGATAATATCTTTCTGGTAAACACAAATGTATTTCTGGTGCGTACATAAGCGGAGATGGAATGGAAGAAAAGACAAAGTATTATCTGTTAAAGCAGAAAGCAGTGCCGGAAGTCCTTTTGAAGGTGGCGGAAGCGAAGAAGCTCATTGCGTCGGAAAAGGCGATGACGATTCAGGAGGCGACCGACCAGCTTGGGATCAGCCGGAGTTCCTTTTATAAGTATAAGGACGATATTTTTCCATTTTACGACAACGCCAAGGGCAAAACGATTACCATGGTGCTGCAGATGGATGATGAACAGGGACTTTTATCGGATCTTCTTCATATCGTAGCGATTTACAAGGCGAATATTCTGACGATTCATCAGAGTATTCCGGTCAACAATGTGGCGACGCTGACACTCAGCGTGGAAGTCCGTCCGGATACCGGAAATATATCGCATATGGTCGAAGAGATGGAAGAAAATTCGGGAGTACACAACGTAAAAATTATAGCCAGGGAGTAAAGATTATGATTCAGGTAGCAGTGATGGGCTATGGAACAATTGGTTCCGGAGTCGTAGAAGTATTAGAAACCAACAAAGACAAAATCACAGAAAAAACCGGCAAAGAGATTGCAGTAAAATATATTCTGGAACTGCGTGAATTTCCGGGTGATCCGCACGAAGCGCAGATTGTTCATGATTTTGAGATCATTGAAAAAGACGAAGAAGTAGAGATCGTTGTAGAGGCGATGGGCGGCGTCAATCCGGCATACAAGTTTGCAAAAGCGTGCCTGTTAGCCGGTAAGCACGTTGTGACCTCCAACAAGGCACTTGTAGCGGCACACGGCACCGAGCTTCTGGCGATTGCACGCGAGAAGAACTTAAACTTCCTCTTCGAAGCCAGCGTAGGCGGCGGCATTCCGCTTCTGCGTCCGCTGACCCAGTCTCTTGCAGGCGAGAAGATCGAGGAAATCAGCGGTATCTTAAACGGTACAACCAATTACATCCTTACCAAGATGGCAAGAGAAGGTCAGACCTTTGAGGAAGCCTTGAAGAAAGCGCAGGAACTCGGATATGCAGAGCGCAACCCGGAGGCAGACGTAGAAGGCTACGATACCTGCCGCAAGATCACGATTCTTACCTCACTGGCAACTGGAAAAGAAGTAAATTACGAAGATGTGCCGACCGAGGGCATCACAAAGATTACCGATACCGATTTCAAATATGCGGCAAAGCTGGGAACCTCGATTAAACTGTTTGGAACCAGCCGCATGGAAGGCAATAAAGCCAGCGTCTATGTATGCCCGATGATGATCGGACCGGATCATCCGCTCTTTGCAGTCAATGATGTATACAATGCAGTCATGGTTCGCGGCAATACACTTGGAACCGTCATGTTCTACGGCAGCGGCGCCGGAAAACTCCCGACCGCCAGCGCAGTCGTCAGCGACATCGTAGAGATCGCCGGACACATGGAAGACAACATCCCGACCGGCTGGACCGACGAAAAACAGCCAGTTGCACCGATGGGCGAAGTAACCTTCAGCTACTTCCTCCGACTGGCAGGCAAATCAGCCGACAAACTTGCCGATGTGCGTGCAGCCTTCGGTGAGGCAGAAACCATCGAACTCCCGGAGATGGACGAATTTGCGGTCGTAACCGGAGAAATGACCGAAGCACGCTTCCGGAAACTGGCAGCGGCATTCGAGGAAGATATCCGCCAGACGATTCGCTATACAAAATAGGATATAAAGTAAAAAGTACGCCAAAGTCATTCATGACGCGGTGTGCTTTTTAACGCAAGAAATACACAGAAAAAGGTCCCCTTGCCAATCATTTTATTGTAACGGACCAATCAAACTCTCATACAACTCCATTGCCTGATCAAAAAACGGCGCATATTGTGGATCTGTAATCATATGGTACACCTGGATCAGGCAGAAAAACTCAACTACTCCAAAGATGGTAGACATAACTCCCAGTATCAGCCCGACCACTGCGCTGCCGCGCCGCGGCTGTCCTTCCTCCTTGGAGAGGACAAACAGTACATTCGCCGACATTCCGAGCAGAATCGCGGCGGAAAAACTCAAAAACAGGGAGAAAAATGCGAAGATGCCGCACATCATTGACATCGTGGCATAGCGGCGCGAACGATTGCGCCGGGTTTCATTTGTATCTGAATGTTCCTTCGGAGAATGTGTTTCATCGTAATAACTCATCGTATATCTAATCCTTTCATAACTGTGAAAAAAAACAGCTACATCCTTTTCTGAAAATTAGAGACAGCCGCTGAATAGGGCAAAACAAAATCTATGCCCATCTGGCGGATTGAATCCGATAAAAGTGTATCATGAATAAAGCCGCTTGTCCAGTTAGGCATTGACTTGCGAAATATGCGCTGGAATGGTATGATTAAACAGCGTATTGATATTGAAGGAGAGTTTTTGCATGGATATTATACAGGCATTGAAAGAAGAGCTTCAGATAGGGAGAAATCAGGTCGAAGCGGCGGTAAAGCTGATCGATGAGGGAAACACGATCCCGTTCATCGCGCGCTACCGCAAGGAGGCGACCGGTTCCCTGAATGATGAGGTGCTGCGCCAGCTGGATGAGCGACTGCGCTATCTTCGGAATCTGGAGGATAAAAAGGAGCAGGTGATCGGTGCGATCCGCGCCCAGGAGAAGCTGACTCCGGCGCTGGAGAAACAGATCCGCGATGCGGCGACGCTGGTTGCGGTGGAAGATCTTTATCTTCCGTACCGCCCGAAACGGCGCACCCGTGCCGGAATTGCCCGTGAGAAAGGGCTGGAACCGTTAGCAGTCTGGATTTACAAGCAGGAAGCGGGCGGCAGCCTGGAGGCGGAGGCGGCGAAGTATGTGTCGGAAGAAAAGGGTGTTGCAGATGTTTCAGAGGCAATAGACGGCGCGCGTGATATTCTGGCTGAGCAGATCAGCGAGATGGCAAAATACCGCAACTACGCACGTAAAAAGACGATGCAGGAAGGTCTTTTGGAGGCATCCGCAAAGGATGAGAAGATACAGTCGGTGTACGAGATGTACTATCATTTCTCCGAACCAGTCAAAAAGCTGGCGGGACACCGTGTGCTGGCGATCAACCGCGGTGAGAAAGAGAAGATTCTGAGCGTGAAGCTTATAGCGCCGGAGGAGCAGATTGTCCGGTATATGGAGAAACAGCTGATTATCCGCCCGGATGGGGATGCGGCGCGCGTGATGGAAGAAGTGATTCTGGACAGCTACCGCCGCCTGATCGGACCGGCGATCGAGCGCGAGATCCGCGCGGGGCTGACAGAAACGGCAGAGAACGGCGCGATTCAGGTATTTGGCAAGAACCTGGAACAGCTCCTGATGCAGCCGCCGATCGCAGGATGCGTGGTGATCGGCTGGGATCCGGCATTCCGGACGGGCTGCAAGCTGGCGGTTGTGGATGAGACGGGAAAAGTGCTCGATACGACGGTCATTTACCCGACTGCGCCGCAGAACCGCGTGGAAGAGTCGAAGGAGATCGTGAAAAAGCTGATCCGCAAGTACGGCATTTCCCTGATCTCAGTGGGGAATGGTACGGCAAGCCGAGAATCTGAGCAGATCATCGTGGAACTCTTAAAAGAAATTCCGGAGAAGGTTCAGTATGTCATCGTCAATGAGGCGGGCGCGTCGGTTTATTCGGCGAGCAAGCTGGCAACGGAGGAATTTCCGCAGTTTGACGTCGGACAGAGAAGTGCGGCATCGATCGCGAGACGCCTGCAGGATCCGCTGGCGGAGCTGGTAAAAATTGATCCGAAATCCATTGGAGTCGGTCAGTACCAGCATGATATGAACCAGAAAAATTTAAGCGAGGCGCTGCAGGGCGTGGTGGAAACGTGCGTAAATAAGGTCGGCGTGGATCTGAATACGGCATCGGCGCCGCTGCTCGCCTATATTTCCGGCATTAACAAGACGATTGCGAAAAATATCGTGGCATATCGGGAGGAGAATGGCGCATTTTCAACGCGCCGTGAGCTTTTGAAGGTGGCGAAGCTGGGACCGAAGGCGTATGAACAGTGCGCCGGATTTATGCGGATCCAGGGCGGCAAGAATCCGCTTGATGCGACGAGTGTGCACCCGGAGAGCTATAAAGCAGCGGAGGCACTTTTAAAGCAGCTTGGACATGATCCGAAGGAGATCGCGGCGGGCGGCATCCGCAATATCCGCAAGGAGATCGCGGATACGGCAAAGCTGGCAAAAGAGCTTTCGATCGGCGAGCCGACCTTACTCGATATCGTGAGCGAGTTGGAAAAACCGGCGCGCGACCCGCGTGAGGAGATGCCAAAGCCGATTCTCCGCACGGATGTGCTGGAAATGAAGGATTTGAAGCCGGGCATGATTTTAAAAGGAACCGTGCGGAATGTCATTGATTTCGGTGCGTTTGTGGATATCGGCGTGCATCAGGATGGTCTGGTTCACGTGTCCCAGATGACAGACCGCTATATCAAGCATCCGCTGGAGGCGGTCAGCGTCGGGGATATCGTGGAGGTCAAGGTGCTGGCGGTTGATGTGGCGAAGAAGCGCATTTCGCTGACGATGAAAATCCGGGAGACGAAGTAAACCACGGCAGATTCAGTCGTTGGTTATAGGATGCAGGAGCGCTGACTGAAATGGGGCGGCGGATAAGGCATAGAAAATTAGGGAGAAGATAAAATGGACTTACGTGTAAAAATACAGCCAAAAGAGATTTTTATTTATTCGATGTACAATTTCTGGGCGGGACTGCGTGGAATCGGATGCATCATACTGACGGTGCTCGTTATTATTGCAGCGGCAGCCAGCGAGGAACGTCTGGGAACGCAGGTGACGAATCTGGTGATTCTGGGAGTGATTGCCTTGACAGGCTTTCAGATTTTTGCAATCTGGAAACAGGCAGAGCGCACCGCCAGGGATGCGAAAACGGGAGCTGAGATTGTATTTCACATTGGAGACGAGGGCATCCGTGCCCGCCAGGCGAACGGCAAGGGTGAGATCAGCTGGGATAAGCTGGTAAAAGTGAAAAAGATCGCGGGAATATATGTGCTTTACCTGGGTCGAGACAAGGCGTACCTGATGCCGAAGCGCGTGTTCAGAGGTTCGGAGGAGCAGATTTTTCTCAGTATGCTTACAAGAAATCTGCCGCAGGAAAAGAGAAGAGGAATTCGAGCATGATGATAGAAACAAACAGCCCGGAAGATACGTATGCGTTTGGAAAAAAGCTTGGAATGGAAGCGCAGGCAGGGCAGGTGTATTGTTTGAATGGTGATCTGGGCGTAGGAAAGACGGTTTTTACGCAGGGGTTTGCCGCGGGACTTGGAATTCAGGAACCGGTCAACAGCCCGACTTTCACGATCGTGCAGGAGTACGACGATGGGCGCCTGCCGCTTTACCATTTTGATGTATATCGTCTCGGCGATGTGGACGAGATGGATGAGATTGGCTATGAGGACTATTTCTACGGCGAGGGTATCTGCCTGATCGAATGGTCGGAGCGCATCCGCGAGATCCTGCCGGAACATCCGATCCAGATCACGATTGAAAAGGATCTGGAAAAGGGCTTTGATTACCGGAAAATTTCAGTAAACGAGCAGTAGCCGGCGACAGGAGGAAAGAGAAAATGAGAATTTTGGGAATCGAAAGCGCATCCCTGGTGGCATCGGTTGCTATTGTTACGGATGATGTGATCACGGCGGAATATACGGTGAATCTGAAAAAAACGCATTCGCAGACACTTCTTCCGATGATTGATGAGATTGTGAAAATGCTGGAGGTGCCGTTGGAAAGCATCGATGCAATCGCAGTATCCGGCGGTCCGGGCTCTTTTACAGGGCTTCGGATTGGCTCTGCGACAGCGAAAGGACTGGGACTGGCGCTCAAGAAGCCGCTGATCCATGTGCCGACGATGGATGCGATGGGATATTGTCTGTACGGGGCTTCGGCGCTCATCTGCCCGATGCTGGATGCGAGACGGCAGCAGGTGTACACGGGACTCTATCGGTATGAAGAGAAGTTCGAGATTGTGAAAGAACAGTACATTACGGATATCCATGCGTTGATTGCCGAGTTAAATGAGCGCGGCGAGCGCGTGATTTTCCTGGGGGACGGTGTGCCGGTCAACCGGGTGGTGATCGAGGAAGAGATGAAGGTGCCGTATTCGTTTGCACCGGCACAGGCGAGCCGTCAGCGAGCTTCGGCGGTGGCAGCGCTTGGCGCAGTGTATCTGGCAGAGGGAAAGATCGAGACGGCAGCCGAGCACAAGCCGGATTATCTGCGGAAATCGCAGGCGGAGCGCGAGCGCGAGGTCGCAGAGCGCCAGGGCGAGATGGATAAGCTGGCAGCCGGTATTGTGGTCGTGGAGAAGAAATAATGGCGGCAGGAACGGGAACGCAAAAAGAGCTTCGTGTTCAGATAGTGGATTTTCAGCCGGGGGATCTTCCTGCTGTCCGGGCACTGGAACTGGAATGCTTTTCGGATGCATGGTCGGAGAAACTTTTACAGGATCTGCTGACGAGCAGCTGGGATAAAGCCTGGGTGCTGAAAGAGGATGAAACCGTCTGTGGCTACAGCAATTTCCGCGTCATTGCCGGGGAAGGCGAGCTGATGCGGATCGCGGTTCACGGCGCGTGCCGGGGGCGCGGCTATGGGCGGCTTCTGATGGAACGGCTGTTAAGGGAAGCAGAGGAAGAAAACGTCGAGGATATCACCTTGGAGGTGCGTGCATCCAATGCCCCGGCGATTGCGCTGTATGAGGCGTATGGCTTTCAGAAAGAGGCGGTTCGGAAGAATTATTACAGCGGGCCGACGGAAGATGCGCTGATTTATTGGAAAAGAAGCGGAAAAAGCATTGACAGATGAAATGGAAATGAGTATACTGTTTAACAGATAAAAGCGTAACACTTTACAGTGTTAAATTAAAAGAAAAGAACGGTAGGAGGTTCATATGCTGAGTCAGGTATCTATTTTTGCAGAGAATAAGAAAGGACGTTTACAGAATATTACATCCCTTCTTCAGAAGGAGAATATTAACATCTGGGGTTCGATCACGAATGACAGTGCGGAGTACGGTATTATCCGTATGGTTGTTTCTAATCCAGAGCACGCGGAGAAAGTGCTGGCGGAAGCTGGTTATCTCTGTCGTCTGACAGAGGTGCTTGGCGTCGAACTGGATGACGAGGTCGGAGCACTCAACCGTCTGTTAATTTCCCTCGAAGAGAGCAATATCAATGTAGATTACCTGTATCTCTCCTTCAATCGTGATTCTGGCAAGCCGGTTATGGTGCTTCACACGGACGATGTGAGGGAGGTCAGCATCTGCCTGACATCGAAGGGATATAAGGTACTGTAAGTATTTCCAGCACTTTCCGCTTAAAAACCGGTATAAAAAACAGTATAATGATGGAGAAGCTGTGGAGGACATGGCTTCTCCATTTTGCGTATATAGAAGAGAAAGGCGAGGAGAGCATGAGAAAATATGGAGAGAGCGGCATTCTTCTGTCGGTTGTCTGCAACCGGTGCGGAAAGAAGCTGGCGGTGAAAGAAGGCATTCTGCGCGAAGGAGCGGCGCATTTTGATGTGGCATGGGACTATTTTTCGGAGAAAGATGGGGAGGTGCATCATTTTGATCTGAGCGAGGAGTGCTATGATGGAGTGACGCGGGAATTTCTGATTGAGGCAGATAAGGAGGAGAGGACGGAACTATTGTAGAGTCGTGAGGGGAACGGAGAAACGCGGGACAGGCGGTGCGCCATCTGCGTCTCTCCTGTGAATTGGATTGCTGAATTTCTGGCTTGCAACATAGTATTTCTTTATGATATTATTAAATGATATGGGAGTTAGGAGAAAAGCTGTTTTGACAGCTTTTTGCATGACTTTTAATTAAAAAGATTTATTATGAATCATTTATTTAATAGAAAAGAGGATGTTTCATGTTAGATGTATGTTTGCTGGGAACGGGCGGGATGATGCCGCTGCCGTATCGGTGGCTGACGGCTTTGATGGTCCGCTGCTCGGGCAGCAATTTGCTGATAGACTGCGGGGAAGGCACGCAGATTGCGTTGAAAGAAAAGGGCTGGAGCCCAAAGCCGGTGGATGTGATTTGTTTTACACATTATCACGCGGATCATATCAGCGGTCTGCCGGGACTTTTGTTGACGATGGGAAATGCGGAGCGGACGGAGCCGATCACGATGATTGGACCGAAGGGACTGGAACGCGTGGTGACGGCACTGCGGACGATCGCGCCGGAATTGCCGTTTCCGCTTGAGTTTATCGAGCTGACGGAGCCGAGACAGCAGCTTCAGATTGGACCGTATGTGATCGATGCGTACCGGGTCAACCATAATGTGACCTGTTATGGGTACTCGATTTCGATTCCGAGAAAGGGACGGTTCGATGTGGAACGCGCGCGGGCGCAGGAGATTCCGCAGAAGTTCTGGAGCCGCCTGCAGAAGGGGGAGACGATCGAGGAGGAAGGCAGAACGCTGACACCGGATATGGTGCTCGGAGGTGACCGGAAGGGAATCAAGGTGGCATACTGTACCGATACGAGACCGCTTCCGGTAATTGCGGAGTACGCGAAGGATGCGGATCTGTTTATCTGTGAAGGCATGTACGGCGAGGACGGGAAAGAAGCCAAGGCGAGAGAATACAAGCATATGACATTCCAGGAGGCGGCGCACCTGGCGAAGGAGGCCCAGCCGAAGGAAATGTGGCTGACTCATTACAGCCCGTCGCTCATCCGTCCGGATGATTATATGGATAAAGTGCGTGAGATATTCCCGAGAGCGAAAGCCGCCCGTGATGGCTGGACGGCAGAGCTGGGATTTGATGAGGAGTAAGGGCGATGCAGACGGAAGAAAAGAGAGAGAATATAGAAGAAAAGAAGAAAGAATGGATGGAAATGCCAGTTTCAGGAGCATTGGAACGGGGACCAGGGAAAGCTCCGGTATCGGGGGCAGAGATTTCCGTGCATGATACAGAAAACGGACACCCATCAGAAGATGTTTACATTCTTGCAATCGAGAGTTCCTGTGATGAGACGGCAGCTTCAGTCGTGAAAAACGGACGTACCGTTCTTTCCAATATCATATCTTCCCAGATCGATCTTCACACGCTGTTTGGCGGCGTTGTGCCGGAGATTGCGTCGAGAAAGCATATCGAGAAGATCAACCAGGTTATTGAAGAGGCGCTGACAGAGGCACATATGAGTCTGGAGGAGATGACGGCGATTGCAGTTACCTACGGTCCAGGGCTGGTTGGTGCGCTTTTGGTCGGTGTGGCGGAAGCCAAAGCACTCGCGTATGCGGCGAAGAAGCCGCTGGTCGGCGTACACCATATCGAGGGGCACGTATCGGCAAATTTCATCGAAAATCCGGATCTGGAACCGCCGTTCATGTGCCTGATCGTGTCAGGCGGACATACACATCTGGTGATTGTGAAAGATTATGGCGAATTTGAGATTCTGGGACGCACCCGAGACGATGCAGCAGGCGAGGCGTTTGACAAGGTGGCACGCGCGGTCGGGCTCGGTTATCCGGGCGGTCCGAAGGTCGATAAGGCGGCAAAAGAGGGGAATCCACATGCGATTGAGTTTCCACGGGCAAAAGTGGGCGACAATCCATATGATTTCAGCTTCAGCGGCTTAAAATCGGCGGTCTTAAATTATATTAACCATGCGAAAATGATGGGCGAGGAGATCCATGTGCCGGATCTGGCGGCTTCGTTCCAGAATGCGGTTGTGGAAGTATTGGTATCGCGCACGATCGAGGCGGCGAAACAGCACGGCTATAAGCGCGTGGCGATCGCCGGCGGTGTGGCATCCAACTCCGCTCTCCGGGCGGGCATGGAGAAGGCCTGTAAAGAGGCGGGCATCCAGTTCTTCCATCCGTCACCGATCTTCTGTACGGACAATGCGGCGATGATCGGAGCGGCGGCGTACTATGAATATAAGAAGGGCGCACGCGCAGGCTGGGATCTGAATGCGGTGCCGAATTTGAAGCTGGGCGAGAGATAATACAAATTTTTTCAGGAAGAATTGTTTTGCGGTTAGTTTTTTTAAAAATATTGATTTGACAAAAAGTGGAAAAAGAGTGTTTTAAGAGATCGTTCTGGCATGGAGGAGAAACGAGATGGAACATACATTGGATCAATTTGGGAAAGAGAAAATTACACCGCATCCGACCCGCACTGCCGCTATCGTTCTGGCAGCCGGACAGGGAAAACGGATGAAAAGCAAGATTCAGAAGCAGTTTCTCCTTCTGGAGGAAAAGCCGGTCATCTGGTATGCACTTCACGCGTTTGAGGAGAGTCGGGTCGATGATGTGATTCTGGTGACCGGAGCGGATGAGATCGCGTACTGCCGGGACGAGATTCTAGGAAAATATGGATTTTCCAAGGTGCGCGCTATCGTTGCGGGCGGAAAAGAGCGCTACCATTCGGTCTACGAGGGGTTAAAGGCGCTCGGCAGCCAGCTTTCCTATGGGGAGGGGGACTGCGTCCTGATTCATGACGGGGCGCGTCCGTTTGTGGACGATCCGATGATTGAACGTATCGTATCAGATATACGAAGTTATAGCGCAGCAGTGGCAGGCATGCCGTCAAAGGATACGGTCAAGCTGGCGGATGCGGACGGATTTGCCTCTGTGACGCCGGAACGGGCGCATGTCTGGATGATTCAGACACCGCAGGGATTTACTTACCCGCTGATCCGCGCGGCGTATGACAAGATGATGAGTCGGGAAGAGTACCAGCAGGGAGTGACGGATGATGCGATGGTGGTCGAGACGATGACCGATCACAAGGTACGCCTGACCGAAGGTTCTTACCGGAATATCAAGGTGACAACGCCGGAGGATATGGAGGTTGCGGCTGCATTTTTAAAAAATAAAAAAAGTTAATAGGTCTATTGACAACCCTTGACTTCTATGTTATAGTATCTATCGTGTTTAACTGCCGAAGACAGCAGGTGCCGAAAGGCATAAGGTTAATACGCCTGCCGAGGGAACTGATATCGTTGTATATTTCTATCCCCCTGTCCTGCGAGTGACGGAGGGATTTTATTTTACAGAAAACGTTTACCAGGCGGTTATAGAAATAAAACAGGAGGTAAACCAATCATGGCAAAAGTTGAATTAAAGCAGCCGGTTGTTGCTGAAATCGCAGAATTATTCAACGGCGCTAAGGGCGCAGTAGTAGTTGACTACCGTGGACTGACAGTTGAGCAGGACACACAGCTCCGTAAGCAGTTAAGAGAAGCTGGTGTTACTTATAAAGTATATAAGAACACCATGATTCGTTTTGCTGCTAAGGGTACCGCGTTCGAGGCTCTGGAGCCGAATCTGGAGGGTCCGACCGCTCTGGCTGTATCCAAAGAGGATGCTACAGCTCCGGCAAGAATTTTAGCTGAGTTCGCTAAAAAAGCAGACAAGCTTGAGATCAAGGGCGGCGTTGTAGAGGATACTTACTACGATGCAAAGGGCATGCAGGTTATCGCAACCATCCCGTCCAGAGAAGTTCTTCTTGGAAAACTTCTTGGAAGCATGCAGTCTCCGATCACAAACTTCGCTCGTGTTATCAAACAGATCGCAGAGCAGCAGGAGGCATAAGACCCTTACCTGCAAAGCAGGGTGTAAGGTGCGTGAGAGCCGCATAGTAAAGCAAGAGGCCGCATAAGGTCGATTTAAAATTCAATCACAGGAGGAATATTAAAATGGCAAAGTTAACAACAGCTGAGTTCATTGAGGCAATCAAAGAATTATCCGTATTAGAGTTAAACGATTTAGTAAAAGCTTGCGAGGAAGAGTTCGGTGTATCCGCAGCAGCAGGCGTTGTTGTAGCAGCAGCAGGTGCATCTGAGGCAGCAGAAGAGAAGACTGAGTTCGACGTAGAGCTGACAGAGGTTGGCCCGAACAAAGTTAAAGTTATCAAGGTAGTTCGTGAAGCTACAGGTCTTGGTCTGAAAGAGGCTAAGGAAGTAGTTGACGGTGCTCCGAAGGTAGTTAAGGCTGGCGCTTCCAAGGAAGAGGCTGAGGACATCAAGACTAAATTAGAGGCTGAAGGCGCTAAAGTTACCTTAAAGTAATTTAAGTAATTTCGCATAGAGCTAATTGCATTACAGATGGAGAGTCTGGCGTGTGCGTGAGCGCATGCCGGGCTCTTTTTATTTCATAGGAAATTGCATCCTATGAAATAAAAAACGCTCCGCGAATGCTCGGTGGTCGTAAAACAGTAATATGTGAATTTCTTGGAACAGGCATGATTTCGGTCATGCCTGTTCCGCTTTTATCAGTTCATCCACAGGAATGTAGCCAACAAGGTCATACTCGATATGTACCCTCTGTTTGCGCTTGCCGCTGGACTTGTCCGGTGCCTCCACATAAACCGCCTTTACAAGCTCTCTAAGAGCGTATGGTGTGAGTTCCGTGAGGTCGGTGTACCTGCGTGCCCGCTGAATAAACTGTTCAAGGTCTTCTATCTGTCGTTCCTGTACTTCAATCTCTTTTTGCAGATTTACGATTTCAACTTTGAGCTGCGCCTGCTCGTCCTCGTAGGTTTTGCTCATCATGGCAAAGCGATCATCATTCAGCTTGCCCTTGGCGTTGTCCTCGTAGATTTTGATAAACAGGCGGTCAAGCTCC
>OIWU01001762.1_pt1 | contig 20064 bp, 19 predicted proteins | sample 1587711 | NCBI WGS metagenome assembly OIWU01 (sample SAMEA3888909, study PRJEB22519) | human gut metagenome | biome: human gut; feature: human-associated habitat; material: faeces | place: Denmark | collected 2010 | reverse complement strand
ATTAGCCTCGAAACCAACGGATACTGTGAACAAATGATGGACATCTGATCCAAACAAATGGCGGAAGTCACTTTGGACACGGAAAGTGTATCCGGAAGAAATAGAATTGGTCGTTAACAAGACACCACCATAAGGCAATTCGCAATACCCACCTTCGGCATCTGTCAACGGTTTTTCGTCCACTTCCGCATCTCTCAGCATAGCTACATATTGAGTTTTTTCTCCCCACCATTTTTCCTGCAATGTACTACTACGGTTATAAGATCCGAGCACGTTAATATCCCACCCTTCCATTATATTATATTTCAAATCCAATCGTGCACTTAATCCTTCTCCATCATACTCGTTAGAGCTATTATTAATTTCGTTTAAAATATTGAACCGATACTTTTTTCCAGGATGATTAGCGTGGGAATAATAACGATTCTCGTAAAAAAACAAAGATCCGTCTTCATTATAACATGGAAGGGCACGAGTCGTATTGTAAGCATAATCCATCGTGTTTATCGATTCCATCAAATGATTTTTCTTCTGGATATTTCCATTTAACTGAAAACCTAATCTCAATTTACCGAATAACTCCGTATTCAAGTTTATCAACGCGGTATAACGCTCCGTATAAGTTGTTTTGGAGACTCCGTTTTCTCGATCATAACCAATAGAAGTATAATAACGCATATCATCACTTCCCCCGGAAATACTAATATTGTGTCCATGAGAATAAGCATCTCTCGTCAAAACATCAAACCAATCCGTATTTACTTTCTCGTAGAACTTTACTTCGTTCATAAATTGTTCATAATTCATGTTCATAATTTATTCACAAAATGTTTACAGATTAGACAACACTTACAGATAGCATTATGATATTATAATACTGTCGAAAGGCAATAACAAAAACAGTGATTAAAAGAAAGGTAAAAGGTGAAATGTATGAATAAGAGAGAGTTAAAAAAAGTAGTTAAAACATGGTTGAAAGAAGCTAAAGATATTAAAATAGTTGATATGAATGATGATGTATGGATAGGAGTAGACAGTTATCATTGTGTATATCATATCTTTGTTTGTTATTGTACAATGACTTTATCAATACAGATGTTATCTGGTATTATGGTTCATAAAATTAATTACTATGATATGAATAATAATTTTAGAAAATTTTAGAATAATGTAATAATTAAAGAAAAGGTGGAAGATATGCAATTAATACCAGTCTACAGAATTATTAAACTGATTGAGTTAAAAGATTATATGATTGTTAGATATTATTCAATAGACAGAAAACCTGTATATGGAATATTTCACAAAAATGGTATGAAAATACATACAGAATATAAAACATTTTCTGCAATGTATCTTGATTTATTACGAATTAGAGTAATAGATGATTTATTTGAATAGCCGAAACACTGGAAGCATTCCAGTGTCATACAAGGACGGCAACCTTGTATCTGATGAGAGTATACGGATAAATTAATCAGCCGTCAATGCTCATTGGCAAGCCAAGAAAATATATCACAATAATTAAAAAAGCGAGGTAAAAAATTATGGCAAGTAAAAAAACAAAGAAGTTCGACATTGTAATTAACAGCACAGAGGGAACATTATCAAGCAAGTTATTTGAAAAAATGGCAAGTAAAGGTGACGTTACCAGCACTTGTATAACTGAATTAAGGGGGGAAGTGTTCACGCCGACTGGTGAAGCGGACTGCACAATAACAACAGAAGAAAGAGTATTTAACAGAATGTACATTGACACTGTGGAGCATGGTATTATCCATACGTCTAGTGAGTTGTTTCTTGAAGGATTTGGTGACTACAAGGAAGAATGTACAACAATGCGTATAGTGGCTGTAAAAGCTAAGTTGGGGACGGCTTATAAGTGTGTCCCAGTGCTGGATAATTCAGCGGAAATAATTGAATAAAAAAAAAAGCCCATGCCCTAAAGGGTGTGGGCTTTTAATAATTAAGGAGTGATTGTATGATTAGTCAAGCACGAAAAAGAGTAGTAAAACAATTTAATAGACGATTAAAGAAAGCGACAGGACTGGAAAAGGAAACACTTCTAGCCTTTGCGCAGCAAGCTGGTTTAACGGCTGGTGGTAATTTATCGACTAGGGCAGTCGCCAGCACTCAAACGATTAAAAGTTTTGCGCAAGGTCGAAAAAGTGAACTGAGTTCAAAATTGAAAAAATATGAAAATCCACAGCCTAGAAAAAAATTAACATTAAGGGAACGGCTGGAACGTGAACAACACTTTAGGGAACGGCATGGATTGCAGTACACTTCTAAATACCAACAAGCACAGCGATTATTAGACAATCCGCTGGCAAGTGAAAACCAGCTTAAAAAGTATGCACAACATGATAAAATAGGAAGCAAAGAATATGAGCAACAACGGTTAGAAAGTTTAATTGAAAAAATACGTTATTTTGCATACAAAGAAGAAAATCTCAATGCAGACGCTAATAGATTTATTGATTTATTAGATAACGGCTTAGGTAACTTAGATAAAAACGAGTTAAAAACAATAACTGAAGAAATATATAAGCGTAACAAAAAAGTCATAGATGATTACGAGCAAGATTTAGAAATTGGCGGTATATCAATAATATCTTTAGCAAGGGATTGAATATGGAGCATTTTAGTAAATTAGAAGAATGGTTATATAAACAATCGTGTGAATGCTATTCTATTAAAAACGGAAAATATACAAATCATTTTTTTGATTTAAAAATGGGTTTTGACATAGAAACAACAACATATTGCGAACGCTCATATATGTATATATGGCAGATTGGAATTAATAATAAAGCATTTTTTGGAAATACTTGGGAAGAATTTAACGAATGTTTAAATATTATTAATACATATTGTGATTACTTAAATAAACAAATAGCAAGTGAAAAGCATTTAAAAGATTTTAACGCTAAATTTTTATGCTTTATACATAATATAGCTTTTGAATGGCAGTTTGTAAGAAAAGAGATAAATATAACTGATGTGTTTTTAAAAAACCAGCGTGAGCCTTTATATTTTGAAAGTAATAATATTAAATTTTTAGACAGCTATCAAATAACGCATATGAGTTTATCTAAACTTGCAAAGCGATACACTAAAACACAAAAAATGGTAGGTGATATTGATTATACAATATTACGAAACAGTTTTGACGGCAAGAATTTAACAGAAAAAGAACAGAAGTATTGTGAAAATGACGTATTAATATTATGTGAATTTGCGGAGTTTTATTTTAATAAATACATAAAAAATGACGAATTAATATATACAGAAACAAGCATTGTAAGACATGCACTTAAAAAAGCATTTAAAGAAGATAATTCTTTGACTAAAAAAGATATTCTAGAAATGTATCCACGCACATTTAATGAATATCTAATGTATATGGAATATCTTTTTGCTGGCGGCTGGGTTAAATCTAGTGTAGATGTGTACAATAAAATATTATCGAATGTTAAATGTAAAGACATAACAAGTAGCTATCCAGCACAGATTGCACATAGATATTATCCTATCTCTAAGTTTAAAGAAATAGTTATATCAAATAAGCAACAATTTAATAACATGTTAAATAGATATTGTTGTATATTAGATGTAACATTGTATAAAGTTAAAAAGACAACAATACATAGTATAATATCGACTTCTAAAATAGTGAATAACGATACAGGACGAATTGTTGTAGACAACGGCAGAATTGCAGAATGTGACAAGGTTCGCTTATTAATGACAGAATTGGACTGGGACATATTCAATAAATTTTATAATTATGATAAATATAGAATTGAAATACGCTCATTCAAAATTGCAGTTCGTGGAAATCTTCCAAAATATGTTGTTTCTACAATGCTAGACGCTTACGAAAAAAAGGAAGAATTAAAACTTGCTGAACAAGATTATTTTAACGAAAAATGTTTTGTAAACATGTTTTACGGATGCTTTGTAACTAGAATTCACAAATATAATTATTATTTGGAAGCAACAGGCGAGATTAAGAAAGAATTAAATGATTATTATAAAAATATTAGAAGTAGTGTTTTAAGCCCTTTTTGGGGGATATGGTGTACTAGCTGGGCACGCTGGCAAGAATTAAATGCTGTGTATGCTAATGCAGAATATGTTGTGTATGGTGATACTGACAGCGTTAAGGGTGTTAATATGCCAGACGACTATTTTAATAATTACAACGAAAAACAAATTGAAAAAAATAAAAAACTAGCAGAAAAATATAATAAAAATTATGAGTTAATAAAAGAGTTGGGTTGTTGGGATAGTGAGCCAACGTATTTATTATTTAAAACACTTGGTTGTAAGCGTTACATTGGTTATGATGAAAATAATAAACTTTCTGTAACTATTGCTGGTGTACCTAAAGGAACGCTAGAAAGAGAAGCTAACATAAAAGTAGATAACAAAAATCACACATCTAAAAAAGAAGCATTAAAAGTTATTGATTTACTAAAAGACGGTGCTGTTTTTAAGAACTGCAAAACAACAGCAGTGTACAACGATATTGAGCATAGTGATTATATTAACGGTGAATTAATGACATCAAAATCAAGTATTGCAATTATCGATATTGATTTTACTATTAAGGTAGACAAAGATTATAAGAAATATATAAAACAAGTAATTGGAATGTATGAACGTGAAATATTTTAAAAGGCTGGTAATGAATACACCAGCCTTTATTGTATATGAAACACTATCTTAAATTTAATATGAAATCTGAAAAAATAGAACCGCATGTATTATTAGCATATATAACATCATCTGAATAAAAACGATTTAACAGCCATATGTCAAAGTTGTTTTTGTCATGTTTTAGTGAATGATAACGCTTGTCAAATACATTGTAGTTATCTGAATATATATATGCGTCGTCTTTAGGTTCTTTAGTATGTGGTGCGACGAAAATAGTATATCTTCCACATTCTAATTGTATAACATTTAAAGAATACCATTTGTTTTTGTATTCTAAAAATATGTTACGATACAGCGTTTTAAAGCGTTCTGATGGGTGCGTATAATTGTGAATAGCCCACCCAGCCCCAGTAATTGAATTTAATAATGGGTTGTGAAAGCTAAAATATTTAGCGTTAAAAATCTTTCTATTATTGTCTAATTTAATGGCCAAAATTTCCACATGAACAGAAGTAGAACCGCCGGATATACAAGGTATTTCATAGTCAATTTTATCCCCACCTTCTGCATGGTCTATGAACTCTCTACATTCTAATTCATCAAAATATTCTGACGTTCTTAAGATTGTATTAGCAAGCATTACAATCTTACAATCTGGACGCTTTCTTATAATTGTAGAAATTAAGTCACAGAATTTAACAAATTCACCACGCTTATAATATGTATTAATAAATTCGTCAAATATGATTAAATCACCAGTATCGCACTGATATCCGCTTTTATATTCGTCTGCCTTATCTATGCTCATGCACATTAAAAATCCAGTAGCGTCAATATCATTTAATTGTCCGTCATTTCGATTGCATAAATAGAATTTATGTTCATTGCGCATATATACAATACTATTCCATTTATTATCTGTTAATATAGATACATAATTATTACTAATTATTACATTAAATATTGTCATAATTGCGGATTGCGTTATCATTGACCTATGCGAACGTATATAATGTGTAACAATTCCATATTTTAAATATGCCTTAATAGCATATATTAGCCAGCTTGTGGTCTTGCCGTTTGAGCGGTCTGACACATAACAATTCCATGTGGCATTCAACCCCAGTGGTGTATTAATCTCGGCTGGGATAACCCCAGCCTTGACAACTTCCTTTTCTATTTGTCTCCAGCGATTAATCATTAATAAATACACCTCCGTTCAAAAGATTTTCGATTTCTGTTCTATGATTATATGGTGCATTAAATTCACAGTGAAAGTCACGTGTCTGCAAGAAACCAGTATGACCACCTATTGTAGCTGTATAATTAATCATATAACCATTGTTTTCTTGAAAACTTGACGGCTTTGTTAGATTAGTACGATTAATAATCAGATACGGTTTTTTAACGCACATCAGCGTTCCAAAGTTACCGAAATTACCTTTAGTTTGAGTAGGGTTTTTAGTCGTTGCGACATTTAAAGCACTACTTGCCACGGTTGTTGCGGCACTTCCAGCTGTTGCACCACCTGTAGCAATCGCACCACCTACAGCCGCAACAGTGTTAATAGAAGCGTTAATAATAGCGGATATCTGCTGTGTGTGGTCGCTTGCGGATAATGCTACGTTAGCGGATACATGACATGTATAAGTGTTATAAACATAACTAAAATTGTCTCTATTATTAACAATATAGACATAACATAGCCCCTCACCACTGGATAATTCAATATTATAGACTACTTTAATCGAATTATTAACAACGGCGTCCGCTGGAATTTGAACGAACCCAACCTTAGGTAAATATAATGTTAATGCAATATACGGCTCGTAGTCTGCAAATGTTCCATAGTATTCTTCTACATTAATACTACCGCAATCGACAGAAACCCAGTTATTGACAAGCTGTGCATTAACTCCACTGTTTATATTGCCTAAATAAATAGTAGACGCTTTACCACTCATATGAATATCGACAATAGATATACCAATAATGTTTTGCATGGGGTCTGTCCGTAGCTTCTTAATGTTTTCAGTCCAGTCACTCGTCCATAACCACGCTGAAAAAGCTTGCATTTCAGACGCATTTAAGGCATATAAAGACGAACCAGTGTTAGATAGCACTAAGTTAGGTAGTTGTGGTATATCTATAGTGTCATGCGGATTGCTTCCACTTCCATAGCCGCCGCCAACTTCTGTATTATTAGTATTGTCTAAGTCCTTAGAAGCATAGTCTAAAGGATATATTTGCATTTCGTTCCATACCGCTTTTTTACCGCCAATCTGCCCAAAACCAACACCATCCCCTAAAATTTTATAATTAGAAGTACTACCATTATCACGGATATTATAGCATATTAGCATATAACAAATGCCTAAATAATTATTGTTAGTATCAAAACATATAGCACCACAAACTTTTAAAACTAAAAAACTGACAGCGTATCCGCTTCCTTGATAAGTTACATCACTGGTATTAGTATTAGTATTAATATTATTACTTCCTGTTAATTCCCCTTTAAAATAGTAGTAGTTATTTTTATGCGAAATTGTTCCATGAATTGAGTTTGTAATAATTGTATCGTCTTCTGTTTTAGCGACTGGGATATTACTTAAATCTAAATTATAAGTTAATTTATTAGCACTGTGTGAAAAAGGTATTGTTATCGTTTCTATAGCTTTAGTATTACTAACAATATCCTTGTATATACTTTGGTTTATATTGTCTTCTATATACACATTAGCAAAACAAAATCCTGTTTTTCTATTGTCAAAATTAAAATAAATGTTATTGCTATCTATTATTAATGGGTAAAGCTCATTACCTAAGCTGTCAAAATAATTTGTTGTAGCCATATTATACACCCCCTAGCGTATTACATACATTTAATAAGTATGTGTAAGAATTAGAGAAGCCACTCGGAAAGCTTGCACAGCCGATAATTGGATATCCGTAAGCCTGATATATGTTATCCCTTAAATACATATTATAAGCGGTACTGCTGCGTTCGATTATAGCTTCACTATTTAATATATTAGTCTTATATAATTCTAATAAGTCTAATTGCATAGGCACATCAAATACACCCTTGGCTATATTAATAGTATTATCAACGTCTATAAAATATGGGTATTCTTTGTCGCCTAGTGTAAGCATACAATAATTATATATTAATGTTTTGGGTGCGTTTGTATCTGTAAATGTAACCCTTACATGCGGATTTAATTGCTCTGTTGCTACTTGCATATTACAATTTATTGTAGTACCGCTCCCAAGGTCTTTATTAATTACGTTGTTTGCACCCGTATAATTATAAAAAACAACTTTCATCTTTACTCACTTTCTGTGCAAAAATCAGCACGACAATTAATTCTTACATATATTTCCCAAAATTTGACCCAAAAATTATATGAACTATAAAAATCAACATATTCTGTCATCATAGCTGTTGCTGTTGTTACACCAATGTTACCATGTATGTGCGCTTCATGTTTATCTTGTATATCATTGTATGTGTGTGTTGTTGTGTCTTTTCTGTTAGTATAATTGTTTTCTTTAGTATTCTGCAAATTGTCGTAAGACGTTGTGTTTGTATCAGCTTCACCACTATATTCTGTTGTAGATGTGTCTACAAGGTTAGTTGTATAGCTTGTGGGTTCGTTTTTTGTAGTTTCTGTTTGATTATTCTTTAAAGAATTAATAACATTACCTGTTGTCGTTGTTGTCTCTGTTTCTGTTCCAGCCTTTTCAAACTCTGTATTTTCATTGCCACTTCTTGTAGTAGTAATATCTTCATATCTGTCATAGTTTTCAATAGGTGAAAAATTAACGCTTTCAAGCTTCCACAAATTGTTAATAGAAGTCATTGCTGTTTGTAAAAAAATATCCGTGTTGACTGTTAGTTCTTCTAATAATAAAGATGTGTTACTTGTTTCTAAAGGGTTCGTCACATCTTCCAAAACATTTTCGCCATACATTCTATAAGCAATATTATCTATTGTGTTAGCATTATCAATATACAATTGTCCCCATGGTAAATCAGACAATTTTTCTTGTATTTTTTCTTTGCGTAGCAAATTAACATCTAAGGCAATCTTTTTATTATATGCCTTAATATCATTCAACTTCGATAGTCTCATGTTGTACCCCCTTTTTAAATAAACTATCTTGCCATGCATCGTTGTATTCAACCGTTACATTTTCACCAAAAACACGATTGAATTCAGCAATACCTTTTTGTCTTTCTTCTAAACGATTAGACGGAATAATCATGCTGAAACTGTCATACCCTTGTATCTCCTCAACTGTCTGCTGTGCCATCTTGCCAGTAGTCTGCATTGGTTGACCGTATAATGTACAGAAGCGTCTTAATAAATCGTCATGAAACTTTGATAAATATTGCAACTTATCAACATCTTTAACATCTGTTAAATTAAGTACATCTATTTTAGAAGCTGTACCATTTATTTCTTCTGCAAACGCTGTATCTGATAATATGCTGTAAGTATCATTGCTTTTAGTCTCGCCTTTGATTGACTTGAATATATTGTCAATTGCGCTCTTAATTTTAGAATTGCGCGCGACTGGGATAGGATGTAAGCGGCTATTAAATACGTTAGCTTCCATAGACACATCTATTTCTTTAAACATTTTAGCGTACCAACTAATTATAAAGTCGCCTGTAAACTCTGTATTATTCCAGATAAGGACAGCATTAACTCCTAATATGCCTTTAATCTGGTGCATGCCATTAAATGTTGTTACAACAATTTCTGTACCAATTCCATAGTTATCAAGTGGAGGTTGGATAGCTGGCACACCTACAAAATATTCATCATCTATTTTAACAATACATGCACATCCGAACCTTATAAGTGTATGTTCAATATATTTTTTTTCTAATCCTTTAGGTAACAACCCATATTTAACCATACTTGTTAATATCTGCTCTAAAGTACACCAATAATGTAATTGTAAACCGTCATTTAGTGGTATACCACAACCATATAAATTATAAAAATTATACATATTTTTCCTTTCTAAAAATTGAACTCAGTTCAAAATTGTGAACTGAGTTCAAAATATTGTTAGTCAATTATGAACGCTACCATGTTGTAATTACTGTCAACCCAAGCGTTTAAAGCGTGGTGGTCAAACATGTTCCAAAAATCAGCAGATGCCGTATAAGAAGATGTAACCTTGTTTCCAGCCCTTTCAGCTATACCAATAGCAAGTCTGTCGTACATTAATGCAATTACATATTTACCGGTATAAGCGTCTGCACCAATTCCCAGCTTATTGTTGGTATCCGCTGTAATCATAACAGTACTATTAGTGTCAAAGTCATTAAATTTCTCTACACCGGATACGTCCTTTGCTGTTGCTTGCCACCATGGAACTTCGTTGAATTCACCAAGGTCAAACTTGTTATCGTGATACACACTTGCAAGAATGTTAGAAGCCTGTGCGGAGAACGCAGTAAGCATTAACAAAACATTGTCTTCTTTAGGTGTAAAGCATGGTGTTGTCTTATTGTTAAATGCGCATGTAAATTTTTCCATGTAGCTTCTTGTTTTCTTAATTTCCATAAGTGCATATTTAATACACTCTGCATTTTTAAGAAAATCATCAGCTGTCATATCTGCTGTAGCAATGCCCGCCGCCTTAGCTTCTGTAAGTAAATGTCTTGCTGTACCAGTAGCCTTATCAGATATAGCAATAGCCCCAGCTATTAACTGCATAGAAACAGCTTCTAGCATTACATTAACGGTATTCTGGTAAGCCACTTCAATCTGGCTTATAAATCTGTCCATCATCGTCCAGTCTTTCATCGCTTCCATTAATGTATCGTTGTACATTGTGTACTTAACTCGCAATGCCTTTAATTCTTCAAAAATCTTTGCGTACGTCTTCGGTAGAACTGGTGAATGTTCATCTGCACTGTAGTCTTTACCATTAGTTAAATCCCATTTTGGGTCATCTTCTACTTCGTAAAGTCCAAGTCGTGTTTTAAGTATATAACCGCCATACTCCATAACATTTCTAAAAACTGGTGGGAGCTGTGGGTCATAAACACGGTTGTCAAAGTAATACGCACCCAGCTGTATCATTAATGCTTTAGTAAATACGTCTTTCTTTCCAGCTTCGTCAACGTCCTTGCCAACGTCTACCAACTTCCATGTGTCTACAGCAGATAAATTTTTATTGCTGTCTGTTCCCGTTGCTGGATAGTAGTCTGCTCCCATTGTCTGTGCAATTGTATTGCATATTAATTCTTTTACAAAATCAATTCTTGCCATAATTAAAACTCCTTTATAATTTTATTCTCTGATTTGGATAAATCATGTTTACATCTGGTAAATTATTCTTTCCAGCAAGCTCATGGACTTTGTAATAAATATCTGTCTCGTTATTCAAATTGTAATATTTTCTTGCAATAGCCCATAAACTTTCACCACTCTGAACAATGTGTATATGCTGTTCTTCTGCTGGTTCTTCTGCTGGTTCTTCTGCTGGTTCTTCTGCTGGTTCTTCTATATTGTTAAATATTGTTAACTGATAACTATTAACAATGCTTATTAACTTATCTGCGTAGTCTGGGTCAGTAGCATATCCGCAAGCCTGTATCATTCTACATTCTTTCTCATAGTCTGTGCAAGATGTCGCTCTATCATAATTATCCCACTGCATTAATTCATATAAGCCTTGCACAGCTTCAGCGAGTGTTGGATATATTACAAAACTATCCTTTATATTAATGTTTTCCCCATTAATACATTCTGTGGTATCTAGCACAATACCGTCACCTTTAATACCAAACAAGGTTTTAGCATTTAAGTTATACCCACTCTCTAATGCCGCCATTGCTAACACTGTAGACGGATATAAACGCTTCTGACCTTTTCGTCTAATATACTCGTTTACTACTATAGGTGCAAGATTGTTAAAGAACACGTTTACATAGTCATATCTACTTGTCACTATTGGAAAATTCACTTTTATTTACCTCGCTTTCTAAGACGTCAAGCGCCTTTTTAATTATAGAAGGTATATTAATACCCGTAATTGCAATGTTCTCAATTATGCTAAGTATCTCTTCTATACTTAAAGAGATTATTGCAATATGCCTTATAATGCTAGTAGCTAGCATATTGTCAAGTTGATATGCTACAACTACTATTATAAGCGTTAAAAATTTCTTAGCAATGCCTTTAAACATTGCACGGCTGGATAACTTACCGCTTTCTGTTTTACTAGATTTATGCCACACCAACGATACAATAAAACCAACAATTAAATCTATGCACATTAATATTATTAATGTTTTTAAATCGTCTGTCGGCTTGCCTATTAGTTTAATAATTCCAGTTCCTACAATCCCCAGCCCTAAGGATATCACATTTTTAATTTTAATAACATCACCTTCTTTGTATTTAATTTTTTTTTGATACGAACAGTAGACACCACATTAACCATTACATGTGTGCATGTTCATATTCAATTATAAAATAAACCTATGTTGTTATAATTGCAATGAATAAATTGTAAACAATTTATGGACAAATTGTAAACAATTTATGAACAAATTATGAACATGATGTGAAAACTTGGTGAATTTTACGAAAAAGTACAGAAACCAAAAAAGAAACTGTACAAATTGCATAAAAATGCGCAAACCATGAAAACACAGTATTCATGGGGTTTTGGTTGTAACCGGGGAATAAACATGGTAAAATAGGGACAGTTGAAAAGGGAAACTGTTCACATGAGGGACGAAATATGTTTGGAGGAAGATGGATGGATACTTTTATGGATAAACTTGCACAAAAGCTGAATGCCCAGGAAATGATCAAGGCGAATTCCGCGGCTGATGCCGAAGAGATGGATCAGCTGAAAAGCCAGCTGCGGGAATACGACGAGTGCCTGGCACAGATGCAGCAGGTCAATAAGGAACTGAAAGCGATCAATCAGGAGATGGAGAAGCTGGTGTCCGAGACCATTGCTCCGGAAGTGACGAAGCTTTCCGAGGAAGGCGTGGCTGCCCTGCAGAAGCTGCAGCAGGAGAACACAGAGAAACTGGAAGCTCTGGGACAGCAGTATACTGCCAAACTGGAAGAACTGCAGCAGAGTACCGAGGTGTTGGACGAGCTTCAGAAGCATGTGGATGAGAAACTGAGCACTACGGAGGAGAATGTACATAAGGAATGCGTAAAGGTATACCGTAATGTACAGGCGGTTGTGGTAGAAGAGAACGAGAAGCAGACCGAAGCCATCGCAGCAAAAGTAAAGGAAAACCTTGGCGGTAAATTGAACGGTGTGCTGGGAGTATCCATTGCGGCAGTAGTTCTGACGGTTGCGGATATTGTTCTTCATGTATTGAGCATTTTGCACATTTTCTGAAAAGGCAGATAAAGTATTCATTTAAGAATGCTGAAATTGATAAGAAAGTAACGGAAATGAGGTTTTACGGAAATGGGAAAACAACTTTGGAAGCCGGGAAATATGCTGTATCCCCTGCCGGTGGTCATGGTGAGCCTGGCTGACCGGGACGGCCGCCCCAATATTATCACGCTGGCCTGGGTAGGAACCGTATGTACCAATCCGCCCATGGTGTCGATCTCCGTACGCCCCGAGAGATATTCCTATCCGATCCTGAAGGAGACCGGAGAATTCGTGATCAATCTGACCACGAAGGAGCTGGCATTTGCCACAGATTACTGTGGCGTGAAAAGCGGACGGGACGTGGATAAATTCAAAGAAATGGGACTGACTCCCATTCCGGCATCTGAGGTGAAAGCACCGATGATAAAAGAGAGTCCGGTGAACATTGAATGTAAGGTGCGACAGATCCTGCCGCTGGGATCCCATGATATGTTCCTGGCGGATGTGGTGGCAGTACATGCCGATGAAAAATATATGGATGAGAAGCACAAATTCCACCTGGAGCAGGCGGAACCCATCATCTATTCCCACGGTTCCTATTTCGGCTGTGGCGAATTGCTGGGAACCTTCGGATATAGTGTAAAGAAGCGATGAGTAACACAGGTAAAAAATTACTTGACGTTTGCCCTCCGTTTCGGTATCATAAGTCATAAATAAGAACATGGTAAATTTTACTACGAAGAAGTAGCATCAGACGGGAGTCTGATGCTTTTTTTATGCGGTGGCGGGAAAATATCTGCTGGGTACCGCAATCATGGGAAAGTCCGGGTGAAGCATATGACACAGATCGATAAAAACATAGCATTCAATCTGAAAAGAATCCGCAAATCCAAAAATATGAGTCTGGATATGCTGGCGGAGCGTACCGGTGTCAGCAAAAGCATGCTGGGACAGATCGAGAGAGGAGAATCCAATCCCACGGTGTCCACTATCGGGAAGATCGTGGAGGGATTGAAGGTACCTTTTGAACAGTTGATTTATAATAGGAAAGAAATCATGGTGGTGCCGTCTCCGGAAGAGGCTCCGGTATGGAAGGCAAAGGAAGGGGAATACCGGATCTATGTGATGCTGCCCTACGATGCCGGAAGAAATTTCGAGATCTATCAGGGCGAGCTGACCAGAAATGCCCGGATGGAAAGCGAATCCCACGGGGAGCAGACCTGGGAATACCTGACGGTGGTATCCGGGGAGGTCGAACTGATTCTGGAAGATTCCAGTTTTCTGGTGAAGACAGGTGGTTCTCTCTATTTTGCCTGTGACAGGAAACATGTCTATCACAATGTGGGTGAGACCAAGGCAGTACTCAACATGATCATTACCACGCAGCGTTAGAGAAAACGCCCCCGCTTGATGGCATCCTTGCCATATTTTGCCCGGATATTATCCAGTGCGGCATCCAGCTTCTGCTGTTTCTCGGAACGGGGAGCCGGAAAATCAAACAGGCTGAGTTGAACCGGTTCGTCTTCCGGCACCAGCTTGGAAGTGCGGATCCCCAGAAGCCGTATGGGAGTGGAATCCCATAATTCGTCGAATAATGCACAGGCATCTTCGTACAGGAGATTCACGGAAGCCGTGGGAATGTCTATCGGCATTTGGTGAGAAACGTTCCGGAAATCACTGTACCGGATCTCCGTGCAGATCTGTCCTGCCAACTGGTGGGAGGCCCGTAGACGCCTGCCCACGGATTCACACAGAGACAGCAATACTTTACAGGCTTCCTCTTTGGTGGTGGCATCGCTGCTTAAAGTGGTGGAGTTGCCGATCCCTTTTGCCTTGGAAGGAGCCAGGACTACTGTGGAATCGTCGATGCCGTTGGCATACTGCCACAGACAACGACCGTGACTTTTTAAATGTGCTTCCAGGATCGCAGGATCCGTCTTTGCCAGATCCCCGATCGTGAGAATACCTAATTTGTGGAGAGTCTCCGCACTGGAATGTCCGCAGGTGAACAGGGCGGAAACAGGCAGCGGCCACATTTTCTGCGCTATTTCCCGCTGATACAAGGTGTGAGTCTTATCCGGTTTTTCAAAATCAGAGGCCATCTTAGCCAGAACCTTTCGATCCGAAATTCCCACATTTACCGTAAATTTAAATTTTTCAAAAACAGAGTGACGAATGAAAGCAGCGGCTTCCTCGGGAGAGACGTAGTTCGCCGCAATGGGCGTATAGTCCATATAACATTCATCGATGCTGACCTGTTCGATGTCGGGGCAGATACCCGCCAGATGTTCCATAAGCATTTGGCTTTTCAGACGGTACATATTATGATCCGGAGAAGCCATGACCAGATGCGGACATTTGCGCAGGGCATTGACCACCGGTTCACCGGTAGTGATGCCGAAAGCCTTGGCGGGAATGGATTTGGCCAGCACCACCCCGTGTCTGGTGGAGGTGTCACCGCCTACGATGGAAGGGATCGTGCGCAGATCCACAGGATCCCCCTGTTCCAGACGGGCCAGCGCCGTCCAGCTTAAAAAAGCGGAATTGACATCAATATGAAAAATGACCGGTTCTCTCATGGCGTCTCCTTTCCGGATCAGACCGTTTTATTTACCTCCAGTATAGCATAGATCGGTTCGGGAGAAAACAAAAAAATCGAACAGACATTCTTTCTTTACAAGGCATATAAATGCTGATAGAATCTATATGTTACAAAGTTATTACAGTAAGACAGGTATACAGAATGCCCGAAGGGGGCATACTGTTTTCAGATACGATAGATCGAGAAGGAATTCATGAAGAAACTGACATCTTACTCGAAAAGAGTAAAATATACATATGTGAAAACAACGCTGGCCACTCTTTTTGTGAGCCTCTTTTTCCTCAAAGGGTATGCAGCGTTTGAAAAGACCGGAGAGAATTACTTCCACGTGTTCTTGAACGGCAATGAGATCGGAACGGTGGGCGAAGCAGACAGAGCGGAGCAGCTTCTGCAGGAAGCCAGAAGGAATATCGCTTCCCAGAGTGATGATATGATCTTTATGGACGCAGATTTAAAGCTGGTCGGTGAAGAAGTGCTGTGGGGAACACTGGACAATGAGGACAATCTGCTGGCAGCCATGGAACGGGAACTGGAGAGCAGTATTCGTGAGACTTCCCACAGATCCTATACAATGAAAGTAAATGAATATATGGTCAACCTGTCCAGCGTGGAGGATGTGGAGTCTCTGCTGCAGGCAGCAGTGGACAAATACGACAGTGAAGACAAATTCAGCGTGGAACTGACTCACGATGCACAGAAGGAATTCAATGTTCTTACCACCGAGGTAGTCAATAAACAGGAACTGACCGCTCAGGAAGAACAGAAGGAAGAATCCATCTATGCAGGCGGTGTACAGTCCGTACTGGATCAGGCGGGCTCCCAGGCAGACCAGCAGGGGGAAAAAGATTTCGAAGACTATGATCTTGGGCTGATGACCATGGACTTTGCGGAAAAGGTGGAAATCGTAGAGACCTATCTTCCGGAAAGCATGCTGACTCCGCTGGATCAGGCAATCGAGGATGTGATCAAGGATCAGGAGACCCCCGGAGAATATGAAGTAGTCAGCGGAGATACCCTGTCGGAGATTTCGATTAAAGTAAATATTCCGATGGATCAGATCATCGCCATGAACAGCGAGACACTGACCGATGAAAATTCTACGATCCGCGTAGGGGACAAGCTGATCATTACCGTGCCGCAGCCGGAGCTGTCCGTGGAGCGCATGGAGCAGAATTATTATGAAGAAATCTATGATGCAGATGTAATTTATGTGGACAACGATTCCTGGTATACGACCCAGACCAAGATTTTGCAGCAGCCCTCCGCCGGTTTCCGTCGGGTAGTGGCGGATGTATCTTATCTGAATGACAGAGAGGTCACCAGGGATATTCTGAAGGAAGAAGTGGTCATGGAGGCAGTTCCCAAAATTGTGGAACGAGGCACCAAGATTCCTCCGACCTATATCAAGCCTATTTCCGGTGGACGTCTGAGTTCCAATTTCGGACGCAGAAAGTCACCTACCAAGGGTGCCAGCAGCTACCATAAGGGTGTGGACTGGTCGGTTCCTACCGGAACTGCGGTATTTGCATCCTGCGGCGGTACAGTGGCCAGAGCCGGATGGGGAAGTGGATACGGTTATTGTGTCTATATCAACCATGAAGACGGCAGACAGACCCGATACGGACATCTGAGCAAGGTGCTCGTCAAGGTCGGCCAGACGGTAAAACAGGGAGAACGTATTGCACTGAGCGGTAATACCGGCGTAAGTACGGGACCTCATCTTCACTTTGAGATCCTCATTAATGGCAGCCAGGTAAACCCGTTGAAGTACCTGAATTAGGGCGTTGTATTTACAAATGCGCGAAAATGTGGTATAAGTGCATAAGAAGGTTTTTCTGATCTGAGAATGACAGAGGTAAGAAACAATGGAACAATACGCAATTAAAGGCGGTAATCCATTAGTCGGTGAAGTTGAAATAGGAGGTGCCAAGAATGCGGCACTTCCTATTCTTGCTGCTTCCGTGATGACGGATGAGACTGTTTATATAGAAAATATGCCGGATGTAAGAGATACGAATGTCCTTTTGAGCGCCATGAAGAACATCGGCGTGATCGTAAAGAGAACCGACCGTCACAAAGTGACTCTCAATGCATCCAACATCAGTGAACTTGTAGTAGAAGATGAAAATATCAAGAAGATCAGAGCGTCCTACTATCTGATCGGTGCTTTGTTAGGTAAATACAAGCATGCGGAAGTGGCACTTCCCGGTGGCTGTGATATCGGCTGCCGTGCCATCGACCAGCATATTAAGGGCTTCCGTGCTCTGGGCGCGGACGTGAAGATCGAGCATGGCCTGATCAAGACACAGGCGGAGCATCTGCGCGGCAGCCATATTTATATGGATGTGGTCAGTGTCGGCGCTACCATCAATATCATGATGGCTGCGGTAATGGCGGAAGGCACCACGATTATCGAGAACTCTGCCAAGGAGCCTCATGTGGTGGATCTGGCGAACTTCCTGAACAGCATGGGAGCCAATATCAAGGGTGCCGGTACGGATGTGATCCGTATCAAGGGTGTTTCCCATCTGCATGGCACAGAGTATGCCGTGATTCCCGATCAGATCGAAGCCGGTACGTTTATGTTCGCAGCGGCAGTGACCAAGGGCGATGTGACGGTGAAAAATGTGATTCCGAAGCACCTGGAATCTATTACGGCAAAACTTCTGGAGATTGGCTGTGAAGTAGAGGAAGCGGATGACTGTATCCGTGTGGTAGCGTCCAAGCCTCTGCAGCATACCCAGGTGAAGACCCTGCCTTATCCCGGATTTCCTACGGATATGCAGCCCCAGATCACAGTGGCGCTGGGACTTTCCAAAGGAACCAGCATCGTGACGGAGAGTATTTTCGAGAACCGTTTCAAATATGTGGATGAGCTGACCCGTATGGGCGCCAGCATCAAAGTAGAAGGCAACACCGCTATCATCGACGGTGTATCCAGATATACCGGAGCCAATATTTCCGCACCGGATCTGCGGGCGGGAGCAGCACTGGTACTGGCTGCCATGTCTGCAGAAGGATTCTCTACTGTGGATGATATCCGCTATATTGAGAGAGGTTATGAGGATTTCCACCTGAAATTACAGGGACTGGGAGCCCAGATCGAGTTGGTCGAGACGGAGCGGGACCTGCAGAAGTTCAAGCTGAAGATTGGTTAATGAGTGGATTTCTCATAAACCACAACAGAATGACATTTTGAAAAAAATGTCTGTTGACAAAACAGGTAACTCATAGTAAGTTAATTAGCGTAGAAAAGTTCATATAGACTTTCCCTTATTCAGAGTGGTGGAGATACATAGGATCGATGAAGCCACGGCAACCCCGCAGAATGCGGAAGGTGCCCACCTGAGCGAATAACTGTCGAACAATAAGAGGATTTGATCGCACAATAAATCAGTCCGCTTATGAAAGCGGACTTTTTTGCATCATTCAGAGCTGTCGGCATTGAAAATTTGATTTTGCGAATGAGGCTCTGAATGACAGGACTTTAGCAACTCATACACTAGACCCTCTTCCCGCAAGGAAGCAGAATGGAGGACAAATGGAAAAACGTTTATTTACATCGGAGTCCGTAACCGAAGGACATCCCGACAAAATCTGTGATGCCGTATCTGATGCGGTACTGGATGCGCTGATGGAGCAGGATCCGTTCAGCCGTGTAGCATGTGAGACCTGCACCAATACCGGTTTCGTACTGGTAATGGGTGAGATCACCACCAAGGCAAATATTGATATTCCCGCTATTGTTCGTAAGACCGTGACCGAGATCGGCTATGATTCTTCCGAAAAGGGATTCGACGGCAACACCTGTGCCGTTATGGTATCTCTGGACAAGCAGTCCACTGATATCGCCATGGGCGTAGACAAGGCCCTGGAAGCAAAAGAAAGCCACATGACCGATGAACAGCTGGATGCCATCGGTGCCGGAGATCAGGGTATGATGTTCGGCTATGCTACGGATGAGACTCCGGAATATATGCCGTATCCCATCTCTCTGGCACACAAGCTGACCAGACAGCTGACCAAGGTTCGTAAGGATGGTACACTTTCCTATTTAAGACCCGACGGAAAGAGTCAGGTATCCGTAGAGTATGATGAGAATGGCAAGCCTTTTCGTCTGGAGGCAGTCGTTCTGTCTACCCAGCATGACGAACATGTATCTCAGGAGCAGATCCATGAGGACATCAAGAAGTATGTATTCGATCCTGTTTTGCCCGCAGACATGATCGATGCAGACACCAAGTTCTTCATCAATCCTACCGGACGTTTCGTAATCGGCGGACCTAACGGCGACAGCGGACTGACCGGCCGTAAGATCATCGTAGACACCTACGGTGGATATGCACGTCACGGCGGCGGAGCTTTCTCCGGAAAGGACTGCACCAAGGTGGACAGAAGTGCGGCATACGCAGCAC
>OIWU01001754.1_pt1 | contig 20184 bp, 23 predicted proteins | sample 1587711 | NCBI WGS metagenome assembly OIWU01 (sample SAMEA3888909, study PRJEB22519) | human gut metagenome | biome: human gut; feature: human-associated habitat; material: faeces | place: Denmark | collected 2010 | reverse complement strand
TAGCTGGCAGAACTTCTCATTTTAATTTGTACTAAATCTTGACATAGGAGCAGTTCTTAAAGAAAAGAAAAACATATTCTCTAGAACAATTATCATAAAACTTCTTGATATCCATCGTCAAAAAATAATTTGAATTTAAATGACTTTTTCCATTATCTATATAGCATTTCCCTTTTTCTCCGGAAATTAGCCATATAGGTCTCTCCACATTCTGTAATAGCTTTAATATTCTGGTTTGTATTTCCTTAATTCTTTTATCTGGAGCTGTAATATTTCTCTTCTCTGTACTATCCTTTTTGTCAATTTGAAAACTATGATAATGTACAATAGATAATATATCTTTATATTCTTCTTCAGTTATACAAAGAACTTTTTTCAATTGTTTGGAACCTTTTATCTTATATAATGCACACTGTGTAATATCATACTTATGGCTTTTTTCCCGCATTACTCCTCCATATCAGGTGTCATTTTTTCAATAAGCTTAATCATCATATTTCTAATAAATTTATCACCTTTATTGCTTTTACTTGCCTCTTCATAATTTTCCGACAACAATATTAAAGATGATAATTTCATATCATATATCTTTGAATACTTCTCAAGTAATTCCAAAGAAGGTTGTTTTTTATTATTTTCTATTTCGGAAAGGTAGCTTTTTGAAATACCAAGCAATTCACTTAATTCAGATGCTTTATAACCATATATTGTTCTTGTGCGCTTTAAAATATCTCCGATCAAGCCGGTTCCTCCTTCCGAAAATAATTTATATAATATAAAGTCTTACGACGAATAATCAAAATTAGACAGGTTTTCCATAGCCACCTCTTTACTTAAAAATCTGAAGAACATACTGTATTATCTGTACCAGCATCCATATTGCTTCGATTCCTTGAAACAGAAATTTAAAAATTTTGCTTCTTAGTTTCTTACGCTTTTTCTCAGATTTTTTGTTAGGTTTCTGAGGTGTCATTCGGACATTCTGCACGAGCAGCATTTTTTTCATATAATTCACTCCTTTAGAAGTTGATAATATAGTGTACAACTTCCACCCCGAAAGAAGTGTGGTGCATACAGAACAACCTATCTAACCCTTTGAGCTCTGCCGAGCTCCCCGAGCGAGGCAGAGCGTGCGGTGCTTGCAGCGTGCTACGGGTCTTTGCGTAACATGCCGGCCCCTAACAGTAGAACATCCACATTTAAGAATGTTCCTCAAGCGCTAAGCGCTCCAATTTATGGGATTTGACCTCGATACAAATAGTATCGTTATGCTGTACTTATATAATAGCGAATGATAATTTAATTGTCAATATCTTTTTTCGCTAACAGCGAATTAATTTTACTGATCACACATACACCACCTCCCTCACCACAACCTCCTCCGCACAAGCAATAATATTATTCATCTTCCCCACCCACATCATCTGATTCTCCGCTTTCAATTTCTCTGTCACGCCTTGTTTCTCCTTCATCTTTTCCACAATCCTATCCAGCATCTCATGGCATTCCTCATCAATATCATGCAGATATTCATTCAACTTTCCTTCAAGCAACACATACGCTCTGATTCCAACATATACTGCCTGAACTAATAACAATAAAGCAACAAGATTCAGCTTTACTAAGACCTTTATCCAATCTCCAAAATACACAACCACAGCTAAACTTATTACTGCTATTCCAAGAAAAAGGATTGCAGGATTATGTGGATGCGATGAATGAATTTAATTAATTATTCCCCAAGTTGGGAAAACATTTTACTTTAGTCAGTCTCATCTTAGTCTCACCAGTCTCATAGTAATTTGAGACTAGCGAGACTATAATTAGTTCTATTTGCTTTTACCTTATCAATTCTCTTTTATATTATCCGCAAAAACGGCCACAACATATAAGTTGCAGCCGTTTACATATCAATCAAGACATATCATTATGATTTCCACAATCCGTGAAGGTTGCAGTATGCATATACAGCTTCTACTTCATCACCTTCAGAAATGGCAAAGCATACTTCCGGTGCATCACCTGGCTTTAACACCTTTCTTTGATTTCCGGATTTTGTCTGTAAAGATACCCATTCAATATAATGAGCTTCTACCATTGGATGCTCTACTGAACCAACAGAAACCTTTACTGTATTACCTTCCACAGTCCATTCTGGAAGATGCTTTTCTACTGCACCATCAGATGTACCAGGAATAATCTCTGTCATTTTCTGAGCACAGCACATTACCGGTACACCAGAGTCCTTTACCATTGCAATAATATTCCCACAATGCTCACATATATAAAATCTTTGTTCCATAAATTATATCTCCGTAAATTCATTTTTTAGTAATTCTCTGCATTTACTTCAAAGTATGACTGTGGGTGTGCACATACAGGGCAAACCTCAGGTGCCTTTGTGCCAACTACGATGTGACCACAATTACGGCACTCCCATACCTTCACTTCACTCTTTTCAAATACCTGTGCAGTCTCAATATTCTTAAGAAGTGCGCGATATCTTTCCTCATGATGTTTTTCGATTGCGGCTACCATACGGAATTTTGCTGCAAGAGCTGTGAATCCTTCAACTTCAGCTGTTTTGGCAAAATCTTCATACATATCTGTCCACTCATAGTTTTCACCATCAGCTGCTGCTTTTAAGTTTGCAGGTGTATCGCCTAAGGCATTCAATTCCTTGAACCACATCTTTGCGTGTTCTTTTTCGTTGTCAGCTGTCTTTAAGAACAATGCTGCCATCTGCTCATAGCCTTCCTTCTTAGCAACAGAAGCAAAATATGTATACTTGTTTCTTGCCTGAGATTCTCCTGCAAAAGCAGCCTCAAGATTTTTCTCTGTCTGAGTTCCTGCATAAGGATTCTTCTTCTCTTCTTCCATTAACTTAAACTTCTCCTTCGGCTGTTTGCAAACAGGACACTGCTCCGGTGCTTCCTCTCCTTCATGAACATAACCACATACTGTGCATACCCATTTCTTCATTGTCTTTACCTCTTCTTTCTTTTTAGTATTTTTTTCGTTGTTTGGAATCATTTCTAATATCTTTCTTGCAACATCCACAGGAAAATCTTTGGTCGGAGGATTTGCAATCAAATCTTCTAAAAGTTCATGTGTATTATTACTCTGTGGAAGCATGTATCCAGCTTCTCTCAAAATGTCTTCAGCTACCAGTCTCTCTGATTTTGCTACCGCCTTCATCAAACGATACAGTCCATCTCTATCAGTTGCTTCCGCTATTTGAAGTGCTTCCTTTTCTTCATCCGCTTTTGCCTGTGCAGTCTTATTTAGTACTGCTCTTACTTGATCTGTCTTTGGCTGTTGTGCAGGATATTCCTTTGGCACCATAGAAATTGCACCACTCGGACAAGCCTGTGCACACATTCCGCAACCGATACACTTATCTACATCAATCACACTGTTTTCTGTGTCTGTAGCTCCAACAGGGCAAACATAAAGACATAGACAATCTTTTGTACAAAGTCTTAGATTTCTTACAGCTACTTTTTCATCCATGATTATGCTCTCCCTTCTATTTTCTCAAATTTCCAGTCAGGAACCTTACACACCGGGCAAAGTTCCGGAGGTGTATCGCCTATGTAAACAAATCCACATGTTGTACATACCCAGATATTGGTATCTTTTAACATGGCTTCACCCTCATTCAAATAACGATTCACTAACGATGAAAGCATTCTTGTAACCTTTTCACCCCATACACATACTCTTGCAGCACCCCTGTCTGCATTTGCATCTGCGGTAGCTCTTACAGCTGCATAGTTTTCTGCATCTGTCTGAAGTTCCTTGGCAAGTTTTTCAACTGATGCATCATTTACCGCCGGTACAACTGCGGTAAAATAATCTGCTAACTGCTTAAATAAATCTGCTTCTTCCTGCTTATACTGTTTCTCACAGCCTCTGGCAAGATTGGAACAAAGTGCTGCCAATTGTCCTGCTGAAAGCTTCTCTAAATCTGCTTCCACCTGCTCTATGGCTGTAACAACTTTCTTTTCGTCACCATTTACTTCCGGTTTAAAATCTGATTTTGCCGCACCACATAGTGGGCATTTCCAATCATCCGACAATTCTGCAAATGGAACTTTTTCTTTGGCATCATCGTAGACATAGCCACAAATCTGACAAATGTACTTCATAGAAAATACCTCCTTTTGTTTTATTATGAAAAGCTATTGTCTACCCTTCTCTATTTCTCCTGAATAGTCAATTATGCCTCCAAATTCAATAACATTTGTATACCCTAAGTCCACAAGCTTCTGCGAAGCCTGCTTACTTCTGTTTCCGCTTCGGCAATAGACATATATGGTCTGATTCTTATCTGGAAGTTCCGCAATCTCTTCTGTTCCAATGGATTCATTGGGAATATTGATTGCTCCGGGAATATGTCCTTCTTCAAACTCATCTGTTCTTCTGACATCCAAAAGAATATAACCAGAATCTTCCTTCATAAGCTCAAGTCCCTCTTCCATGGAAACCTGTTTATAACCTGACTTTTGTTCCGTGTTCTGTACAGAATCAGTATTTCCACATCCCGTAAGAATAAATATAAAAGTCATGCATAGAATCAGTATTTTTTTCATCATGCCCCTACTCCTTATCCATTCCACAAGGAAGTGATGATTCTATCAAATTTGTTTCCCTCATGACATTCTCATAGAAACGATATCCTCCTGAGAAATTGTAACAATCAAATCCTTCCCCAGATAAAATTCTACAGGATATATAGCTTCTTAATCCGCTTTGGCACATCACATACACTGGTTTTGACTTATCAAGCTTATCAATGTTTTCTCTTAAATCATCTACAGGAATATTGATCAATCCGTCCACATGACCTCTTGCATATTCACTTTGCGTTCTTGTATCAAGAAGTGTCACACTTCCATCTCTTGGTAGCTTGTCCAATTCATCATAGTGGAACTGTTTTACAATTCCGCTTTCAATATTCTCAATCATAAATCCAGCCATATTTACCGGGTCTTTTGCAGAGGAATAAGGCGGAGCATATGCCAAATCCAAATCCTTAAGCTCTGTTGCTTTCATACCGGCACTAATTGCTGTTGCAATTACATCCAATCGCTTATCGACACCATCGTAACCCACAATCTGTGCTCCAAGGATTTTTAAAGTACTCTTTTCATACACAACCTTCATGGTCATGACTTTTGCCCCGGGATAATAGCTTGCATGGGAAGCAGGAGACAGCACCACTCGTTCATATTGAATTCCTGCATCCTTTGCAGCTTTTTCAGTGAGTCCTGTACTGGCAACCGTCATATCAAACAGCTTGATAACAGAAGAACCCATGCTTCCTTTATAATGACTGTCTAATCCGCAAATATTATCTGCCACGATCCTGCCTTGCTTGTTTGCAGGACCTGCTAAAGAAATAACCGCATTATTTCCCGTAACCGTATGCTTTACTTGTACTGCATCTCCTACCGCATAAATATCCGGCACGGATGTTTCCATTTTATCATTTACAACAATCGCTCCCTTAATACCAAGCTCAAGACCAATCTTTTTTGCAAGTGTAGTTTCCGGGCTGACACCGATTGCCATCAGAACCATATCCGCAGGGATAGGTTCATCATCTTTTAGAAGAACCTGTAAATCTTCCTTCTCATCAAATCCAATTACATCACCACCAAGCTTTAGACTTATTCCTTTACTGCGTAGCTTGTTATGTACAAGAGTTGCCATATCATAGTCTAGGGTGTTCATAAGCTGTTTCGGTCGTTGTACTATTGTCACCTTAACACCAAGGTCACATAAATTTTCCGCAACCTCAAGTCCGATAAATCCACCACCGACCATAACTGCCGTTTTTGGTTTCTTCTCTTCTACAAAGCTTCGTAATTTCAATGTATCTTCTACTGTTCGTAACGTAAAAATCTTCTCATTTTCTATTCCAGGAAGATTCGGCATTACCGGTCTTGCTCCCGGTGATAAAATCAATTTATCATAAGATTCCTCATATACTTTTCCGGTATCCAGATTATGAACGGTAACCGTTTTCTTTTCAGCATTGATGTCTGTCACTTCATGATGAACCTTCATATCTATGCGAAATCTCTTTCCTATGCTTTCCGGTGTTTGAAGTGTCAGTTCTTCTTTATCCTCAATCGCACCGCCAATATAATAAGGCAGTCCGCAATTTGCATATGAAATGTATCCGGAGCGTTCAAAAACGGTTATCTGTGCATGTTCATCTAATCTTCTAAGTCTGGTTGCTGCTGTTGCACCACCTGCAACTCCACCAACAATTACAACCTTCATCCTTTCACAACCTTTCCTATATAAGAATCAATACCTCCGATATTGGTAACATCCTGATATCCCATCTGCTTTAATGCAGATGTAGCACTACTACTTCTTGCCCCACTTTGGCAATATACAAACAAAGGTGTATTTTTATCGGTTATTTTAGCAGGGACTCTCTCTATCTGTTGAAGAGGAGTGTTCTCACTATTTTCAATATGTCCGGATTCATATTCTTCCTTTGTTCTAACATCTAATAACACTGCTTTTTCTGTTTTCAGAAACTCCTGCACTCCTGCATTGATATCTACATGTTTTAAAAATCCAAAAATGCTCATTGTAACATCGCCTCCACTTCTTCCTTTGATCTTGCACCAACAACCTGTTTTACAACCTTTCCCTCTTTAACGAGTACAATAGTTGGGATACTCATCACTCCAAACGCCTGTGACAATTCTCCCTCTTCATCCACATTTACTTTACCGACTTTTGCTTTTCCATCATATTCTTCAGCAAGCTGTTCGATAATTGGTCCCATCATCCGGCAGGGTCCACACCAAGGTGCCCAAAAATCAATCAATACCGGGATATTAGATTTAATCACTTCATTTTCAAAATTTTCTCTTGTTATTTTTAATTCAGCCATTTGTTAGCCCTCCTAAATTCTTCATTATTAGTAACCATTCCTGATTTCTAACTTCATTATATACATTAGGAGTTCTCTCTTCTGTGACTGAGTCTCATTATTCAATAATTTTTTTCAAGCCTTCAAAATCTTTTATAAGAATCGCACCTCTAGTAAGCTCTATTAGCTCATCTGATGCAAATTGTTTCAACATTCGAGCCACTACCTCTCTTGCTGAATTTACTTCTTTTGCAATGGCTTCCTGTGTCATTTGAATCTTCTTTTCGCCGGTTTTCTCATAAATAGCCAGTAAAAATCTTGCCATTCTCGCATCAAATCTTGCAAACAATATTTCCTGCATCACCCATACCACATCAGAGAATCTCTTCGTCGCAAGTTCATATGCAAAACATTTCACATAAATATTACTATCCATCAGTTTTTGAACCATTCCGGAATGAATCGCTATAATCTCTGTCTCTTCTTCCACAAAAAGCTGTACATCCAGCGATATTCCTGCAATCACGCAGGAAGCTGACATAATACAGCATTCCCCACTTCCGATATGAAACAAAGTAATCTCTCGCCCTTCTTCGTTTGTGATATAAACCCGAATAGAACCTTTTTGTACATAAATCATTCCAAGACACGCATCTGTCATCCCATAGATATAGGAATCTTTCTTGTAAATTCGTAAAACAGCACCACTTAACAGTTGTGTTTTCTCTTCATACAAAAGATTCCTCCAAAATGGTATTTGCTTTATTACTTCATTAATATCCATCATTCATACCTTTCAACTATCTGCATAGATTAATGGCAACTATTTCCACATCCATGACTGCCACATGTATGTCCACTTTCTCCATGCTCATGGTCATGATGGTCACAATGTACATCCGGATTATATCCAAGTGTTCCGTTAATTAAAGCAAAAACTGCTTCATCTGCATTACCGGACACCCCACCATAAAGCTTGATGCCCGCTTCAGCAAGAGCCATCTGTGCTCCACCTCCGATTCCACCGCAAATCAAAACCTCTATTCCTGACTCAAAAAGTAAACCTGCCAGTGCTCCATGACCGCTTCCATTAGAATCTATCACTTCCGCTTTTACAATCTCACCATTTTCTACTTCATATACCTTAAACTGTTCTGTATGTCCAAAATGCTGAAAAATTTCTCCATTTTCATAAGTTACTGCTATCTTCATATCTTTTCTTCCTTTCGCCATAATATTTTTTCTGAATTTTCTGTACATCTCCTGCACGGTCTTTCACGGCATGATTTGTGCTTTCCGCTGCAAATTCTGTAATTACCACCGGATATCACTAATTGTTTCCCATTCACAATGCAATCCGAAATTTTAAATCTTGCTCTTTCATATATTTCTGTGACTGTCGTGCGTGAAATATCCATAACTGCAGCGCATTGTTCATGATTCTGTTTTTCAAAGTCCACAAGCCTTATCACTTCATATTCATCCACAGAAAGAACCACACTTTCCGGATTTGAAACTCCTTCCGGTTCAAAACATGAATATTCCGGTTCACTACAGACTCTTCTGCATCTTTTAGGTCTTGGCATTTTATCACCTCTCGTTTCCGACATATGTTGATTATAGCATAATATTTTATGTTTTTCAAATTTAAGAGTATCATATTAATAAGCAAAAAGTTGTCGTACTCTCAATTCAATACGACAACTCCTCACCACAAAGTCTCTACATCACTATTTCAAAATAATCCTTTATCATCTCAAACGCCGAATCTGTTCCTTGGGGTATCAAACGAATTACAATTTCTTCTCCACCTTCTCCAATTCATCCAACAATGCTGGTTTTCTTGGATATCTCTGCTTCAATTCCTCAATTAACGACTTAGCCGTATCATTACCCTTCCATTTTATAAGCTGTGCAATATTCTTCGTTATCTTCTTATATTCTCGTCTATCCTTTGCCCGAGCGCAAAACAGATTGATATCAACAAAACCTATCAGCGTCTTCACGGGGAGGATATCATTACCACCCCAAAGACAAGAAAAAGCAAGCGAAAAGTTCCAATTCCGGATTTCCTGTGTCAGGAACTGCAGGAGTATATGGATTCCCGCTATATGCTTGCTCCGAACGAGAGGCTCTTTCCCATTACAAAATCTTTTCTCTCCCACGAGATGGAAAGAGGCTGTAAGAAAACCGGTGTAAAGCGAATCCGTATCCATGATATCCGCCACAGTCACGCCAGTTTACTTATCAATCAGGGGTGTGACGCACTTATCCTCGCTGACAGACTTGGACATGAAAAAGTATCCACAACACTGAATACTTACTCCCATCTGTTTCCACACAAACAGCAGGAGCTTGTCAGCAATCTGGAACAGCTTGCAGCTACAGTTGGTGTCACGCCAACCCCGGAGCCACCGATGGGAAATCCGCTGCTTGAAACCATGGGAATTTCCTATGATGGCAACATGTCAAGTGATTCAGTTACTCCGGATACAGCATATGCCAATGCAGGACTTCCATATGGTCCTATACCAAAAGAAACAGCATCAGGAAAAGTAATCCCGATGCCTCAAAGAAAAGCTATCTAAAAAACAAAACGATGTGAAATAGAGTAGTTGCGGTTAGTAGCAAAATAGTAGCAGAGCAAAAGAAAAAGTCTCGGAATCCGCTTGTTTAGCGGGTTCCAAGACTTGTGGCTCTTATTCAAACTCCCTACAGGTCAAGTTATTTCCTGTGGCTGAGTAGATTTTTGCTTTCGGAAACAGCGTATTCTCGTCTATTTCTCTTCATTATTTTCAGTTTTCAAAATTTCAGGTATCATTCGGGTATCACGAATGGGTATCAATGTTCCTACTGGTATTATGACTCCGATGAAAAAGATTTTCAATATATTTTTAATCTTATCCCAAAAGACAAACAGCATTCTGCCAATTCAAGGTACGCATTCATTTGTATTACTTTTTCATTATTTCTTGTTTCAATAACGATATATCCTGATGATTATTTCTAGGTTCTATTCTGTCCAAAACTTTCTTTTCAACCGATTGGGTCCAATATATTTTTAGTTTTTCTCTCGCTCTTGTTATAGCAGTATAAAATATACTATGTGTTATTAACTCATCAATATCATCTGTTATAATTATTTTTACCGAATCATACTCTAAACCTTGAGCTTTATGAATAGATACAGCATATGCTATTTGAAATGGCATCATATTCTTTGATACATTGTCATCATCTTCATCTGTACTTTTATTTTTATAAACGTCAAATCTAATAATAGAATTTCCTTTATCCGATACACCAATCACTTGAAAATCCATATCTTCGTTTTCTAAATTCATCAACGGTTTTTCAATTTCTATATCGAATTGAACTCGTTCCGTTACTTTTCCTGCCTCTACAAGCCTAAAATCCACTATTTTTCCTTTCATATTATTATGAATAACCGGTACTTGCTCTTTATTTTTTGTAAAAAATGCATCTGCTGAATCGTTAAACAAAATTGGATCTCCTACTTTATATCTCTGTATCCCTCTCCGTATCTCCTTACCATTGTTATTTTCTTGCATAAAATGATTTATGTTATTTATTCCATATAACCCGCCATAATTCAAGCATAAAATAATCTCATTTTCTGATGCTGGATTTAAAATTGACGGATCAAGATTAGCTGAATAACCTCCTGCTTGCAGTCGATCCAAAATATCGTCTTCCATCTTGCGAACATTATCCCACAAAGCTTGCAACTGCTTACTATTACTTCTATAAGGTTTTACCAATTCGCATATTGCTGGCTCAGGAAGAAACCCCCTTAATGCATCAAACCAATTTCCAAATTCTATTGATTCTATCTGATATGTATCTCCTACCAATACAAGTAATTTAAAATCAGCAAGTTCCAAAAATTCTTTCATTTCCTTATTGCTAACTGTGCTACACTCATCAATAAATATAATATCATACTTTCTTTTTATTTCGTCATTGTACTTATTATTAAACTTCGAAATTGTCATAAATTCACAATCTGAAGTTGCTACAACCTTTCTCTTCAGATTATTTACCGCAGGATTTGTATATGCCAGATACAATTTCGAATACTCTTTAAAAAAGCTGGAAATATAATTAATAAATGTTGTCTTACCTGTTCCAGCGGCTCCATAAATTACCGATACATGTGATTTAGCAAACATCGTCTCCAAAGCTTTTTTCTTTTCTTCTGATATATTGTAATCATTATTTTCAATCCAATGTTTCGCAGTATTTGAATAATTATCTACACCACTTTGAGCCAACCCTTGAATTGATTTAATTATAGATACTGTATCATCTCTATATCCCTCAATAAATATATAACCTTTATCAATAATCAATTTGCGTGCTTGCTGTTTCTTGGTCTTCGGTAATTTCTTGTTATATACATTTTTTAAAGTTTCAACATCTTCAAAATTAGCAAGCTTGTACTTTTCTCCGTTCTGTTCCAACTGCGTGTATAGCATCCCCTTTTGTTCAGTATTATTTTTTATAATTCTTGCCATAAATTCATGTTCACGTCCAACTGTGTCTAAAGCTATTAGCAAATCCGCCAGGCTCGGCACATGTTTTCTCAAACCAGAGCAAAACGGCATTGTATCAAAAGGTAAGCACTCATTTGCTAAATATAAATTTGAAAGCCAATTATTAACACCCAAATATTCCCATCTACCAGTATAATAATTTTTTTTATAACTCTCTTGATATTGTTCTTTAATAACTCGATTATTCATATGATGCAACAAATATCTTAAAACATTGCACCCTGCCCCTTCCTCCTTAATAAGTTCTCTACAATAATCCAGTAAATCAAAAAAATGATAACCCTCTCTATTTGGAACAATCCGCTTGCGTACGTTACTATATTTTTCATCTGAATAAACAACTACTTCCGCCAAGCTTCTTCCCGACTCTGTCAGATACTTAACAAGTTCCCTCTCCTCTGCTTTTCCAATAGATTTGGGCTGATTATTTATTATCTTACTAAAATTTTTAAATTCACACGGACGAATACTTACTTCCCAATCCAAAATAATTCTTATAGGCATATATTTATCAAATATTTCTATATAGTCGTCCTCTATCGCTAATTTTACTGCATAAAAGTCTGTTATTTCTCTATCTGTAAAGGCAATTATCCTATCTGTTTTACTTGCTTTATCATTTGCAGGAATAAATGCCACTTCATAGTATATTTTATTATTGCTGAAGAATGGCTTTATATTTTGAATGTAGAAACGATCATATTTAAAGTCAGTCCTTGATGATTGATTATAACCATCAACCTTCTGAGCAATCTTAAGATAATATTCATTCAAACTTTCATCTGTTTCAATTGGAAATTGTTCTAGGTTAGCCAAAACATCAAGAGAATATTTTTCATGCAATAATATTCGTATCCTGAGAAGATATTCGTAATACTTCAACATTAATCGCTCTGAATTCTCTTCCTCCAAAGTCCTGTGCGAGACAGATACCTGCAAAAAATGATGAAAACGAGATAAATGTCGCAAATAATCTTGGCTTTTCGCAAATTTAACAGCTTGTTTTACATTATCCTGTGTATCCTCAATATCATTACCATTAGCATATATTTTCAACATTATATGTTCGACAAAATGTCTTAACTGTGGCAATATATCTTGAGATATTTCTCCTCTTGTTGAATTACTTAAGTTGCTAATATGTCTACATATAACTTTGTCAGTATTTAAAATTTGCTTATCAATTTGCAATATATTGTCCATAATTTGCTTTCCGTCCCTCCTTCATCTATGCATTTAACCTTAGTTACAACTCCAACAGCTTAAGTTTTTTCCTATGGCTGAGTCAGTATATCACTTACAGAAACCGTGTCTTCTCGTCTATTTCTCTTATTATTTTCAGTTTTCAAAATTTCAGATATCATTCGGGTATCAAAATTCCTGTCGGTATTAGGACTCATACGAAGGGTGCAAACAGAATTCTGTAGGTAAATGACAACTTATAAAATAAATCTCTTCCCTTTAAGATGTTACCATAACACTCAAACTTCTTTATCACTTTAACATTTTACTCTCACTTATCGCAATATTAAAATCCTCTAATAGTGAAAAAGATGAAACCATTCGCAAGTCCATAGCATTTATCCTTAGCAACTGAATTTTTACACCTTTCAGCAATTCGCAATTATCTATGTACGCATAATACTTATTATAAAACTGTTTACTTTTATTTCTTAATACTTTTGTATTCATTGTTAATTTTCTTTTAAGCTCGCGGTGCTTATTATCTTTAAATTGTTTATATAATCCATAACACTCTTTAGAAAGACTGATTATCTCTTTCCAATCATTCTGATAATTAATCCTGTAACCCACTCCTTCTACAGTAATCATTAACAATTCACTTGTTATATATTTTTCTGCATTTATAACATCATTATATTGTTCTATGCCCGATTGATAAATTCCTCTATGTGCATATCTGTGCCTGTCTTTTATAATATCATTATATTTCAAAATTTCGTTTCTTTCTTTTTTTAATATAAATTCAAAATCAGGCACCAATTCTTTTTTAATGCTATTTTCCAATTCACTGTATTTTACATTTGGCGAGAATTTCTCTACATCCAATTTTGTATCAACAAATTGATTTATACTTATACTATGTGTTCTATCTTTTTCTAACAATTCATAATAAAAGTTTTTAACAAGTTGTTCCGCATAAGTATATACTCCTATCAAAAGAGCCCTTTCATACGATTCAATGCAATCACTTAATGCTCTAAAATCAAGATTTATATCTTGAGAAAGCTTTCTATATTCTGATGTATGATCTGCAAAGCTATTTTTTAGAAGTTCAACATTTCGTAAATTTAACTCAATCTTTGCTATCTCGTCTTCTATATCAAAATCATATATTCTCATGTTATCTACATCCTAGAATTCTTTCGCATATTTCAAATCTTCTTTGAATTGATTGCACTGTTCCTGTGCTTACACTAAATGGATTTTCTTCAACTCTATTAAATGACTTTTCTAAAATATCATACATAGTATACTTGTATCTATCCCTAATTTCTGTTACATCTACACGTCCAACTATATCCTTTTTATTTATTGCTACTCCAAGCATTGCTTCCAAAATACTTATGTTGAGATTTCCCACAAAAATCAATTCGTCATCCTTTGTTTTTTCAACTTTTCTAAAAACACTTTTTGCATCTTCGAACACAGAGTACATAAGTTCAATTGCTTTGGGCAACTCCATCTTATATGTTTTTGCTACTTCTTTATTTTTGTTTATTTCGCAATATCCATTTAGAATATTATTTATTCCTGCTTTTTCTACTTTGTATCCCTTATAATATATATCTGACATAACAATTATTCGAAGTAGAGCTTCAACATGTGCATCTTTTTTTATTGCATTATTAGAAAATAGCCCTTTTAATTCTTCACACGAATCTGCTGTTTCGTAAAGCGAATTTATAAAATCTCCATAAGCAAGTGATTTCCTAATTTGCATTGAATTCAATTTCACCGAACCAGTATTTATTCTTTCAAAAATCAAATACTTTGAACTATAATCATCTGAACCAATTTGTCTAAACTCAATCAATGGAATTGTGCTTCTCTTAATAATTCTTTGATATTCTGGTGCTAATTGATCGAAACTCTTTCCAATCAACTCCTCCATAATCCTTCCGGATAATTTCGATTTTCTTTTTTTCTTTCCACTTGACACTTTATTCCACGGTTCTCCATTAACATAATTGGCAACCGTAGTCAAACGCTGAAATCCATCAATTAACTCATACTCACTGTTTCCTACTTCCAACAAAAATAGAGGTGGAATAGGCAACCCTAAAATAATTGACTCTATCAATCTTGAACTCTTTTGAGCGTCCCATATAAATTCTCTCTGCATAGCAGGTTTTTTTATTTCTCCACAATTAAACATATCAATCAACTCACCAAATGAACGATTACTGACCCAATGCTTAATATTATAAGCTGTCAGAGACTCTCTTTCAGCCTCATTCTCAAATAAATCCCTAATTTTATTTTCTGTTTCTTCATCTAATTGCCCAAATTCTTCAAGATTAATAAACATCTCATCTAAAGTATTTGCCTCAATTTCTACATTGCAAAAATAGTTTTCTTCTACATCAACATTGTTTATTATCCCATTTTCTATTTGTACATATAACTTCATCTTTTTGCCTCTTTTCTTCATATGATAATCATCCTCCTAGCATTTTGTTTCTCTAGATAGGATATACAAAATATTACTTATACATTCATTATCGCAATTTAAATAGCAAGCTGAAATAAGTCTCCCGTCATCTCGGACTACGCTTGAGCTATTCTTAATCTATTTTAAACTAAATTTCTACAACTTTCAGTTCAAAATCATCTTTTCACCAAATACCATCTGTCTGTATGACCAGTTCCAGATACATTTGTTTTATCTTTTTTCATAGCTTGCAATATATTTCAATACACTTGAAATCTTTTTTGATTTTTGTTTTTCATTCAAAAAACGCGGTAAATTGCCAGTCAACATTTCTTTTAGTACAACTTACCTTGTTTCAAAGCGCCTAACTAATTACTAGAATCGCTCCTTATTTTTAAATCTTTTAGGCACTTAATAATTTCTTTGTTGTACCTTTCTTCCGACTCATACATTTTCTTTACATAAAATGCAATATCTGCTTCTGGTGACTCGTATGTAAGCATATATCTGTATTGCTTCAAATCGATAAAATATACATTCTCATATCTACCACTATAACGCACAACAAACTGTGCAACAACATTTGATATTTCATTAAAATCTCCTTGACCTCCCAAAGTTATATACATCCTTTGATTAGGTGCTAAATATATATCTTTTGATTCTACAAATTCTGTTACCCTTCCCACCATTCGTTCATCTGGAATATTATCGATAAATTCCCTGCATAAATCAATCTCCAGTCCTATTGCAGGCATATTCCCAACATTTTCCACCACAAAACACAACAGCCCTGAACGAATTATCTCAAACTTTACTATGATATAAGGTCTATTATTTTCGTTATATTGTTTTATCATTTCTCTTGTTTGTTCTTTTGCTGCATCAGCTGAACGTTTATTAGAAATACATATTACAATTGTTGCAATAACATAAATTGTTGTAATAATAATCATTATCCAATCAGTCAACATTTTCTCACTTCCTTTAGCATTTTCTCAGAGCATTTCATAGAATAATTTATACATACCGTTCAGATTATCTCACGCTATGAGTGTTTGTCTATTATTCCTGTCAATAAATCATTTTTTCTATATTAATCAAGTACTTTACTCCTCATAATATTTTTTAACCACAACGCATTGATCTAAATATTTATGTAAAAATGAAATTTGCTGTAATACATCAACTGCGGCATTTTCATCTATGTCCCATCTTATTCTCAACTCATGCGCCGTCACATTACGTATCATATGAATTATTCCAAGTATCATCTCTTTAAAACCGTTTTGTTGATTTTGTTCTGATGATGTTCTTAGGGAATTAAGTGCGATATATGGATCCTTAATTGAAAATGCCCGCTGAATTAATTCGTTACCATCTTCAGGTAAATTAGTCATTTTACGCACTCTATCGCATAAGCTTTTTGCAGCCTCTTGTACAGCATGAAAGTAATCCTCAGCTAATAATTCTTCTTTACAACAACTCAGCACGTATTGATGTGCACCATATCCATATAGTTTTTGCCTAAGTTCTCTTGTCCTTCTTTGAACTTCTGATACCCCCTGTGCTCTCTGTACGGATCTAAAGTTGCCGCCATCATCAATTTCTAACCCTTTAAGCATTAGTATTTTATTAACTTCCATTCTCCTTTTGTCATATTTATCCCCATCCACAATCCCTCTGGCTGGATCCATACTTTTTTGAATAAACATATAAATCGAATTATATGACTTTTCCCTCTGACATCGTTCTGCAAAAGAATTATACAGTCGCTTATATTTTGTCATAGAAGGGTCTGTATCAACAAAACCATATTGACTAATTAAAAGACCTAACTCGGTTCCTGTAAACCCAAAATCCGTATCTGCTAATGCTTTTGATATTGCAAGAACATCTGCTTGTGACAAATCTGGAAACTTCAATTTATACCTCCTATCTAAACCTTATCTGAAGATTCAGCTTAATAAACATCTCTCCATTTTCCTCATACAAACTCATATATTCATGCCTGCTTGTAGATGCTCTTTCAAGATATGTATTATCCAACAAATACTGCTCAAAAAAGTTTCGGTTGTATATGTGATAAGCAAGTATCTCTCCGTCTGCCTTCACAATAATGTAGCCACCGTTTGCTTCATCCAAGCCATCCCAAGGCTTTGCAGGTTTCATTCCCAATGCGCAGGAACACAGGAATTTTTTGAATTTATATGTATACATCATCGGATCGCCATATCCAAGAGGATCTCTGTCTCCAAGCATATCTACAAGCTTATCACAGTCCTTGACATCCTCTGTATAGAAATATAACAACATATTTCCGATAATCTCAGGCATACTGCTGTCTACCATTATCAGATTTCTCTTGAATCCGTCATGGTTCATTCCGCAATACTGAATTTTGCCGCCAAGCTCAGCTATTTTTGACATTTTATCCTTAATCTTGGTTCTGGTCTCGATTGCGTTAATTTCTTCAGCCTGTTCCATTGATATTCCCGTAACTTTGTAAATAAAGTTCGTTGTAAGTCCTGCATTCAGTAATGTAGGCGGATTGCCAACCTCTGACTTAATGGAAAATCCTACATTTCGAATAAAGTTTGTATGTATATCCTCGATTTGCATGGAAATATCCGTTGTATCAGTAGACGGAGCCTTTATCTTTGTAACTTTTATGCCATTTGCAAAATTAGCGATTTCCTCTAATTCAAAGCTTCCGCTATGACTGGCTATTTCTTTTAACAGCTTATTTGCCTGGTTCTCCATTTCAGTTCTGTCAACAGATATAATTTTATTAGACTGGATTTCAACGCTGATTTGATTATCCTGAATCACATAATCAACAACTTCACCCTTTGTTTCTTCTCTCATAATCTTCAGAATTGGATAATATACTTCATCAATTTTTTCAACCTTCTCATTTGCCGCATATACTCTGCCCTGACTGAGAAGCTTCATAAATGCATATAATTCTGACCATTCGCCTTTGTTTCCTGACATTCTTCCATCTTTATTTGCCATTTTCTAACACCTTCCTTATCTCTTTGGCTATTGCCTCAATAACATTAACCGTTACACTGTTTCCTAACTGCTTGTACAAATGTGTGTCTGCCAATTCAAGCTTAAAATCATCCGGGAATCCCTGCAACCTTGCCCACTCTCTTGGTGTCATCTTTCTGATTCCCTCTCTGTTGACTTCCCCCTTTATGTGTGTAACAGGCGTAAAATTGGTCAGCCGCTTATCAATAATCAGATTTCTTTCACGACCCATTCCCCCACATACAATCGCGCCTGCCTTACCGTCAAGATCTCTTATCTCATATCCGAAACCGTTACCTTTCGCTTCGTGACGTGCTTTATGCTTTTTCAAAGTATCAATATATACCGTTGAAAGATAATACTTCACACTAACCTCATTCTCTTCCATAATGTCCCTGATACAGGTATCTGGATTTGTAGGTTCAGGAAACTTAAACCCGCTACTGTCAATATCATTTCGGAATGCGACAATGTATATACGTTCCCTGTTCTGAGGAACACCAAAATCCTTACTGTTTAGTACCTTGTCATACACGGTGTAACCTATTTGTTCAAAAGCTTTCTTTATAACCGTAAAAGTCCTTCCTCTGTCATGGATGGTAAGCCCCTTTACATTTTCACAAAATATAACTTTAGGTTTATGAAAATCACATATTCTCACAACATCCTGAAATAAGGTTCCTCTACATAAGCCCTTGTAATCATCATCAAAGCCCATGCGCTTTCCGGCAAGCGAAAATGCCTGACACGGGAATCCTGCAAGACAGATATCAAATTCAGGAATTTCTTTTTCATCTATTTTGGTAATGTCACCTGCAATATCAAATTTATCACGGTAATTCATTTTGTAAGTCTTCTGTGCAAATTCATCCCATTCGCTTACAAACACCGTCTTAATCTTCTTTCCAAATGCTCTGTCAAAACCTTTTCTAATTCCACCGATACCGGCAAATAAGTCTATTGATTTATACATGTGAAATCTCCTCTGTTTCAATATCATAATCATCATATTTCTGTTCAAATATAGCTTCTTCTATCACTCGTACACACTCTTCCGTGTTCTTCATAATATCCTTTCCCCAGAAGCGTATAACGGTCCATCCCAAAAACTGAAGCTGCTTGTTTATATCATCATCACGCTGTTGATTCTTTGATATCTTTTCAATCCAAAACTCTGCGTTTTTTCCTTTTTCCAATTGTGGTTTCAGCACTTCCCAGTCTTTTCCGTGAAAGAATTCACTGTCACAGAAAATGACTATTTTATATTTAGTAAGTACAATATCCGGCTTACCGGGCAATCCTGCATAATTCTTTCTATACCGGTATCCACGTTTCCATAATTCCTTTCGAAGCTTCAACTCTATGGAAGTATCCTTCGACTTAATATTCTTCATATTTTTATGACGTTGTTCTTTAGTCAGTCTGTCCACTTCACTCACTCCGATTCGTCAGGAACAATTTCCAGAATATCTGCCACATCACATCCAAGTGCGACACATATCTTAAGCAGAATATCCGTATTGACATTTTCATTTCGTCCAAGTTTAGCAATGGATGCATTGCTTATTCCTGCCTTTTCGGCAAGATCTTTTTTCATCATATCTCTGTCTATCAACAGTTTCCATAATTTCTTATAACTAATCTTCATTGCACCCTCCGAAAATAAAACATATGTTCGCTTTATATATTATCATACCATAATCAATAAGGCAAGTATTTTTTGATAATTATTTATGAGTTCTCACACTTTATTATCTGTTTGGCTAACCAAAATCCATTTCGAGTCCGTTTCGTCTGTTTCGAGCCGACTCCTAGATGAATCACATGCCGTATAAAATTCGTCTAAAAAGGGATGAGCTCTCCTCTAAGCAGAGTTCCTCATCCCCACGTCTCCTATCTACCTCCCCTTCCAATCCTCATACGCTTTCCACAGCCTTTCTAGTGTTAGCATCTAATTAGTACAAAATAAAATGAGTTATTCCCTTGAAATATTG
>OIWU01001749.1_pt1 | contig 20217 bp, 13 predicted proteins | sample 1587711 | NCBI WGS metagenome assembly OIWU01 (sample SAMEA3888909, study PRJEB22519) | human gut metagenome | biome: human gut; feature: human-associated habitat; material: faeces | place: Denmark | collected 2010 | reverse complement strand
ATCCGGTTATCAGGTACTGATCGCACCGCTTTTATATATGTGCAAGGATGGCTATGACGAGAAGATCCGCAAATTCGTATCGCAGGGTGGCACGTTTGTGACAACCTATTTCAGCGGCTATGTGGAGGATCACGATCTGGTCATTACCGGTGGATATCCGGGCAGACTGCGTGATATCTTAGGCATCTGGGTCGAAGAATCGGATGCCATCCCGGTGGAGGATATCGGCTTAAAACACACCTTTACCTATGATGGAAAGCAGTATCCGGCAGAGATCCTCTGTGATCTGTTACATCTGGAGGGAGCAAAGAGCCTTGCCTCCTATGATAATGATTTTTATGCAGGCATGCCGGCAGTGACGAGAAATTCCTATGGAAACGGTAAGGCATATTATGTGGCAACACGTTCCAATGCTGATTTTTACCGTGGATTATTTGAGCGGATCTTAGGCGAATGTGAGATCACACCGCTTGTGACAACCGAAGCGGATGGAAACGACAGGATCAGCGTGGAGGCGTGTGTGCGTGAAAATCAAAACGGTACATTCCTATTTTTGTTAAATCACAGCGAAAAAACGGAGAAAGTTACGTTAAAATCCGGTGGAACCGATCTGCTTAATAACAGAGAGTATCAGGACGGAGAGACGATAGAACTTGCTGCAAAGGACGTCGCACTCATAAAGCAAAAGTAAAACAAACGGGGGATTTTTATGAACGAGAAAGAGATTTTAAACAGGGTAGAAAATGGGATCATAGAAGGTCCCTTTCTGCCGGAGTGGGGGTCTTTAATGGAGCAGGAGATACCGGAGTGGTTTGCAAAAGAAAAACTTGGGATCTTCATCCACTGGGGGCTCTACAGCGTTCCGGCATATTCGAATGAATGGTATTCCAGAAATATGTACATCAAAGGAATGCCGGCGTATGAGCATCACAGGAAAACGTATGGAGAACAGCGGGAGTTTGGTTATAAAGACTTTATCCCGCTGTTTCGCGCGGAAAGATTTGATCCTGCGTCATGGATGCAGTTTTTTAAGGAGGCGGGTGCCGGCTATGTGTTCCCGGTGGCGGAGCACCATGACGGGTTCCAGATGTATGAGAGCGAACTTTCGCATTGGAACGCGAAGGAGATGGGACCAAAGAGAGATCTTCTCGGGGAATTAAAGTCGGCAGCAGAGTCTTGCGGGCTGCAGTTCTGCACTTCAAGCCACAGGGCGGAACACTGGTTTTTCATGGGACATGGAAGGGAATTTGACAGCGATGTGAGGGAGCCGATGAAAAAAGGGGATTTTTACTGGCCGGCAATGCCGGAACCGGACCCGCAGGATCTTTTCAGCAAACCCTTCCCGAGTGAGGAATTTCTGGATGACTGGCTGGCGCGCACGGTGGAGCTGATTGTGAAGTATCGACCGAAGCTTTTGTATTTCGACTGGTGGATTCAGCACGAGGCGTTTCATCCTTACTTGAAAAAGCTGGCAGCGTTCTATTATAATTGTGGTAAAAGCTGGGGAGAGGATGTCATGATCTGCTACAAGCATGATGCCATGATGTTCGGAAGTGGGATCGTGGAGGTGGAACGCGGCGGTTTTGCGGAGGCAAAGCCGTATGCGTGGCAGACGGACACGGCGGTGGCGCGCAATTCCTGGTGTTATACCGACAGCCTCGATTATAAGAGCAGCAGGGAAATCTTATGTACCCTCGTGGATGTGGTAAGCAAGAACGGCCATCTGCTCTTGAATATCGGACCCAAAGCGGATGGTACAATTCCCGAGGGCGACCGGCAGATCCTTTTGGATATGGCGTCGTGGATGAAGGTAAACGGCGAGGCGGTCCGTGGGTCAAAGGTGTGGAGAAAAAGCATGGAAGGACCGACGCGGGCGGCGGACGGACAGTTTGCGGACGCGGCAGAGATCATGTATACACCGGAAGACTATCGATTTACCGTGAACGGCGGCTGCATCTATGCGATCTGCATGCGCTGTCCGAAAGACGGCAGATTTCTGATCCGTTCGTTTGCAAAGAGTACCAATCAGAATCTACCGGAGTTTCATGGAATTCTGCGTGCGGTTACGCTGCTCGGTTATGTGGGGCAGGCTGCGTGGCACGTAGACCGGGAAGGGCTTCACATAGCGGCGCCGGGGATTGAGAGTGATTTTCCGGTGGTATTCCGGTTGGAAGTGGATTAGCAGACAAAAAGGAGAGGGCAATGTACGAGAAAATATGGAATCAGAATAAAATTGCGTTTGGCGGCGACTACAATCCGGAGCAGTGGGATGAGGCAACCTGGGAGGAAGATATGCACCTGTTTGGGCTGGCGCACATTGATACGGTCACACTCAATGTGTTTTCCTGGGCAATGCTGCAGCCGGACGAGAGCACCTATGATTTTACAAAACTGGACCGCATTATGGAACTGGTGAAGAAAAACGGGCTGAAGGTTGTGCTTGCAACATCGACCGGCGCGCATCCGGCTTGGATGGCACACCGGTACCCGGAAATCCTGCGCACGGAGTTCAACGGAATGAAGCGCAAGTTCGGTGGCAGACACAATTCCTGCCCGAACAGTCCCGTCTACCGCATGTATTCGGCACGGCTGGCGGAGAAGCTGGCGGAACATTACAAAGACTATGACAATATTGTGGCATGGCATATCTCCAATGAATACGGCGGAGAGTGTTACTGCGAAAATTGCGAGAAGGCATTTCGCGTGTGGCTGAAAAAGAAGTACCACACGATTGAGGAGGTGAACCGCGTCTGGGATACGGCATTCTGGGGACATACGTTCTATGACTGGGAAGAAATTGTCCTGCCGAATCTGCTGAGCGAACATTTCGCCTATGAGCGCACGATGTTTCAGGGAATCTCCTTAGATTACCGGAGATTTAATTCGGACAGTATTTTAGAGTGTTATCGCCTGGAATATGAGGCGGTGAAGCGGCATACGCCGGACATCCCGGTCACAACCAATCTGATGGGGTTCTATAAGCCGCTGGATTATCAGAAGTGGGCAAAATACATGGATATGGTATCCTGGGACAATTACCCTTCCAACCAGGACACACCGGCGCAGATTGCCCTGTCCCATGAACTGATGCGCGGTATCGGCGGCGGAAAGCCGTTCCTTCTGATGGAGCAGACGCCGAGTGTGACGAACTGGCTGCCGTACAATGCCTTAAAACGTCCGGGGGTCATGCGCCTTTGGAGCTATCAGGCGGTGGCGCATGGGGCGGATTCGGTGATGTTTTTCCAGATGCGCCGGAGTATCGGTGCCTGTGAGAAATATCACGGAGCGATCATTGACCATGTGGGAAATGAAAATACCAGAGTGTTCCGGGAAGCAGCAGCCCTCGGCGCCGAACTAAAGGCGCTGGGAGATGAGACTCTGGGCGCGCGGGCAAGGAAGGAGACAGCGATTCTGTTTGACTGGGAGAACTGGTGGGCGATCGAGTATTCCGCAGGACCGAGCGTGCTGTTAAAGTACCGCGATGAGATCCAGAACTATTACACGGCGCTCTACGAGCAGAATATGGCGACCGATATCATCGGGGTGGAGGATGATTTCTCGGACTATCGCGTGATCATCGCCCCGGTCTTATATATGGTAAAGCCGGGTGTGGATGAGAAGATCAAAGCGTTTGTGCAGGCGGGCGGTATTTTTGTAACCACTTTTTTCAGCGGCTATGTGGATGAGCATGATCTGGTGGTGACCGGAGGGTATCCGGGGAAACTGCGTGATCTCTTAGGCATCTGGGTGGAGGAGAGCGATGCCCTGCCGGAGGGAGAGACGAATCATTTTACATGGAAGGGCGCGCGGCATGAGGCGCTCCTGCTGTGTGATCTGCTGCATCCGGAGGGAGCCGGTGTGCTTGCAACCTACGAGGAGGATTTTTATGCGGGAATGCCGGTGCTCACGAAAAACCGTTACGGAGCGGGAGCGGCGTATTATGTGGCGGTGCGGTCGGACGCGTCATTTTATGAAGCACTGATACGGGAGATCTGCGAAAAAGCCGGGATCACGCCGGTGGCACAGACTCCCGGGGGCGTGGAAGCGGTCTTACGTGTGGGACGCGATGAAAAAAAGGAGTTCCTTTTTCTGTTAAATCATGAGAAAATAGAGCAGAGTGTGCCGGTGGAGCAGGACGCAACGGATCTTGTGACCGGTATGGAGTGGAAAAAGGGGAGCAAGCTGACACTGCCGGCGTACGGCGTGGCAATACTGAAACGAAGCGTATGAAGACAAAGATAAAACAACTGATAAACCGGATACTGGGAATGAAGCTCGTCTACCGCATGATTTTAATCTATGTGATAGGCGGGCTTTTGCCGCTTTCCGCCATTATCGGCTATCTGATTCACGGAACCAATCAGGTGCTGGTGAGTCAGGCGGAGAATGCGGAGATTGCGGAACTGCAGACGATCGGAAGACAGATCCTGGAATTGGAGAATACGATGACCACGGTCTCTTCGTACTTTTATTTCGATGACAAGCTCGAGGAGATTGCGGCAAAACAGTATACGGATTATCAGGAGATGATCAATGACTACAGAGGCTATACCGCTTTTAAGGAATATCAGAGTTACTACAACACGATGATCTCCAGAATCAGTATTTTCCTGCAGAATCATACGCTGCGCGGCAATTCGGACTTTGTGGTTGTGGATGCGGACACGGAGGTCGAGGCCTGGTATCAGAGAGTGAGTACAGAGGGAAGCGGCTGCGTGTGGACGTGTCTGCCGATCAGCCTGCCCAAATATGACCATGCGCCTGCCATTGCCCGTATGATTAAGACCAAAAAGAGCGAAAATGTCGGGGTGCTTGTGATCTATCTGCGCCCGCAGCAGTTTGAGAAAATGATCTGGGAGCGGGAAGGAAGCACCTATATTGTGCTGGATGGCGAGACCTTGCTTACGAGCCGTCATGAGACGATTCCCTTTGAAGAGTTAAAGAAGTATCTGCCGGACGCTGCCGAGGAGAAGTATCAGACGCGTATCAGGGCAGGGGAGGAAGAATATGTCCTCACCTGTGAGAATGTAAAGCAGGAGGATACCAGCGATTATTTTCAGGTGGTCAGTGTGCGCGCGGTGGATGAGATCTTAAGGGAAGCGTATGCACAGCAGCGAAAGAGTATCTGGCTGTTCCTTGGGAGCGTTGTGCTTGCCGGGACGTTGATTTTTGCATTTTCCTGGTCGTTTGCAAGGCGTGTCGGCAGATTCCGGGAACAGATGCAGAAAGCGTCTGAGGGAAATTTTGAACTTGAGGAAAAGCTCGGAGGAAATGATGAGATCAGTCAGCTTTATGATTACTTAAGCGTCATGATCTGGAGAATTCAGAGGCTTCTGGCGCAGGTGTATCAGGAGAAGATTCACGCGGAGCGGCTTAAGACCAGTCAGAAGGATGCGGAGTTTAAGATGCTCACCAGCCAGATCAACCCGCATTTCCTGTATAATACACTGGAAACCATCCGCATGAAGGCGCGCATCAACAAGCAGTATGAGATCGAGGAGCTGGTGAAGATGCTCGGAAAGATCCTGCGCAGCAGTATCCAGGCAGGTTCAAAGGATATGACGATCCGTGAGGAGGTGGAACTGGCAGAGTATTATCTGAAGATTCAACAGTACCGCTTCGGCGAACGGATTCAGTATCAGATCTATGTGGAGGAAGGGATCGAGAGGCAGAAGATCCTTCCGCTTCTGATCCAGCCGCTGGTGGAAAACTGTATTATACACGGACTTGAGGGAAGAGAGGACGTCGGTCACATCGATATCTGTGTCAAACGCAGCGGACAGAATGTGGTCATCACGGTTACCGATGACGGCGCCGGCATCTGCGGGGAAAAGATTGCGGAGATCCGCAGAGAACTTGCAGGAAACCGCACAAAGGGAGAACATATCGGCATCTGCAATGTCAATCAGAGAGTGCGGCTGCGCTACGGGGAGGAGTACGGCGTGACAGTGGAAAGCATCTGCGGCGAATATACCCGGGTGGAGATAACGCTTCCCGGTGACTGGGAAGAAACAGAATCATAAAATACAAAAGCCTGTTCTGAGGGAGAAAAAACGATCCGCAGAACAGGTCTTTTAATACATGCAAAAGCCGTTATAAAAGATGCAAATTTTATGGTAAAAATAATGAAAATAGTAAGGTATTAAAATTTTGCTCCCAATCCTATAATGAGGATGAAAAGAGGAGGAAAACGATATGAAGACAGAAAAGAAACAGAAAGCCAAAGTGGTCAAACAGAAATTCAGCTGGCAGCTTATGTGGAAGCAGCGGTATCTGCTATTGATGTCGGTACCTTTTGTCATCTGGCTCATCATCTTTAAATATGTTCCGCTGTGGGGGTGGACAATGGCGTTTCAGGAGGTAAAGCCAAACAGTTTTGCACTTCCGGTATGGCAGAGAAAATTTGTGGGGGTTGACAATTTTAAGAAGGCATTCACAGACCGGCTGTTCGGCCAGACCATGATCAATACGATTGGTCTGAGTGTGCTGGGAATTGCACTTGGAACCGTCATGGCGATCCTGTTTGCACTCATGCTCAATGAGATCTGCTTCAATCGTTTTAAGAAGGTCACACAGACCATTTCCTATTTGCCGCACTTCGTATCCTGGGTTGTCATCGCAAGTATTGCAAAGATGGTATTAAATGACTGCGGCATGTTAGATACGCTGGTCGGAAAAAATCTAAAGCTTATGTCTACGAACTCGGTTCTGTTCTGGATAGTCGTCTGCTTCATCAATGTCTGGAAGGAAGTCGGCTGGGATGCGATCGTATATCTCTCCGCAATGGCAGGAATCGACCAGGGGCTTTATGAGGCGGCAAAGGTGGACGGTGCGAACCGTCTGCAGAGAATCTGGCACATTACGCTGCCGGGGATCAAGCCGACGGTGGTGGTGCTCCTCATTATGGGAATCGGCGGTGCTTTGAATGTCGGTATGGAGCGTCAGATGCTTCTCTCCAACGGTATCGTGCAGGATCATGCAATGGTGCTTTCCTGGTTTGCTTATATCCGCGGTATCGGTAACAACAACTACGGCCTCGGAACTGCGATCGGCATGTTCCAGTCGTTAGTCGGAATAGCACTTTTGTTTATCGCCAACAAGATAGCCGGATGGCTCGGCGAGAGCAGATTGATCTAAGGAGGGGAAGCACATGGCACGCAGTCAGACAAAAATTAAAAGTAAAGATAATATTTTGGATTACATATTACTGGTGATCTTCATCGGCGTTATTATTGTGACTTTATATCCGTTTTTAAACGTACTTGCGATCTCCTTCAACGACCCGATCGATACCATGCGCAATATCAATTTTATCATTCCGCGAAAGTTCACCTGGAGCAATTACACCTATGTGTTTCAGGAAAACAATCTGCTGGAGCCGTTTGCCATGTCGATTGTGCGAACGCTGATCGGTACGCTGACCGGCGTGGCTGCGACAGCGATGGTAGCGTATGTTTTAAGCAGAAGGGATTTCTATTTTAACAAGCTGTTCACGGTGCTGTTTGTAATTACCATGTATGTCAGCGGCGGACTGGTACCCGAATATCTTCTGATTACAAGATCGTTAAAATTAGGAAATCATTTTCTGGTCTATATACTTCCGGGACTGATCTGGGTGTACAATATCATTCTGATCCGTTCGTTTATAGACGGACTGCCGATTGCCCTGCAGGAGGCAGCCAGAATTGACGGGGCAAACGATTTTATTATTTTCGCAAAGATCGTTCTGCCGCTATGTAAGCCGGTACTTGCGACGGTGGCACTTTTTGTGGCAGTCGGACAGTGGAATTCCTTTATGGATACCTATCTGTATGCAAGAGATCTTCCGACCTTACAGTATGTATTATATGAGATTATGGAGAAGGCGACGATCAAGGTTGATCCGCATGCCGCAGAACAGTTAAAGAGCGCGGTATCTCCGATGTCGATCCGAATGGCAATCACGATCATTGCAACGGTTCCGATCCTGATTGTGTATCCGTTCCTGCAGCGGTATTTTGTAGGTGGTATGACGATCGGTGCAGTCAAAGACTGATTACTGATAGAGCAAGCAAAGAAGAGAGGAGAAGAAAGATTATGAGGCAAAAAAGGTTATGTGCATTGATGCTGGTGGCATCTATGGCAGCAGGGGTTCTGGGCGGCTGTGGAAATGGAGAAGCAGCAGACACTTCTTCCGTGAGTGGGGGAACAGAGAGTGCGGGCAGCGGAACATCCGGTGATGTGGTAGAACTGACGTTCTACAATGCGGACGGACAGGAGGATCCATGGACCGATCCGGTGGCACAGGCACTGACGGAGGCAACCGGTGTGAAGTTAAAGACCGATTATCCGGTGTCAGCCGATGATGAGAAGGTCGCACTGATGATCGCGGAGCAGAATTACCCGGATATGATCTATGCCAAGGGGGATGCAGGAGCACTGATCGATGCAGGAGCCTTGATTGATATGACGGATCTGATTGAGGAGTATGGTCCGAATATCAAGAAGCTTTATGGAGATGAGTTTGACAAATTAAAATATTCTGAGGATGATCCTTCGATCTATCAGCTTTCGGCTTATGCAACGGGAGGAGAGACATTTAAGACATCCGGTACGGCACAGCTTCAGTGGGATGTTTTAAAGGAGAATGACTACGAGGTACCGAGGACGTTAGATGAGTTTGAGACGATGTTAAAGGATTATATTGCTGCACATCCGACCACGGACGACGGTCTGGATACGATCGGTTTTACGCTGTCGACTTCGGACTGGCACTGGATGATCACGCTTGGCAATCCGGCAGGGTATATCGCGGACGGAGCACCGGACAACGGACAGTGGATCGTGGATGAGAACAATAATGCGATGTACAAATTCCGCTCTGACAAGGAGAGAGAGTATTTCCGCTGGATGAATAAAATGTACAACGAGGGAATTCTTGATCCGGAATTCGCAACCCAGACACACGAGGACTACATCGCAAAGATCGCATCCGGACGCGTGCTGGCGTTGTTTGATACAGACTGGGATTACGGCGATGGCGAGAAGGTTTTGAAAGCGGACGGAAAGTACGGTAAGACGTATGCACCGCTTCCCCTTGCCATGGATGCGGACACCAAGTGCCCGTCTCTGATGTATCAGGGACTTACGACTGGCTATGGCGTTGGAATCACTACTTCCTGTAAGGACCCGGTGGCGGCAATCAAATATCTGGATTATATCTGCTCCGATGAAGGACAGGTGCTTGTACAGTGGGGAATTGAAGGTGTGAACTACTTCCTGGATGATGAAGGACACCGTTACCGCACGGAAGACGAAGTAAAGTATGCAACGGAGGACAAGGATTATCAGAAGAAGACCGGTGTCGGTTTCCACAATTATCCGTTCCCGTACTATGGAAACGGTGTTGAAGACCCGACCGGAAGCACCTACACAACCACGAACAAAGAGAGCGTCATGGCGGATTATGATGAGGAGCAGAAAGCGGCATGTGAGGCATGGAATGTGGAGCTTCTGACCGATATTTTCCCGCAGGCGGATGAATTTACCACACCGGACTACTCTCCGATCTGGGCTTACGCAAAGCCGACGGAGTTTGACGAGATTGCAAATCAGCTCGATGAGATCGCATGGTCTGCGCTCATCAGCTGCGTGATTGGATCGGAAGAAGAATTTGACGCTTCCTATGACAAGATGATCTCGGATTTGGAGAATGCAGGAATGGCGGATGCCGAGCAGATGCTGACGGAGATTATTCAGGAAAAAGTAGCTGCTGTGCAGTAGAACAGAGGAGTATTCTGGCGGAATGGCCACATAGAACAGAGAATTAGGTTTTATTGATAAAAGGAGCAGGAACTCTTGCGGATGAAACGGAGAGTTCCTGCTCCTTTTGTTTTACTGCCGGTGTGTCCTGCGGAATTCGGCGGGCGTCATTCCGACCTGACGTTTGAATTTGATGTGAAAATAATCGACATTGCGGTAGCCGACTTTTTCAGCAATCTCGTACACCTTCATATCATTGCCAAGGAGCAGTTCCTTGGAGTGTTCGATACGCACATGGTCGAGATAGGAGTTGAAATTTTCCCCGACCTTTTTGCTGAAAATCTTGCCGAGATAAGAACTGTTGTAGCCAAAAAGCGGCGCGATTGCTTCCAGTGTGAGATTGCGTGCGTAATTGTGCTCGATGTAATAGAGAATGTCGTCAATCACGCCCTCCTTCGACGTGCGGCCGATGGAGGATAAGATCAGTTCAAACTGTTCTGTCAGAAAGCGGATGATTTCATACAGATAATATTTTTCGGAGATGATGCGTATGATTTCTCCGTTTCCCGGAAAAGGAATATCGATGCTGGTGTAAGAGCGGCCGATGCGCTCCTTGATCTGAAGATACAGATCTGCAAAAAACAGCTTGATGGTATCAATGGAATCGGACGATTGATACAGCTTTGTCTGCAATTCGCCCAGAATCTCTGCAGTGCGGCTTCTACTGAATGAGGAGAGCCCGTCAAAAAGGCGGTCCGCATATTCATCCAGAAAGGCACCGGTAATGAGCGGAAGACCGCTGCCCAGCGTCGGGAGATTCTCATAGCCTAAGGTATGCTGATCTTCCTCGCAGAAAAAGCGCTGGTCGATCAGCCGGGAAGCGTCTGTATAGGAGAGCGCGATCTCTTCCAGATGTGATACAGGGCGACCGTAAGCGAGAAACAGACTGTCCAGCGGGGAATCCTTTTGCGGCTGATACTGCCGTTGAAAGCGTTCCAAAAAGCTGCCGAATTTTTCGGTGGCAAAGCTGCCCTTAAGCAGGATGATCTCGCGGCTGTCATCTGTGATATGATCAAAGGAATTGTGATCCTGGTTGGTCACGCGCAACAGGTCGGAAAAGCGGTAGGACGCGTCCTCCGTGCGGTGGCTGTATTTTTCGTAGATGATTACCTGATATACATCTGCATTCAGATGCAGTTCCGCACGATCCAGACGGTCATAGGCGGCAGTGCCGGCAAGCAGATCCCGGATGATGGAATCGTATGCTTTCTGCCGGTAATGCGCAGAAGAATCCCGGGCGCTGGCATCGGAATCCAGCTGATGCCGTATCTGCGTGACGATCTCGAGAAGCTCATCTTCGTCGATGGGCTTGGTGAGATAGGAGAGTACACCGTAGCGTATGGCGGTTCTGGCGTAATTGAAATCCGAGTAACCGCTTAAGATGACAACTTTTCCGTCATAGCCGTGTTCCCTGGCAATGCGGACAACATCCAGTCCGGACATACCCGGCATGCGGATATCGAGCAGAACCAGATCCGGCGTTTCAGACAAAAGAAATTGCAGGGCGGCATCGCCGTTTGCCGCTTCTCCTGCAATGGTAAATCCCAGTGTTTCCCAATCAAGCAGACAGCGGAGCCCCTCGCGTATGATGGCCTCGTCATCTGCAATGAACAACTTATACATAGTGCATCCTTCCTGATTTTACTGCTGGAAAATAATCTTTCAAAAATTATAGCGTTTGGGGTGGTGTTTTGTCAAATTTGTACCGTGTTTTATGTGCAATTTGTATGGTATATTTTTCCGTTTGGGTACGGTAAGATGAGGATGCTGGAAAATAAAAAATACAATACGAGGAGTAAGGAGGAGAACGATGAAATTCAGTAACGGATGCTGGTTACAGAAGGAAGATTGCGCCTGCTTTTCACCGGCGCAGATTTATTTTACGAAGATAGAGAAAGACCGGGTTACGCTATGCGCACCGACGAATAAGATTAACCACAGAGGGGATACGTTAGGCGGGGTGAACCTGACGATTCAGATCAGCGCGCCGTATCCGGAAGTGCTCCGTATCCAGACGTATCACCACATGGGACTTAAGGAGCGCATGCCACAGTTTGAACTTGCGGCGCCACAGAACGGAAATCTTGCGGCGGAAGAAACAGAAAAACAGATCATTGTAAAGAGCGGGGAACTTCGCATCGAGATTGAGAAAGAGAGTGGAGCGTTTGTATTCTGGCGCGGAGCGGAGAAGATCACCGGAAGCGGATGGAGAGATCTCGCCTACATGAAGACGAACTGGAGGGGCAGCGCATACGATAAGGGACCGGAGGATGCCTACATGAGAGAGCAGCTTTCCATCTCGGTCGGTGAGTTGGTGTACGGACTGGGCGAACGCTTTTCGGCATTTGTAAAAAACGGTCAGAGCGTGGACATCTGGAACGAGGATGGGGGGACTTCCACGGAACAGTCTTACAAGAACATTCCGTTTTACCTTTCCAATAAAGGATATGGCGTATTTGTCAATCATCCGGAAAAAGTTTCCTTTGAGGTGGCAACGGAAATGGTGACCAAGGTGGAGTTTTCCGTACCGGGGGAGAGTCTCGATTATTTTCTGATTAACGGCCCGACGATGAGGGAGGTGCTGATGCGCTACACGGATATTACCGGAAAACCGGCGCTTCCGGCACCGTGGACGTTCGGTCTGTGGCTGTCTACTTCCTTTACGACGAATTATGATGAGAAGACGGTGAACAGTTTTGTGGACGGCATGATCGAGCGTGGAATTCCGCTCTCGGTTTTCCACTTTGACTGCTTCTGGATGAAGGATTTTCACTGGTGCGACTTTACCTGGGATGAGCGTGTGTTCCCGGATCCGGAGGGAATGTTAAAGCGACTGAAAGAAAAAGGGTTAAAGATCTGCGTCTGGATCAACAGCTATGTGGGACAGGAGTCCCCGCTGTTTGAGGAGGGCGTAAAGGGAGGTTATTTTCTGAAACGTGCCAACGGTGATGTATGGCAGTGGGATATGTGGCAGCCGGGACTTGCCATCGTGGACTTTACCAATCCGGCGGCGTGCGAATGGTATGGAAAGAAGCTGGAGGCGCTTTTGGATATGGGAGTCGACTGCTTTAAGACGGATTTTGGTGAGCGGATTCCGACAGACTGCGTGTATTATGACGGATCTGATCCGGTGAAGATGCACAATTATTATACATACATGTACAATAAGACGGTGCATGATGTGATTGCAAAGAAAAAGGGCGAGAAGGAAGCGATTCTTTTTGCGCGCTCCGCAACGGCGGGCGGTCAGAAATTCCCGGTGCACTGGGGCGGTGACTGCTGGTCGGATTATGAGTCAATGGAGGAGAGTCTGCGGGGCGGTCTGTCGCTGACAAGTTCCGGTTTTGGCTTTTGGAGTCATGACATCGGAGGATTTGAGAGCACTTCCACGCCGGACGTCTACAAGAGATGGTGTGCGTTCGGTCTGCTTTCGACACATTCCAGACTGCACGGTTCCACTTCCTACCGTGTGCCCTGGGCTTATGATGAGGAAGCGGTGGACGTAGTGCGCTATTTTGCCAAATTAAAGGCACGTCTGATGCCGTATCTGTACCGCAATGCCATCGAGACGGCAAAGACCGGTGTGCCGATGATGCGGAGCATGGTGCTTGAGTTTACGGAGGACCGGAACTGCGCATATCTGGCAAGCCAGTATATGCTGGGCGACTCCCTGTTGGTAGCTCCGATTTTTAATGAGGACGGAATCGCGGAGTATTATCTTCCCGAGGGACGCTGGACATCACTGCTTAGCGGCGATGTGAAGGAGGGCGGCAGATGGTATAAAGAGAAGCATGGTTATCTGAGCATCCCGCTCTACGTCAGGGAGGGCAGCATCGTTGCGATGGGCGCAAGGGACGACAATGCGGTGTATGATTATGCAGATGGAACGACATTTCGGGTCTATGCGCTTGCCGATGGATGTGAGGCACAGACGACGGTGTATGATACGGAAAACCGGGAAGCGGTGAAGGCAGCGGTCACACATTGTGGCAGCGGGTACGAGATTCAGGTATCCGGAGGCACGGATGTGAAAGTGGCACTCATGCATGCAGGAACGCCGAAGACGGTAAGCTGTGCCTATGAGATGGAAGGGAATCATGTCGTGATCGCGGTTCCAAAGGAAGGAACCGTAACGGTCGAATTTTAAATGCAGCCGGAGGTGGCAATGAAAACAGAGACATATGAAGTACAGATCGGGAAATTATTAGAACAGCTGACACTGGAAGAAAAGATCGGAATGATCCACGGCGCGGGGCTGTTCCGCACCGAGGGGGTGGAGCGGCTTTCCATACCGCCGCTCTTTTTCTCGGACGGTCCGATGGGCGTGCGTGCGGAATTTGCGGACAATGAGTGGAGAAATACAGGCACGACAGATGATTTTGTCAGCTATCTCCCGTGTAACAGCGCGGTGGCATCGACCTGGAACCGCGAGCTTGCGGGTGAGGAGGGCAGAGTGCTGGGCGAGGAGGCAAGAGGAAGAGGCAAAGACATGATTCTCGCCCCGGGAATCAATATCAAGCGGAGCCCGTTCTGTGGAAGAAATTTTGAATATATGAGTGAGGACCCGTATCTGATTTCGGAACTGGTCGTGCCGATGGTGAAGGGAATCCAGCAGTCGGATGTTGCGGCGTGCATAAAGCATTTTGCAGCCAACTCGCAGGAGACAGAGCGTCTCTGGGTCGACACGAAAGTGTCGAAACAGACCTTAGAGGAAATTTATTTTCCGGGATTTCGCGCGGCGGTGCAAAAGGGCGGTGTCCATGCGGTGATGGGAGCATACAATCTGTTAAACGGGGAACACTGTTGCACCAGCAAAAAACTGTTAAACGGCACACTGCGGCGCGACTGGGGATTTGACGGTGTGGTGGTCTCGGACTGGGGCGGTGTCCATGACACCAGAGAAGCGGCGGAAGCTGCGATTGATGTGGAGATGGAAGTGACGTACGATTTCGACCAGCAGTATCTGGCAGAGCCGCTTTTAAAGATGGTGCGTTCCGGTGAGATCTCCGAGGCGCTCATTGATGAAAAGGTGCGCAATATTCTGCGGCTGATGTTCCGCCTGCATATGATCGGAGAAAAGAGAGAGACCAGAAAGACCGGAACTTACAACAGCAGAGAGCATCAGGACACGGTATTAAAGATCGCCAGGGAATCGGTGGTTCTGCTAAAAAATGAAGAGGAATGTCTTCCACTCGATGCAAAAAAGGTGAAGCGTGTTGCAGTGATCGGACAGAATGCTGCGGCAATTCACTCCAACGGGGGCGGCAGTGCTGAGATCAAGGCGCTCTACGAGATCTCACCGCTGCTCGGAATCAAAAAGCTCCTCGGCGGGAATGTGAAAGTGGAGTATGCACCGGGCTACTATATCCCCGGCAAGGAGGCACAGGGCAGTGTGAACTGGCAGGCGGACAGCACCAAAAAGGACTGGGGCAAAACTTCTGAAGAAGCGGAAGTGTCCGATGAGACGAAGGAGTGCAGGAAGCGCTTCCGCGAGGAGGCGGTGGCGCTGGCGAAGGAATGTGACACGGTGATTTTTGCGGGAGGCCTGAATCATGATTTTGACTCGGAGGGCTATGACCGGACGACCCTCACGCTTCCCTATGAACAGGATGCGCTGATCGGGGAACTTCTTGCCGTCAGACCGGACACTGTGATTGTGCTCTACGCCGGATCACCGGTGGCGATGCCGTGGAATGAGCAGGCAAAGGCGGTGCTCTGGAGTTATTATGCCGGAATGGAGGGAGGAACGGCGATTGCGGAGATTTTGTTTGGAAAAGAGAATCCATCCGGCAGGCTTGCGGAGTCGTTCCCGAAGGATGCAAACGATTGCCCGGCACATACGATCGGAACATTTGCAAAGAAGGACGTGGTGGAATACAAGGAGGGCGTGATGGTGGGATACCGCTATTACGACACTGTGGATACACCGTTATACTATGGCTTTGGACACGGGCTTTCCTACAGCCGTTTTGTCTATAAATATATGACGGTTCGTCCGGTCACGGCATCCGCAGAGACCGGGGGGACGATGGACGCCCCGCGGTATGAGCTTGCAGTGACCGTGAAGAATGACAGCCTTCGTACCGGAAAAGAAGTGGTGCAGGTGTATGTGGCGCCGAAAGAGCGGCAGGACGACCGCCCGGCACATGAACTGCGTGCGTTTGAAAAGGTGGAGCTGATGCCGGGGGAGGAAAAGACGGTAAAGCTTCTTCTGACAGCGGAGGCATTTTCCGTGTATGACGAGAAGCAGCATGCATTTGCAGAGAAAACGGGTAGCTACGAGATTGAAGTAGGAAGCTCGTCAAGAGACATCCGGCTGCGCCGGGAACGGGAACACTTCTTATCACACCCGGGCAGGTGATCGTCACGACACCGGGGGCTGATAATAAAAAGGTTCTGGCATAAGACAAAATTACAGGTAAAGAGGTGTCATGGAAAACGGCTTTTTGTGATCGGAAAACATCTGATCGCAGAGAGCCGTTTTACTGTTTACATTCCAGTGTGACCGGTAATAATTACAGAAATTAGGTACAGGATATTGCGCCGGGCAGGAACGGCGTTTATAATGTGTTTGAATCACAGAGGTGCGCACAAGGAGGATCGGGAGATGACAATCAGACATGCGGCAATGGAGGACCTAAAGGCGGTTACAGAGTTGGAAGCAAAGTGTTTTCCTGCGGCGGAAGCGGCGGGGAGAGAGGCATTTTTCGATCGGCTGGCAAGTTTTCCTGATCATTTCTGGCTGCTCTACGAGGATGAAAAACTGGTATCCATGATTAACGGCATGGCAACCGACGAGGAGCATCTGACCGATGCGATGTATGAACATGCCGATATGCACAGCAAGGATGGTGCGTGGCAGATGATCTTTGGTGTGGCGACGGACCCCGCAGAGCAGGGAAAGGGATATGCGGCAGCGCTGATGCGCAGGGTAATTGCGGATACAAAGTCACAGGGGAAAAAGGGACTGGTGCTGACCTGTAAGGAGAGACTGCTTTCGTTTTACAGGCAGTTCGGCTACCGGAATGAGGGGGTATCCAGATCGGAACACGGAGGCGCTGTGTGGTATGAAATGCGTCTGACTTTTTAGAATAAGGAGAAAAACATGGAAGAATATCTGATCAAAAATACAACAAGAGAACAGCGGGAGCAGATCGTAAAAGATTCCCTGGGATACAGTGAGTTAGGATGCGATGATGCCATGGACGGGTATGATATGTATCTGCCTTATATTGAGGGAATCAAGGAACTTCGTGAGATCACGATGGAATATCAGGCGCAGTATGTGCGTGATATGGAGCGCGAGGAGCGCGGGCGCTGCAATCTGTACTAGAAACGGTGCCATTTTTCCTTCAAGAAACATCAAAATATAACCTTGAAATTATCATAAGAACCCGTGAGAACATATCTGAATTGCGGAGATGTTCTCACGGGTTCTTTTTTTCAAAATCTTTAAAAATGTAAAAAAAGAAAAAACTTATACACTAAGTGTATATGATCAGCAGAAACATATACACTAAATAAGCGGAGAAAGAAGCGACAGGAAGAAAAGAAGCGGATTATTGGAAAAAACAGACAAAAAGAGAGTTGAAAAAGAAAGCATTTTGTATGAAAATGAGTATAGATGAAGGATACAAAATTTATACACTATGTGAAATTGACAGTCAGAAAGAAAAAACATATAGTAAGCGTATCGAAGAGATCAGCGATTTCTTATGAGGAACCATATGAAGGGAAACAGAGAGCAGATATACGAATTTGTAAAACTCCACAGCTCCGTGAATGCCAATCACGGGATCTCTACTAATGAGATCGCAGAGGCACTCGGAATGCAGCGCACCAACGTCAGCACTGCACTGGGCGAACTCCTCCGGGAAGGCAGGGTAAAAAAGAGCAGCAGCCGGCCGGTCTTATATTCGCTGACGGAAGCGTTTGCGGATGAGGAGGGAGCGTTCCGGGAACTGGTGGGATATGACGGCAGTTTAAAATACGCCGTTCAGCTTGCCAGGGCGGCACTTTTGTATCCGCACCGCGGACTGAATGTCCTTCTGATCGGAAGAGAGGGAAGCGGCAGAAAATACATGGCGGAAGTGATGCACAAAGCTGCCGTACAGCAGGGACTGGTTGCGGAACAGGCGCCGTTTGTAATGTGTGACTGCATGGATTTCGGAGCGGACGATGCGGCAACGATCGCAGAACTGTTCGGAGACGGCGTGCAGGGAGGAATGCTCGCGGAGGCAGCCACGGGAATCCTGTTTTTACATAAGGTACAGTTCCTGTCGGTGAACGTCAGACGCAAGCTGCTCCGCTGTTTTGTGGAGGCGGAGGATGCGCGGGAACTGCCGATGATTTTTCTCTCCTGCGACGACAAGGCGCTGGATGTGATTTCCCTGCTGGAAGACCACGTGCTGGCGGAGATAAGGCTCCCGTCCCTTACGGAGCGTCCGCTTCTGGAGCGGCGGAAGCTGCTGGAACATTTTCTGGTGGCGGAGGCATGCAGAACGAAGCGCACGATCACGCTGGAGTCCGAGGTGCTCACCTGCCTGATGCTGTTCCCTTGTGAAAAGGAGATACTGACCTTAAAGACACAGATCCGGAAAGCCTGCATGAATGCTTATCTGCGGGACTACATGGATCACGGGGGAGAACTTCACCTCTACATCAGCGACTTTGATCCGTCTGTGCGCAAGGGATTCTTAAACTACCGCGCGGACAAGGAGGCGGTGGATGCGCTGGTAAAACCGCAGATGCGCTATTCCTATCAGGAAGGGGGCGTGACGGTACTTGCACCGGAAATGCCGCCTGCCGAGGAGACGCAGGCCAGCGAGCCACAGATCCGGACGGACGAACCGTCGCCGGTACTTTTATTTGTCTTTTACGGACAGGGAGTCGCGCGGGCACTCTCAGATACCATCGAGGAGCAGCTTCACCGCGGAAACGTGTATGCCGTTGACATTCCTTACGAACAGAAGGATGAACAGACCTACGAGCTGCTGCGGCAAAAACTGCTCGCGATCGATAGAGGGGCGGGAGTCCTTGCCGTGTATGACCAGAAGGTATTGCAGCAGATGTTGTATACAATTTCCTGCGAGACAGGAACACAGCTCCGCGCGGTAGCGCTTCCGGTCACAAGATTCGGAATGGAGTGGTCGAAGGGGGCGGCAATCGCCGATGGGGTGGACCGGGTTTACCGGATGGCGGCAGAGTCGCTCGGGGCGCTGTGGCATTCCCCAAAAAAAGTAATCGTTACGCTCTGCACCACAAGTGAGGGTGTTGCGCTGCAGATGAAGCAGTATCTCATCCAGCATAAAGCCTGCACGGACGCGGAGGTGATTGCCTTATCCTTATCGGACCGGAACCTGCTGCGGGAAAAACTGCTGGAACTTATGCAGGGAGCAGTGATCCTGTGTATTATCGGAACGTATGATCCGGACATTCTGGCGATTCCGTTTCTGTCAGCGGCGGATGTGCTGGCGGTGCCGGTGGAGCGTCTGCCGGAGCTTTTGCGCACACAGCGCATGGAAAAGGCGGAGGTTGATTTTGATGAAATGTTCCGCTGTCTGGGCGATCATCTGGAATATGTGGACATCGGCCGCTTAAAGGAGGCGCTCATGGAACTGGCGGAGCAGATTGAGGGAAAATACCCGATGTCGTTAGATACCAAGACAGGGCTTGTGATGCACATTGCCTGCGCAGTCAACCGGATTGCGGGAAGGGGCGTTTCCATAGAGAATCCGCACCGCGAGGAAATTGTGCAGAACTATCACGGGGTATACCGGGATCTGCGAAAATATGTAGCGCCGGTCGAGCGGAAATTCCACATGATTTTTTCCGACGACGAGATGGCGAACATCATTTCCATATTGATGCAGATTCAGGAATAAGACAGAGGCGGTCACGGAGGTGGGCAGAATGGATGAAATCGATGAGACAGAACGGCAAAGAGAGGCGGCGATGGAGATCATTGCGAAGGCAGGTGCGGCGAGAAGCTGCGCGTTTGCAGCGATTCACAGAGCAAAGGCATTTGATTTTGGCGGAGCCGCGGAGCAGTTGGATGAGGCGGAACGCTATGCCACGGAGGCACATAAGGTGCACACGGAGCTTCTGGTGAGAGAGGCGGGCGGACAGCAGACAGACGGAGGATTGCTGGTGGCGCACGCGCAGGACCATTTTATGATGGCGACGCTGGCGCAGGAGCTTGCGGAGGAGATCGTGGATGTCTACCGTGCGCTTGGGGAGACAAAAGGAGGCAGTCAATGAAGATATTACTTGTCTGCAGCGCGGGAATGTCGACCGACATTCTGCGCGGGGAACTGATAAAGTATGCAAAAAAGGAGCAGCTTCCACTGGAAGTGAAGGCTGTCGGGGTACATGCCTACAAGGAATACTGCACGGGGTATGATGTGATCCTTCTGG
>OIWU01001743.1_pt1 | contig 20265 bp, 16 predicted proteins | sample 1587711 | NCBI WGS metagenome assembly OIWU01 (sample SAMEA3888909, study PRJEB22519) | human gut metagenome | biome: human gut; feature: human-associated habitat; material: faeces | place: Denmark | collected 2010 | reverse complement strand
AGACTCCCCCTTCCCCACCGGGGAAGGGGGTCGGGGGGATAGGGGGCAACAAAGCAAGCTAAAGGCAGGGCAGGGCGGCGACAAAGAAGGCAAGCCGCCCCCCGCCTTACCTGAATTTTACAAAGCCGATACGCCCCGCTGATTGCCGGAGCGCATTTTTTTGCGTATAATAGAGGCGGATTCAGGAGGAAAACTCCACTCCGGGAGGAAAAAACAGTATGGTCAGAATGAAAATTGCGGGCGGATGCGGCGAGAACGGCAGGAGCTGCTTCTTCGTGGACGCAGGACGCCCCGGCGCAGGATTTCTCGTGGACTGCGGCGTGTCGCAGGACGGCGGCTTCCCGCGCCTGACGCGCGAGGAAATCTCCCGCGTCAACGCAGTTTTCCTGACAAGCGCCGCCCCCGAACGCGCAGGAGCCCTGCCGTGGCTGGCAACGCAGGGCTTCACCGGACAGGTCGTCGCGCCGGCGTGCACCCTGCTGCAGCTGCCGCAGACCCCGGCGCGTCCCGTCCCGCTGGAACGCCTGTGCGAAGGACACCGGTACGGCTCGCTGGGATGCGTGTCGTTCACCTACGGCAGGAGTGGCGGGAGCGCAGGCGGCGTCTGGTACCGCTTCAGCCTGGAGGGAAAATCACTGCTTTTCTCCGGCGGCTATACCGAGGATACCCTGCTCTACGCCTGCGATCCCATCCGGGACACCCGCGCGGATGCCGCCGTGCTGGACTGCGCCTACGGCTACCGGACGGTGTCCTTCGAGGCGGACTGCGAGGCGCTGGTCAGCGCCGGGCGCGGTCTGCGGCAGGCGCACAGGATGCTGCTGTTCCCCGTGCCGCCCGCCGGACGCGGGATTGAGCTGCTGTACCTTCTGCATACGGCGTTCCCCGCGTGGCGGTTCAGTTGTGACCGCCGTTTTGCGGAGCAGCTGCGGCGGATGCCCGCGCAGGCGGATTGGTTCAAGCGCACCGTGCGCTTGCCTGCCCGCGCCGCGGGGCTGTATAACCCGCCCACCGGATGCACGACCCGCCTGGCGGATGCGGTGTTCGTGTCCGACCCGACCCTGACTCAGCCGGACGCCCGCGAGATGGCGGAAACGGTTCTGCGCGGCGGCGGGTTTGCGGTTCTGACTGACACGCCTGCTCCCGATACGCCTGCCGCTACCCTGCTGGCGGAGGGCAAGGCTGTCCAGCTTCTGTACCCGACGCACCCGGACATGGTGCGGTGCGGTCGGCTCTCGCGGCTCAACCGGTTTGTCCGCGTGATTCCTGCCATGACGCCGGATATTGATTCGGAACGCGAGATTGTGGTCTGACAAAAAAAACGGTGGCTTTCCGCCGCCGGGGCTTTCCGCCGCCGGGGCTTTCCGCCGCCGGGGCTTTCCGCCGCCGGGAGAAACATAAACGGGGGGTAAAAACTCACTTTGAGTCTTTACCCCCCCATTTTATCGTAAAAGAATCACTCCACGGAGATGATGAAATCGTAGAGAGGCTGACCGCCGGGGAACATGACGATTTCCGCGTCGGGCAGAAGCTTCTGCGCATCCTCCAGAAGCTCGGTGGCGCAGGATTGGCTGACATCGGCACCGTAGAACGCAGTCACGAACTCGGCGTGCGGGAAATTCTTGAGCATTTCCAGCACGATGGTGCGGCGGGAGGTGCCGGTGTAGCCGATCTTGCGGTCGCAAAGCCCCATGTACTCGCCCGCCCGGATGCTCATGCCGTCGATGGCGGCGTCCTTGACGGCGCGGGTTACGGACAGCGTGTGGACGTTGGCAAAGGCGGCGGTCATGCCCGCGCGGTTCTCCTCGGTGTCGGCATCGGGATTGAACGCCAGCATGGCGGAAAGCCCCTCCGGAACACTGCGCGTCTCCAGCACCACGGCGGTCTGGCGACCTTCCTCAGCCAGAATGTGCGCCGCCTGCTGTGCGACCATGATAATATTCTTGTTGTTGGGCAGGATAAATACGGTTTCGGCGGCAGTCTTTCGCACGGCGCGGAGCAGGTCCTCGGTGGAGGGGTTCATGGTCTGCCCGCCGGTGACGATCTCCTGCACGCCCGTGTCGCGGAAGGCGGCGGCGATCCCGTCACCCATGCACACGGCGACAAACCCGACCGGCTTGTCGATCTCCGGACGCTCTGCGGCGGCAGTCGCGGCTGCGGCGTCGTCCGCCGCCTGCTTATCCGCCGTTTCGCCGGCGGCGGTCAGCGCGTGATGCTGATTGCGCATATTCTCCACCTTGACCATCTCAAGGGAACCGTAGCGAACCGCTTCGGACAGCACCCTGCCGGGGTCGTTGGTGTGGATATGCACCTTGATGATGCTCTCATCGTCCACAAAGACCATGGAATCGCCATGCGGCTCAATGGCTTTTTTGAACGGCTCGCCGGTTCCGTCACCGACATGCTCCGGCGACTTGGCGACAATACACTCGGTGCAGTAGGCGAACTTGATGCTGGCGGGGTCGATCTCGGAGAAATCGGCTGCGCCGGAATGCGACTGTCCGGCATCCGGATCCGTGTCGGCGGCAGCGATGTCCTGCCCCTTGAGCGATGCCAGCATACCCTTGAGCATGGCGACGAATCCACTGCCGCCCGCGTCCACGACCTTTGCCTGCTTGAGCACGGGGAGCATTTCGGGTGTCTGCTGCAGCACCTCCTCGGCGGAATTGACCAGCCGCTCGAAGAATGCCTCCGGGTCGCCCTGATACAGCTCGCTTTCCGCCTCTGCCGTGTCGGCTGTTCCGCGCATGACGGTCAGAATGGTGCCCTCGGTGGGCTGTCCGACCGCGCGGTACGCCTCGTTTGTGCCGGAGCGGATTGCCTTGGCGATATCCTTGGAGTCGGCTTTATCCAGTCCCTTGAAGGATTTTGCCATTCCCCGGAAGAACAGTGACAGGATGGCGCCTGAGTTACCGCGCGCGGCGCGCAGGACTTTTTCCGCCACGCGGCCAGCCGCCTCGGAGAGGGTTCCGGGCTCGACGTGGATTTCGCGCACGGGCTTCATGGTCAGGCTCATATTGATGCCTGTGTCCCCGTCCGGGACGGGGAACACGTTAAGGTTGTTGATTTCGGTCTTCTGGCTGTCCAGCGAATTGGCTGCCGAGACGCACATTTTCTGAAATTTATTGCCGTCGATCTGCATATACGGATACCACCTTTCATGGCAGTCTTGTCATGGTTGCCCGCGGCGTTGGCAGGGAGCTTGCGGCATCTGTAGCCGCACACCGGGACATCTTGTATCGGATACAACATCCGTGCGGTATGATTATACCTTGTTTTTCCCCTGTTGTCAATACTTTTTTCTGCGGATTTGGCGGCTCACGGAATTTTCGTGATATTGTCACCAAAACAACAGGTTATTCCGGCGTGGTTTGGTTGAAGGGGCGCCCCGGTGGCACGGTGGCAAGGGGCGAACCACGCGCCCGGCGGGGGGCAGGGGGGCTTGCCCGGCTGGTTGCCGGCTGACCTTGCCGCCGCTGTCCCCAGCGGGGGGCGTGCCTTCTTTGTCGCCTGCCAACCCTGCCTTTAGTTTACTTTGCTGCCCCCATCCCCCCGACCCGCGCTCGCAGAGCGCTCTTCCCCTCCGGGGAAGGGGGAGTCCAAGGTTATTTCATGCAAGGGGCTTCGCCCCTTGCATCCCCGGGGCTGAACCCGGGCGGCGCGGGCTGAACCTGCGTTGGCGTTACCCGGCGGGGGGCTTGCCCAGCGGGGCACCGGAACAGGGGGCGAAGCCCGCAACCAGCGGGGGCTTGCCCGGGTGGATGCCGGCTGGAGCAGATGTTCCGATGTCGGGCGGTATACCGGATTTTCCAATCCCGGCAGAAGCGGCTAAGCCGATTCTGCAACACCCAAAATCACAGCCACCATGTATGCTGCAAGACCAGTCCGGGACCGGGCACGAACGCCGGTTCCAATCAGGAATATATCGGGAAAGTTCTTGGGGGTTTGGGGGCTTCTTTCAAGAAGCCCCCAAAATTTCCCCATTTCCCCGTTTCCCCGTTTCCCTTCTCTATCTCTTTTCCTTGCCGATGCGCTGAAGGATGCCCTCATAGGTCAGTCCGTAGCGGCTGGCGATGTCGCGGGCGTAGGATTTACCGTCGGGTTTGGCGCGTTTGATGACGAAGGAGCGTTTGCCTTCGCCCTCAATGCCAGCGACGAGGGTATCCACGCGCGCACCGCCTTCGGCGGCAGACTGCGCGTTGATGCGGTCGATCTCGGCGGCAAGCTCATGGAGGTGGGTAGAAAAAAGGCAGCGGCAACCGACGCGGCACAGTCCCATCAGCACCTCGGCGGCGATATAGGACGCCTCGAAGGAGCCGGTGGAGGACAGCGACTCGTCCAGGAGGACAAGGCTGTCTGCCGTTACGGCATCGAAGATCTCGCCAAGGCGCGCGCATTCCTCGCCAAGGCGTCCCTTGTCAATGGTGTCGTCCGCGCCGGTCGGGAAATGGGTATAGATACCGTCCGCCGGGCTGATGCGGCAGGTGTCGGCAGGCAGGAACATACCAAGCTGCAGCATGACCTGACACAGCCCGACCGCGCAGGTAATGACGGACTTTCCGCCCCGGTTGGGGCCGGTCAACACATAGATCATGGCGTTCTCCGGCGTGGTGTCAAAGGCAATGCTGTTGGGAACGATGGTCTCCCCCTCCGGGAGCTTGAGTGCCACGGCAGGATTGTACAGCCGGTCGGCGACAAAGACACGCTCGTCCATCGGGCGCAGATCCGGCTCGCAAAGCGTACAGCCCCGCGCACGCAGGGATTCCTGCAGCTGCGTCCCCTTGACCACAAACTCGATCTCCGGCAGAAGCCCCAGCAGAAAGTCCGTATTCTCCAGCACGTAGCCCTGCACGATCTTCTTCCATGAGCGCAGGGAGGAGCGGTACACGTCGTTGATGGCGGAATTGAAGGCAAGCGAGAGCGCCGTCTTCTGATTTTCGGACTGCTTCTTGCCGAAGGGAACAAGATTGGCAATGCAGGTGTACTCGTCCCCCTTGAGGTTGAGCCGCAGAATCTTGTCCAGCACGTCGCCGGATTTGAAGGGCTGCGCGTTGATGGACAGCACGCCTGCCTGCGCCGGGCGGAGCTGCGCGTCCAGATTAACCCCGATGGTCACGCTCCGGATCTCACGCACGCGCCGCGTCAGCTCGGACAGCTTCCGGTTCAGCTCGGCATAGTAGTCGGACTCCGCCAACTCGGTCACGCAGTCCGCCAGACGCCGGAAGGCGGCACCGTGCAGGTTGCCGCGCACCTCCTTCATGCCCTTGTGCAGGATGTCCACGCAGGTGATATACAACTCGATCTCGGTCATGCTGGCAAGGTAGGAAGCGGTGTCCTCCCCGGCAATATCATTTTCCAGACGGCGCAGTTCGGTAATGTCCTGCAGGACAGGCACAAGCCGATGCAGTGTCTCGGTCAGGGCAGGATTGCACAGCATATCCGAGAAGGTCTGGTTGCGGTACGAAATCACGGCGGGGTCGGACGTGAAGAAATCCGAAAGCGGGGTGCTTTGCGGGTTGAAGATTTCCAGCATCCCCAACTCCTGGAGCGTATACATATCAATGTCGGGGACATTGACCCCCGCCAGATGATCCCGCTGGGTCTGGCTGTCGGGGTACAGAAGGCTGAAGTTTTCCAGTTTCATGCCGGTATCCTGTATCCTTTCGTTATTCAATGGGGAGGAGGCAGCGCGCACCGTCCCGCACGGCCAATACCTCGTGCAGTCCGGCGGCGTTCAGGAGCGCGTACCCCTGCCGGATACAGCGCCCCAGATTGACCGGTGCGTGCGCATCGGAGCCTACCGTGACCAGCCGCCCGCCGCAGTCGCGGTAAAAGCTGAGCAGCTCCAGCGTGGGCATCCCGATGCCAAACCCCCGCCAGAGCGTGGAAACGTTCAGCTCCAGCGCGATGTCACGGCTCATGAGCAGGCGGTAAATTGCCTCGATCCGGTCGTAATGCGGGCGGAAATCGAAGCGTCTGCCCGCCATGGTGATATAGCGGTGGATGTAGGTCAGATGCCCCAGCGTGGTGATTGCCGGTGCGCCTGCGGGCGGCTCAAAGCGCAGCATCTCCTCCGTTTCATCCATGGCACGGCAGAACAGACGGTCGATCAGCGCCTCGCTCATGCTTTCAAAGCGAAGCATGGAAAAATCCGGCACGCCGCACAGATTGTGCAGTGACCCGATGACAAACTCGTAGGGGTGGCGCGTCAGCACCGACCGGGCTATCTCCGGGTACTGCGTGGCGTTGCCCAGCTCCAGTCCGCGCGAAATATACAGCCGCCCGCGGTACTTCTCCTGCACCTCGGTCATGGCGTCCCAGGCGGCATCGGCGTCGTAGTGGGTATAGATGCCCTCCGCCTCGCCGTTGACATCGCAGTGATCGGTGATGCACAGATCGGTCAGCCCGATCTCCAGCGCGCGCCGGCACAGGGCGTCCGGCGTGGAGTCCGGGGCGCCGTCAAAGGAAAAACGGGTGTGGGTATGCGTATCGCAGAGTATCATAACAGGATCCTTTCCACTGCCGGCAGGCGCGGCACGCGGGGTTTTTCCGAGGTCCCCTCCTCAGATACTGCTCGGATTGAAATCCACGCTCAGCACCGGGCGCTGGCGCAGGGCGGAAAACGCCCGCAGCAGTTCCGTAAACAGCGCCCGCGCGCGGCGCGTCAGGCGGCACTTGATGACCGTCCGCATCCGGTATACGTTGTCCACCCGGTAGACCGGTGCCTCGAACGGACCGAACATCTGCATCGGCACATCGGTATAGTCGTTCGCCGTCAGCCGCCGGATCTCCTCCGTAAGGCGCAGGCACGCCTTCTGCAACTCCTTCTCGTCCGGCGATGTCAGCGTCAGAAGGGCGATATCGCAGAACGGCGGGAAGGCGAGATTGCGCCGCAGGCGCACCTCGCGCGCATAGAAGGTCTCATAGTCCTGCGCGCAGGCGAGCTTCAGCACGTCGTTGTCCGGATTCATGGTCTGGATGACAGCCAGTCCCGGCTTATCCGCCCGCCCGGCGCGTCCGATAACCTGCGTCAGCAGGGAGAACGTGCGCTCCGCGGCGCGGTAATCATCCACATACAGCGACATATCCGCCAGCAGGACGCCCACCAGCGTCACGTCCGGGAAGTCATGCCCCTTCGTGACCATCTGCGTCCCCAGCAGGATGTCCGCCCCGTGGTTGCGGAAGGAGGTAAGCATATCAAAGTACGCCGATTTTGTCCCGGTCGTGTCCGCGTCCATGCGCATGACGCGCACCCCGGGAAGCTCCCGCTCCAGCTCCTGCTGGATGCGCTGGGTGCCGAAGCCCATGCGCATCAGATGCGGCGAACCGCAGGAAGGACAGGTTTCCGGAACCGGACGGCGCGCGCCGCACCAGTGGCAGACCAGCTCACCCCGGTCATAGCCGCCGCGCAGGGTGTGATAGTTCATGGCAACCGAGCAGGCGGGGCAGGTCACGGCAAGACCGCAGGAACGGCAGACCAACTGAGTCGAATACCCGCGCCGGTTGAGAAACAGGACAGCCTGATTCCCCTCCTCCCGGACGCGCTTCAGTTCGGTCACCAGCTCCTGCCCCAGCGGGGCGGTCTGCCCGCGCTGTGCCTCGCCGCGCATATCCACGATGCGCACCGCAGGCAGGTGCGCATTTCCGAAGCGGTGCCGGAGCGCGATCAGCGTGTACTTTCCCTCCTCCGCCTTGCGGAAGCTCTCCAGCGACGGTGTCGCGGACGCCAAAAGCAGCAGTGCCTTCTCCTGCGCACACCGGAACCGCGCCACATCGCGTGCGTGGTACTTGGGGTTCTGATCCGACTTGTATGTATGCTCCTGCTCCTCGTCCATGACAATCATGCCGAGGTGCGGCACCGGCGCGAACACGGCGGATCGGGTACCCACCACCACCGGTGCCTCCCCCGCACGGATGCGGCGGTAAGCGTCCATCCGCTCCCCGCCCGACAGTCCCGAATGGATCACCGCCACCCGGTAGCCGTACCGGGCGCGGAAAATGGCAAGCATCTGCGGAGTCAGCGCGATCTCCGGCAGCATCATAATAACGCCCCGCCCGGCGTCCAGCATCCTGTCTATCATGGACAGGATAACGCAGGTCTTTCCGGAGCCGGTCACGCCGAACAGCAGTGCCGCGCGTGCCTCCCCCGCATCGGCAAGCCCGGACAGGATGCGCACCGCGTCGGACTGCTCCCCGTTAAGCGAGAACGGCGTGCGCAGTCCTGCGTCCCCCAGCGGCAATGTCTCCGGGTGTTCCGCCAGCACGCGGCGCACCTCGCTCCGGAGCAGTCCCTTCTGCACCAGCGCCCGCAAAACCGCCGCGGTCACGCCGGCGTGCTGTCTGAGGGCGGATGCGGGGATCGGTTCGGTCGCATCCAGCAGGACACCCAGCACCGTGCGCTGGGCGGCTGACGCAATGCGTCCGGCTCCCTTTTCCACCGCCAGCGCCGCGCGGATCTCCTCCGCCGGGCGGGCAAGCACAAAAAAGCTCTCCTGCCGCTCGTCCGGCTCCCGGACAGCCAGTTCACGCTCAACCAGCCCCCGCTCGGTCAGCATATCCAGCACGGCGGCGGCGCGTGTCCCGAAGCGGGTGCGCAATGCCTGCGCAGACACGCTCCCCCGTGCGCGGATGTACTCGTAAATCAAAAGATCCCCCGCGGCGGGCAGGCGCTCTGCCGGCAGCACCGCACCGGGGACGGGGCGGTAAAATTCCGCCAGCGTAGCCAGTGCCTGCGCCGGCACCAGCGTGCGCACCGCCTCGCCGACGGTACACAGCGTCTGTGCGGTCAGGTAGCGGCAGAGCGCAAGCTGCCCCTCCGTGAGGAACAGCCGCGCACGGCAGACGCCGCTCACCGGCTTGAATTTATCCGGATCCAACCCGTCCGGAAGTGCAGAAAGCCCCGCCCGATCGCAGATTTCGACAGCCAGAGCGAGTTTCTTCCGGTTCCCTTTTCCGAAGGGAACCGTCACAAACGCGCCCGGGCGGACTGCATCCGCAAGCGGGCGGGGGATATAGTAATGGTACGGTCGGTCAACACCGAAGGGACACTCCAGAATATGCACGGCGGCATACAGAACGTCTGCAGACGGTGCATCCGTCGCGCGGCAGCTTTCGGGCTGGTTCATGCCGTAACTCCTTCCCGCTACCCACGTAGCCCGCCGCGCTCAGGTCGGCTCAGTTTTCCGATGTTCCGGCGGATCCGTCGGCGTCCGACTCCTCCACCGCTTCCGCTTCCGCCGCCTCTGCCGCTTCCACTTCCTCCTCGGCAACGGCATCGGCAGCCGTTTCGTCCTCCGTCACAGCATCCGCCGCATCGCCGCTGTCCGTCTCTGCGGCTTCCCCGTCTTCCGGTGCCGCGTCATCATCCAGTACGGCATCGTCTGCGTTCCGGTCCCCGTCCAGGATCTCATCCTCCTCACGCTCCGCGAACTGCTGTGCGGGCTCGCCGATACCCTCCAGCACGGCGCGCTCCTCGCGCTCCTGCTCCTCCACCGACTTGTGCGTGATGACATACTGCCCCTCGTACAGGCGGCGGATGGCGATATTGACCGCCTTCTCGTCCCGCACCTCCTTGTCGATGAGCGTGTTCAGCGGACGGTCGGTCTCCTTGTTGCCGGACATGGAGCTTTCCGCCTCGGCACGCTGCCGGACGTACTCGTTGGTAATCATGCGGGCGCACTTGGCGGTCGCCAGCGCGACCTCATACCGGTTGTACTTGCCCTTGGTCAGGTCACTGGTAGTGGGAAAAATCATGGATAGTTCTCCTTATTCTGCTCTTCAGATTATGGGTGCCTCTGACAATTCACCGCGCGGCGAACAGGCAGAGAGGTGCCCGTATGCCTTACGCTCTCCGGAAATCCGCATCCCGGCTCAGTCATCCTCGGTGAGGTCGGCGTCGCCAGCCTCCGCCGCATCGTCGGTATCGGCGTCGCTGTCCAGCCGGTTGGCAATAGTCTCCGCCTGCAATGCCGACAGGATGACGTGCTCCGAATCGGTGATGATAACCGCGCGGGTTTTGCGCCCGCAGGTGACATCAATGACGCGCCCGTCGTCCTTCGCGTCCTGGATCAGGCGCTTGATGGGTGCCGAATCCGGGCTGACCAGTGTGACGATACGATCCACCGCCACCATATTGCCGTAGCCGATATTGATGAATTTCATGGAATTTCTTCCTTTCCCCGGACGGTCTTACTCAATGTTCTGGACCTGTTCCCGGATCTTTTCCAGCTCGTTCTTGATCTCCGCGACCAGCCGCGCCATGCCCGCGTTGGAGCATTTGGAGCCGACCGTGTTGACCTCCCGGTTGGTCTCCTGCAGCATGAAGTCTATCTTCCGCCCCACGGCGTCATCCGTATGCAGCAGTCCCTCCAGCGTGTCCAGATGCGAGGACAGCCGTACCAACTCCTCGTCCACCGAAATGCGGTCGGCAAAGACGGCGCACTCGGTGATGATGCGTGCCTCATCCGGCTGAACGTCCGCCTGCCCGATCAGCGACCGAAGCCGCTCCTCAAAGCGCACCCGCAGGGTACGGACATCCTCCTCCGACGTAGCGGCAAGCTCTGCCGCCAGTGTACGGATCCGGGCTATCTTGCCCAGCATATCCGCGCCCAGCCGCTCGCCCTCGCGTGCCCGCGCGTCCAGAAACTGCGCGACGGCATCCGCAAGCACCGGCTCCAGCACGCCCCACGCATCCTCCTCGGACTCGCCTGCCTCCGGACGAACCGGAACCAGCACGCCGGGCATCGCCATCAGGCGGCTGACGGTCAGATCGTTCGGAACGCCCAGCCCCTCGGACAGCCGCTGTGCAGCATCCGCCAGGCGGCGGGCAAAGACCATATCCGGCTCCAGCGGCGTTGCGCCGCCCTCTTCCCCGGAGGCGTCCCGGACTGTCATCGTCACGGTCACGTCCAGCTTGCCGCGCGCGATGCCGGCGGCGGTCAGCGCACGTCGGACACGCTCCTCCAGTCCCGTCAGACTGCGCGGCAGGCGGACGGACAGGTCAAGGTAGCGGTTGTTGACCGAGCGCATTTCCACGCACACCTCGCGGACATCCTGCCCGCCTGCCGCCGCAGGGACCGTGGCGGTCGCGCGGGCATAGCCTGTCATGCTTCTCATCGGGTGCCTCCTGGAAAGTTATACTCACATATAAGATTATTGTACTACAAAGCGCCCGCCTTGTCAAGAACTCCGGGACATTTTCGGTAAAATCGGACAGGAAAACTTGCGTGCGGCGTCCGCGTTTGGCAGTGTTGCCGCAGAATCCGCGAAACGGCGATGTGCGCGGCGCAGGCAGACCGCCCGCTCAGTCCTCTCCCGCCGCCGCGGCGATTTCCTTCATGAGCACCGGCAGAACCGGCTCAAATTTCGCGCCGTACCAATGCCCCGGCTCGGCGGCAGTCGCCCGGATGCAGGCGACCGTATAATCGGCGGCGATCCGTGCCGCCGCGAACGGTGCCACACCGCGCAGGATCGCGCCCGCAAACGCCGAGGCGTAGATGTCGCCGGTTCCGTGACAGCTGTTCGGCAGCAGCTCATGCTCATAGTACGCCGTGCCGCCCGCGCTGTGCACCATCACGCCGGTTCTGCCCGCATGCAGGGACACGCCGGTCAGGACGGTACACCGTGCCCCCAGCGCGTCCAGCCGTGCCAGCAGGGCATCCGCAAAGGCGCGGTCATAGGTCTCCTGCCACGGCGTATCGGTCAGCAGGCACGCCTCGGTGATGTTGGGCAGCAGGTAATCCGCATCGGCGCACAGGGGGCGCATCTCCGCGACATAGGCGGCGTCAAAGCCCGCATAGAGCTTTCCGTTGTCCGCCATGGCGGGATCCACAATGGCGGGGGCGCCGGGGCGGCGGACGGCGGCAAGTATCTCCCGGACATAGCCGATCTGCCGGGCACTGCCGAGGTAGCCGGTATAAACGCCGTCAAACAGAATGCCCTCGCGCTTCCAGTGCGCCAGGATGGCAGGCATATCATCGGTCAGGTCGCGGAAGGTATAGCCGGTAAAGCCGCCGGTATGCGTGGAAAGCACGGCGGACGGCAGGACGCAGGTCTCCAATCCGCAGGCGGATAGGACAGGCAGGGCAACGGTCAGGGAGCATTGACCCACGCAGGAAATATCCTGGATGGTCAGAATACGCGGATACGGCATGGCAAACACCTCATTTCAGTTATGGGCACCTCGCACGCAATGCGCAGCGTAACGCACCGGCGATTGCCTGATTTTATCAGCCCCGCGCGCGGGGCACTTTGATTATACCCGCTTTGTGGGCATATGTAAATGTCCAATTCACGCATTTTCCGTATACCCAGATACGTAAGCCGGCGGGCTTCCTGCCGGGACAGGCAAACCGGCGACCGCCCCCGGATAAGGCTCATCTCCGGGTGTCGGACGCCGGTGCGGGTATCCCTTTCTGCAGCTCTGCAACTCTTCAGCTCTTCAGCCGCCCAGATAGGCGCGGCGCACACTGTCGTCGTTGGCGAGCGTAGCCGCATCGCCGCTCATGGCAATGCCGCCGGTCTCCAGCACGTAGGCACGGTTGGCAATCTTGAGCGCCATTTCCGCGTTCTGCTCGACCAGCAGAATGGTCGTACCGGCGCGGTGCAGCTCCCGCACGATGTCAAATATCTGCTGTACCAGGATGGGAGCAAGCCCCATGGACGGCTCATCCAGCATGAGCAGCTGCGGCTGGCTCATCAGGGCGCGCCCCATTGCCAGCATCTGCTGCTCGCCGCCCGAAAGCGTCCCTGCCACCTGGCTCTTCCGGTGCTTGAGGCGCGGGAACAGCCCGTAGACCTTGGCAAGTCCTTCCTTTGTATATCCCGGATTGGTATAGGCACCCATTTCCAGATTCTCCTGCACGGTCATCTGCAGGAAGCAGCGCCGCCCCTCCGGCACGTGCGCCATGCCGCGCGAAACCAGCCGGAAGGATTCCGTATGCGTGATGTCCGTGTCCATGAAGCGGATACTGCCGGATTGCGGGTGGAGCATCCCCGACACGGTCTTGAGCGTGGTGGATTTGCCGGCGCCGTTCGCGCCGATCAGCGCCACAATCTCGCCAGCCTCGACCTCCAGCGACACGTCCTTGAGCGCGTGTATCTTGCCGTAGTACACGTTGATCTTATCTACCTGCAGCATCATGCCGGATCGCCTCCTTCCTTCTTCTTGCCCAGATACGCCTCCACGACCTTCTGGTCGGAGACGATCTGCTCCGGGGATCCTTTGGCAATGATGCGCCCGTGATCCAGCACGCAGATGCCCTCACAGATGCTCATGACCAGCTTCATATCATGCTCGATCAGCATGACCGCGATCTGGAAGGTATCCCGTATGCGCCGGATATTGGTCATCAGCTCCGCCGTCTCGGAGGGGTTCATGCCCGCCGCCGGCTCGTCCAGCAGGATGATCTTGGGACCGGTTGCCAGCGCCCGCACGATCTCCAGCCGACGCTGTGCGCCGTAAGGGAGACTGCCGGCGGGCGCGTCCGCCAGATCCGCCATGCCGAAGAAATCCAACAGCTCCAGCGCCTTTTCATGTGCCTCACGCTCGCGCTTTGCGTAGCCGAAGGTATGCGTCACCGCCGCCAGCAGGCTCTCGCGCGTCGCATTGTGCAGTCCGACCTTGATGTTGTCCTCCACGCTCATGTTTCCGAACAGGCGGATGTTCTGAAAGGTACGCGCGACTCCCATCTCGCTGAGCTGGGCTGTGGTTTTGCCCGCCGTGCTGTACCCGTCCAGCATGATATTGCCCCGCGTGGGCTGATAGATATTGGTCAGCAGGTTGAAGACGGTTGTCTTGCCCGCGCCGTTGGGGCCGATCAGCCCGGCGATCTCGGTCTTGCCCACCACCAGCGAAAAATCATCCACGGCAGTCAGACCGCCGAAGTCGATGCCGAGGTGCAGTGCCTCCAGCACCGGCGTCTTGCCGAGATCGCGCTCCGGGATGACCGCACCGGAGGGGTACGGAACCAGCCGGGAGCCGTCGGCGCGGTCGCTGTCCTTCTTGCTTCCGAAAAGATTCATGATGCGTCCGCCTCCTTTCCGCCGGCTTTCCCGCGCCGCAGTCCGCGGAACCAACCGGACAGCGAGAACCGGCTCTTCCACGCCTTGAAGCGCTTGTTTTCATTCAACAGCATGATGGCGATAAGCAGCACCGAGTAGGCGAGCATCCGGTAATCCGAGAAGTCGCGCAACGCCTCCGGCAGGGCACGCAGAACGATGGCTGCCAGAATCGATCCGCCGATGTTGCCCATGCCGCCCAGCACCACGATAACAAGTATTTCAATGGACATATTGTACCCGAAGGTGTCCGCCTGCACGACCGGCAGGCTGTAGCCGTACAGCACACCCGCCGCCCCGGCAAAGAACGCCGCCAGCATGAACACCATCAGCTTGTAGTACACGACGTTGACGCCGGTCGCCTCGGCGGCGATGCGGTTGTCGCGGATCGCCATGATGGCGCGTCCGTGCTTGGAGCGCTTGAAATTCATGATGACCAGCATGGTCAGCAGAACCAGCAGGATGGCATACGGCAGCAGATCCTTTGAGTTGCGCCGGATGGAGGAGGTATCAATGCCCAGTGCGCCCTGCAGGGGGGTGCCCTTGATGTTCAGGTTGGTCAGTACGTTCTTGATGATCTCGCCGCAGCCCAGCGTCACGATGGCGAGATAGTCGCCGCCCAGCCGCAGCGCGGGCAGCCCGACGACAAGCCCCACCAGCGCCGCCGCAAGACCGCCGATCACCATGCACAGCGGCAGGCAGACAGCCGCAGGCAGCTTGCCCTGCAGCAGCACCGCCACCGTACAGCCGGTGAACAGTCCGACCGACATGAACCCGGCGTGCCCCAGCGACAGCTCGCCCAGCAGTCCGACCACCAGATTGAGCGACACTGCCAGCACGATGTAGCAGGCAACCGAGGTCAGCATATTCTGAATCTGGCGTCCCACGTTGCCGGTGTACACCAGCACAGCCATAACAGCGAACACCGCCGTCACGGTCAGCAGCGTCACGCGGTCGGCGTTGAAAAATCCACTGCGGAGAATGTTCTTTTTGCCCATGCTCACACCTTCTCCCTTACGCGCTTTCCGAGCAGTCCCGCCGGCTTGAACACCAGCACCAGCACCAGCACGCCGAACACAACCGCATCCGACCACAGGGTGGAGATATACACCTTGGACAACTGCTCAATGAGTCCCAGCAGGATACCGCCCAGCATGGCGCCGGGGATCGACCCGATTCCGCCGAACACGGCGGCGGTGAACGCCTTGATGCCCGGCATGGAGCCGGTCGTGGGCTTGATATATGTGTAGGTCGCACCGAAGAACACGCTTGCCACCGCCGCCAGCGCCGAACCGATGGCAAAGGTGATGGTAATGGTCTTGTTGACGCTTATGCCCATCAGCTCCGCCGCGTCGCGATCCTCGGAAACGGCGCGCATCGCCTTGCCCATGCGGGTCAGGTTGATGAACAGCGTCAGCCCCACCATGATGGCGGCGGTCACGCCCAGCGTCAGCAGGGTGATGCCATCCACCGTCACGCCGCCCAGCGTCAGGGAGGGCAGATCAAACAGTGCCGGCGTGGACTTCTGCTCGGGGCCGAAAATCAGGAGCGCCAGATTCTGGAGCAGGTAGCTGACACCGATCGCCGTTATCAGCACCGCCAGCGGCGGCGACTGCCGCAGGGGACGGTATGCCAGAAATTCAATGGTCACGCCCAGCGCGGCACAGACAACAACCGCAATCAGAATGGCGACGATGGGGGGCAGCTTGAGTGTCACTGCCGAAACAATGACGGAGTATGCGCCGACCATAATGATGTCGCCGTGGGCGAAGTTCAGCATTTTGGCGATGCCGTACACCATGGTATAGCCCAGCGCGATCAGGGCATAGATACTGCCCAGGTTCAGTCCGCTGATAAGGGCTCCGATAAATTGGATCATGACTGGCAGGCTCCTTTCGGATGTATGAAAATGCCGGCAAACCCGTGCTTGCTCTCGGAGACAGCCACGGCTCCGGAAAATAGGCAAAGGCCGGACCCTCACCGACCGGGCGGCGGGGATATCCGGCCGTATGCAAAATCTGCTGTCCTATAACGGGGATCCCGGAAGCTCCGCCGGCACCGATGCGGTGGCGGAGCCTCCGGGTGTGCCCCGGGGCATTACTCCTTGTCAGGCGTGAACAGGACAGCCTTACCGTTCCTGTACTCCATGGCGATGGCAGCCTTGGAGGACTCGCCGTCGGCAGTCCATGTCATGGTGCCGGTGACGCCCTTTACCTCGATCTTGGTCATGGCGGCGACGATGCGGCTGTTGAAATTGTCCTTATCCTCGGAGGTCAGGTTCGCCTGCTTCAGCGCGGCAACCACGGTGTAGACTGCGTCGTACCCGTCGGCGGCAAACTGATCGGGCGTCGCGTTGTACTTTTCCTGATACTTTTTAACGAAGTTCTGCACGGCGGCGTCCTGGTTGTCCGCCGCGAAGGGGGTCAGCATCAGCACGCCGTCGGCATCGCCCGCGTTGCTGATCTTGGTCAGCAGACCGTCCAGTCCGTCACAGCCGAACATCTTCATGCCGTCCAGCTTGCCCTTTGCCTGCGTCAGGAAGGTAGCCGCATCGGATGCGTAGATGGGCAGGAACACCAGATCCGCTCCGGAGGAAGCGATCTTGGCGATCTGCGCCGAAAAGTCGGTGTTGCTGTTGGCAGTGAATGCCTCGGTCGCCACGACCGAGATTCCCTTTTCCTTGCACTCCGCCTCGAAGGTCTCCTTCAGACCGACGCAGTAGTTGTTGTCACTTCCGTAGAAGACAGCAACCTTGCTTGCCAGCCCATACCGGGCGATGTACTCGGCAGACGCCTTGCCCTGGTAGGGGTCGGAGAAGCAGACGCGGAACGCGCTGTTGTTGTTGGCAATGGCATCCACGGCGGAGCCGGAGGGCGTCAGTACCAGCACACCGTCCGCCTTGGCGGCGGCGGTGACAGCCTTGGTCTCGCCGGACAGAGTCGCACCCAGGGAGACCTTCATGCCGTCATCCACCAGCTTGCCGTATGCCGCGGTGGCAGTATCGGCAGAACCGGCGGAATCTTCAAATTTCAGAACCAGCTTGAAGCCGTTGACGCCCTTTGCATTGGCGGCATTGATCTCATCGACAGCGATCTGCGCGCCGTTGCGCACCGAGGTGCCGTAGTTTGCATAGTCTCCGGTCAGGGGACCGATTCCGCCTATAACCAGTTCGACCAGGCCGTTTTCATCCGTTTTCCAGTCATCGGAAGAAGCGCAGCCGGACAGAATAGACAGGCAGCCCATCACCATCACGAAAGCGAGCACAAGCGAACAAAGTTTCTTCATACCAAATCATCTCCTTTTTTTCATTATACCGGAGCCTGTTCAGGGACGTCCTGTATTTGCATTATTATAATACGTTTCCCTGCATTTTGCAATAGGCGGGATATACAAAATTCAAAAGAAATCAGGACGGTGCCGCGTTCATCTTGTATGAACGCGGCACCGTCCTGAATAAAGAGGCAGGATAACCGCTCATTCATTGCATTTTCCGCCCGTCAGCCGTTTTTTTATGCTTAACGCCAGGCAGTCCCGCCGCCGGGCGGAATGCGGCGAATGCTGACGGAAGCGCAAAGGAATCCTGCAAATCTGCCGGACTGACAGCCAGCCAGTCCTCCGGCAGAACCGCCCCCGCCGGGAGCGTGGCGCACACGCCTTCCATCTGCCACTCGACGTGCGTGAACAGGTGCCGCGCCGTGCCGACCGGACGGACGGCAAGCGGCTCTATCCCCAGTCCCCGGAGAAACGCGGCAGTCCGGGCGGCGGGATCGTCCCCCTCCGCAGCGGGAAGCTGCCCGCAAAGCAGATTGGGAAACTCATACAGTCCGCCCAGCAGTCCCGCCGGGCGGCGGCGGATCACAACCGGTGCCGCCTCCTGTCCGCCCAGTCGGAGAATCAGCACGACACGCCGCTCAACCCGGCGCGCCTTTGCCGCACCCCGGATGGGCAGATCGCGTGTATGTCCTGCCGCGCGGGCACGGCAGAGCAGTGCCAGCGGGCAAACGTCACACCGCGGCTCTCCCGGCAGGCAGACCAGCGCACCCAGCTCGATCAGGCTCTGCGTAAAATCGCCCGCGCCCGGCGAGGGGATGCAGGGTGCCAGCGCCGCCTCGGCGGCGGTTTTTGCCGCCGGGAGCATGACGTCAGTGTCATCATCGGTCAGGCGGGCAAGCACGCGCAGGACGTTGCCGTCCACCGCCGGGGCGGGAATGTCATACGCGATGGACGCCACCGCCCCTGCCGTGTACCGCCCGACACCGGGCAGACTGCGCAGGGCGGCGACATCCGCCGGAATGACGCCGCCGAAATCCGCCACCACACGCTGTGCCGCCCGTTGCAGATTACGCACCCTGCTGTAATAGCCCAGTCCCTCCCAGAGCTTGAGCAGGGTGTCCCCGTCCGCCTCCGCCAGTGCCGAAACGGTCGGCAGGGCGGCAAGGAACCGAGCAAAGTACGGTCTGACTGCCTCGGCGCGCGTCTGCTGGAGCATGACCTCCGACACCAGCACGCGGTATGCGTCCCGGTTCTTGCGCCACGGCAGGGGGCGGGCGTTTGTCCGGTACCAGTCCAGCAGCAGCGGGACTGCCTCAGCGGGAAACGGATGTTTCATAACAGTATGCAAAGCCGGCATCCGTCCGCGCATCAGCGGCAGTACCGCACGAACGCCTGCGAAAGCCCCGGGAAGCTGCCCGCCTCGTCAAAGGCGTGCCACGCCACCACACGCCGCGTGCGCAGGTCAAAGTCCAAACCCTGGTTGTACATCCCGCCCGCCAGGTACAGGTCGGCGGTCGCCTCCGTCAGGGCGTAGCCGTACCGCACCCTGTCTACCGGCGGATGCAGGAAGATATCCGCCCACGCCTCCGAGAAGATGCGGCGGTCGCCCCACGCGCCCCGGTTCAGGTACAGCCAGCCGATCTTCGCCATGTCCTCCGTGCGCAGGTACAGCCCCGTGCCGCCGACGGTGTGCCCGTTCACGTCCCGGCTCCACGCGTTGGCATGGAATCCCAGCGGCACAAAGACCTCGCGCAGCAACAGCTTCTCCATGTCCTCGCCGAGCAGCTCCTCCACGATGCGCCCCAAAATATAATAGTTCCCGTCCGAGTACACAAATTCCTCGCCCGGCGTCTGCGTGATGGGAGCCGCGAACAGGGTATGCAGCCACTCCGGATCCTCCCACAGATGCGCATTGGTCAGGTCAAAATCTATGCCGGAGGCGGCGCCTGTCCGGTGGCGCAGCAGCTGATCCACCGTCAGCCTGCCCCAGCGCGGGTCAGTTTTCCCGGTCAGGTAGGCGGACAGGAATCTGTCCAGCGTGTCCTCCGGGCGGAGCAGTCCCCGGTCATACAGCAGACCTGCCGCCGTGACCGCCACACTCTTGGCTACCGAGTAGCAGTCATGTGCCGGGTTGCCGGGGCGGAAATCCACCTTTTCCATATGGTACAGGGTGTCACCCTCCTGCGGCAGCTCCAGCGTTACAACCGTGTAATAGCATCCCTCACCGCCCTGGGCGGCGACCTCATCCGCCATGGCTTTCATGAAATCCGTCATGATCTTTTCCCCCTATCTGATCTCTGATCCGCTACCCGGCATCCCGGACGGAAACGGCTGTGCACTTCCCCGCCCCCTCATCCGTTCGTGCAGATTGATAAGCTCCAGTCCTGCGCGCAGGGCACAGGCGCAGGTATACGCCGTCCCGCCGCGACTGCGGGTGCAGAAGGCGACGCAGATGTCGCTTCCCGCAACGAGGCGACGGTCGCGCTCCAGCATGCATCCCTCGATGTAGCGGTCAAAAAGGAACCGACTGGCATCGGCGTTCCGGTAAATGTAGCGGTAGGTGCGGACGCCGGCTTCGTCCCATCCCGCCGTCTGGTCGCGGCAGGGGAGGATCAGCTCCAGGCGAAGCCCCGGCAGCTGCTCGCGCAGTTCCAGCACCTTGAGTGCCGCCACGGTATCAAAGCCCTGCGCGCCGCCCGCGCGGAAAATGCGTGCGCCCCGGTTATACAGCTCCCGGATCACGCTGTCCAGCAGGGCAGGCAGGCGCAATGCCTCCTCCCGCTCCATGTGTCGGTGCCCCGTAAAGCAGACGGTCAGGGTGCCCGCGTCCTTCTCTGTCATGCTCTGTTTTCCCCTTTCCGTCTTTCCGGAATCGCTGTCCGATACGGCGTTTCCTTCTGTTTCCGTGCCGTCCGGCGCGGCGGTGACGCGCCACGC
>OIWU01001718.1_pt1 | contig 20537 bp, 20 predicted proteins | sample 1587711 | NCBI WGS metagenome assembly OIWU01 (sample SAMEA3888909, study PRJEB22519) | human gut metagenome | biome: human gut; feature: human-associated habitat; material: faeces | place: Denmark | collected 2010 | reverse complement strand
TTCATTTTTCCACCTCGGAAACTAGTGTAATCTGATTAGGCTCATTTGTTTACGAAGCTAGAATTGACGGATACGGCAGATTCGTCGCAGTAGTTGAAAGGTGCTGTTTTCCGGGTTTAATATACTCTACCAAAAGAAGTATAATAATTATTCTTCTATCAACCTCTCAATAAACTTTAAAAAATTATCTCTATTGCTTATAAATTTACTTGGTATAAATGTTTTTGATTTTTCTATAACCTCATTCAATTTTTCAAAATCATAAAGAGGAAGAATATAATTTTTTTGTTCAAAACACTTTATAATTTGCAACTGATGGTCATTTACATGTTCGCCAAATTGTGCAAGTCTTGGAGCTGCTATTACTTTCTTTTCAAAATTTAAAGCTGTAACAATACTGCCAACACCACCATGAGTTATTATTATATCTGCTTTTTGCATATAATCAGAAAACGTTTCCTGTGAGATTAAATCAAACAATTGCATTTTTTTTGACTTATATTTTGTACTACCTGCTTGCACAATTACTTCATCTTTTATATTTCCTTTTTCTATTTCTTTTTCAAGTGCTTCAAGTAATCTTGTAAATGGTTTGTCCTGTGTTCCTAAAGTTACAAAAATCAAAATATCCAACCTCCATATTCTGCATTCGGATAAAATTGCTTCATATTTTCCCATTGAATTATAAAATGGTCGGCAATCTTATAAACCATCGAACCTGCTTTTGTAGGTTTCTCAAGAGCAGCAAAAGTTTCTATAAAAATTACTCTTTTATGAAACTTATGTGCTATAAAACACATCGGCACAGTATTATGAGCCCCAGTTGTTACAACACAATCTGGTTTTATTTTTATAAATGCAAAAAAAGAAATTACTGTATTTAAAAGAAGAATAAATGGATATTTTAATTTATTAATCATTCCTGTATATGTACCAGGTATCATAAAAAATACTTTCTTTTTACCATACTTTTCTTTTAGCGAAAGATTATTCTTTTGTTTTTCTGTTATAAAATAGGAATCATAATGCGGAAATAATGGTGCAAGTTGTAGAAGTTCGGTTAAATGTCCACCAGTACTGGAAATAAAAATTACTTTTTTCATCAGGCAACCTCCTTTAACAAAGAGTTTACCTGTGATTTTACTATACTAATGCCCCCCCCATTTTCTTTAAACCAATCAGGCTTATGTTTTATGTATTTGTAAAATTTAAAACTATAAAATATTCTTTTTATTCGTGCGACACTGATTTCTTGCAATAATCTGTAAATTGACTCAAAACCAATTTTACTAACCCATGCAGGAGCTCTCTTAATTTTCCCAGAAACGAATTCAAAAGTTCCTCCGGAACCAATAATATATTTTACTCCAATTGAATTCAGTTTTTCTAACTGTTCTTCAATGAACCATTCCTGTTTAGGCGCGCCAAATCCCACAAAAATAATATCCGGCTTGAACTCTGTTATTCGGCTCATACAGTTTTCTATAAAGCCATCAGAAAAAGGGTATTTTTCATACGGAGGAGAATAGCCGTCTATCTCAACTCCATAACGCTCTTTCACAATCTCAACAGCAGCTTTATTAGAATCCTCATACCCGCCCAAAAAGAACATTCTCAAAGAATTTTCTTTTGCATACTGACAAAAATCATATACAATTTCGCTACCTGGAAGTTTTTCAGCATCCTTAAATTCTGAGTAACGTTTCTTAGCTTCTTTCAGCGGTATTTCGCCATCAAAAGTAGAATAATGAGAATTGATGTAATCCATGTATCTTTTGTCAGTATTTGCCAATACTATAAATTGAGCATTTACGGTAGCAATGCATTTTGTTTCATTGTCAGAACGAGTAAATAATTCATCCTTATGCAAAATGTTGAATTCTATATTACAAAATTTCATTCATTTATTTCCTCTCAAAGTCCTCCCAAACAGAGGTAACATCCTTAAAAACATAGTTTTTTCTCTTTTCAAGAAGTTCATCAAAACTACCAATTTTTTTTGCCGGCACTCCAGCATATATGCAGCCACCTTCCAAATCTTTGGTAACAACAGCTACTGCACCAATTACAACATTGCTCCCAATGCAAACATTTGGCAAAATTGTAACATTAGTTCCTATTACTACATTATTTCCAATTTTTATACATCCTGTATAATACGGCACATCTCCATTAAAAAGAATATGAAAAATGTCATGTGTAACGAATGTAACATTAGCCGAAACCTTTACATTATCCCCTATAGAAATTAATTCCGGTTGATCAGGAAACTTTCTTGGTTGCCACCATAATTTTTCACCTATATGATGAAAAAGTTTCTTATGTTTATTTATGTATTTTGTTCGCCCCCCCCGGTTACTATACACAGAAATAAACATTTTCTCAAAGTTTTATTCATTTGCAACTCCTATATTTGCACTGTCAATCAGTTCAAACCATTTTTTCATCACATTCTCTTTCAAAAAGTTTTCTGAATGCACAGCCGCTGCCAGTCCCATTTTTTCCCTAAGACTTTCATCATTCATAAGAAGCTCTATTTTTGCAGCAAATCCAGTCAAATCGCCGTCCTTTACAAGAAATCCAGTTTCGCCGTCTTTTATGATATTCTTTGGACCAGTACGGACATCAAAGGCGACTACTGGTAATTTGTTATGCATTGCCTCTAAAGAAACAAATGAAAATGCTTCGGAATATGAGCTGAGTGCATAAACTTTGGCTTTCCTCATATATTTGAATACATCTTCATTTTTCAAACGCCCAAGCAAGGTTATCCTGTCATTCAGATTTTTTCGTTCTATAATTTTTTTTATATTTTCAAATTCTTTTCCGTCGCCAGCAATCAAAAGCTTCCAATTGGTATTCTGATTTTTACGGCAACTCATATCCCAGATTTCAACCAAACGGTCAAAACCTTTTACCTTGTTAAAGCCTCCAACGGCAATTACATAATTTTCACGCGGCTCATCTGCATAAGCCTGTCGTTCTATAAAATTCGGAATTACCGGAAGCTGAGTAAAATTATTTTTCTTCCTCATCGCAGGTTCAATTTCTTCCTTAAAAGTCTGATTAAGTTGAGGAAATACATTTATGTGCTGATATTTATTACAGAAATCCTTGAACTCTTTAGGAGAATAATCATTGTGTAGCTGAGCAATAATAAAATTCGATTTATCAGTGTTGCTGGAAATTATAGTCGAATATTCATTTCTTGTAGAAATAACTACAGCCTCATGAATATTTCTTATAGCTTTACGAATAGAATTTAATTCAATTAGTTTTCTTATATATCTCTCAGGCTTACTTTCCTTCTTTAACAATCTCTCAGTTAAAAATACAACTTTTATTCCATCATTAATTGGAACAATTGGCTTACTATGCAGAACAATATAAAGTCTTACATCGTAATCTTCTCTTTCATTCAGTGCATTTGCAAGAGTTATAACAGCTTTTTCCAATCCGCCCGCCTCAAGTTGCTGGGCTATAAAAATTATTTTTTTTGACATATAAGTTCCTTATTCATAATCTAAAGTATATTCTCTAACCATGTGGAAATTTCGTATTTGCTAGTATTTCCATAATCTGCATTGATAGTGAAATTAACAGTTTTTATAATATCTTTAAGTTCATTTTCACTCTTATAAACATAAACATAATCAGGATTATAAAAACTTTCATTCTTAATTTTCTCATTGTTCGTAAATATTATGCACCCGTTTCCAAGTGCTTCAATAGTTCTCATTGTCAATCCAGCTTGTTGAGGATGTGCATAATCTATAACAACCTTAGAACGAGAATATAAGTTATAAGATTCTTCAAGAGTAACCGCCTCAGTTGTGAGGCATTCTTCATTTACCCAATTTTTTCTTAAAATTTTATTTTTCAGATAGCTTTGAAAAGGGATAAATAATTTTGCATACAACCGATAATTACCACAGCTTTGTTTTAGTACATTTAAAATTTTCATTCTCTCGGAATGTAATGAGCCTAAAAATAAGAAATCTATATCTTTTTTGTTTAATCCAGGAACTAAATCCTTTATATAAAAAAGAGGCCTGTAGTTCCATCCAAATTTAACTGCATCACAAGAATCAAAAGTTGATATTTTATCAAAAAAACTTCTAAAAACATATATATTTGGGTTATTCTTTATACTATCCCATTGATACATAACCTTTCTTACAAATTTTTTTTTCTCTAAAAGTTTTACAATATCTCCATTAATGCTAGAACCTCTTATAACAAATAAACAATCAAAAGAATTTGGCATTTTCCTTAATTCTTTTTTATAATAAAAATACAATACTTTCTCACCAGTAAAGTGTATATATTTTGTCAAAATCTTGAAAAAGAAATTATATTCATGAATATTTTCATATATTACAAATACATTGTATCCTTTTTTTAAGAGTTGTTCTTTGATATATTTTTCATACCCAAAGAACTTCGGACATATTAACAGAATGTTGTTCATATTGTATCCTCTTCATAGTTTTAGAGTATTCTTGTGCTAACAAGAAGGTCATAAAAGGACTTGTAATAATTGGTTCAGTCATATTTAAGATAAGAAACAAACCCAAATAAATCAATGTTTTAAACTTGTCAGTTGATTTCTTAATATTTATAAGAAATGGGAGTAGCAAAAATATTATTCCAACTGTTCCCATTGTAAACATCCATGTTATCAAGCCGTTTGATGACCCTCTATTTAATTTTTGCACAAATCTAAAGAACTCAGTATTCTGAAAACCTGTACCACTAAACGGATATTGTTGAAAAACATAAAAACCTACAGTTAGGTCAAGAAGTCTGACTGAAAATGAATTCATTCCCCCAGAAGCATGTTGAACAGATGCCTTCTTTTGTAAGATAAAAGTTACTCCTAATACAACAACAAGAATAACAGGAATTATACAATATAATCTTTCTTTATATGATAATTTCTTTAATATTCTAATTCCGATAAAAAGACAAGCAATAGCTAAGGCTGTCGTTGAAAAAGTGCTCAAGATATTAATTATCAAATATAAAAAATTCTTTTTATTTTTTACATTTTTAAAAATGTGGTAATATAAAGCATATGATAAAAAAACACCATATAAACCAGGCTCCCAAAAAAAAGCCGCATTTCTACCAATACGTAGTGGACCAATATTTACTAACGCGTCATTAAATGGTCTGTAATAATATAAATACAAATAGTTCTCATAGAAACTATCAGAATCAGGTATTTGGAATGTTAAATAAGGAAAAGGAATTCTCAAAAGAATAAAAGGAATATATATATATATTGAATATTTTGCAATAAAAACAATAACCTTATATAAATATTCCTGAAAATCAATATTTTTCTTTCTAAAGTATAAGCATGAAACAAAGAATAAAACAAATTTTAAGAAATACATTATAAAAGAAGAAAAGTTTTCTTGACTGCTTGTTAAATTTACTGCAAAAAAAAGCATAAATGAAAACATACAAATGAAGATTTTTTTATAAACTATCATTTTGTTTAAATAAAAATATACTATAATAAGCGGAATTAGAAGCATAAAAGCTTTGCAGAAAGTTCCAATCAAAGACGAATCCAAGAAAACAACTTCTACAGCTCCAGTCGCATAAATAAGTAGAAAGGCGTAAAAATAAAATATTATTTTGTTTTTTTCCATCATAGTTATTTATATAATCCTTTACCCCTCATCTCCTCAAGAGATTTCTTGTAATTATCCTCTTCCACTGGCTGAGTCAAAACCCATTCACAAAATTTTTTCAAACCTTTTTCAAAACTGAACTTTGGTTCATACCCAAGAATACCCTGTGCAAGAGAAATATCAGCATAGTTATGTCGAATATCACCTAAACGAAAGTTACCAGAAATATTTATATTGCTTTCAGATTTGTAGAACTCTTTTAAATAGTTGGCTACAGTCATAACATCAATTGCCTTACCGGTTCCCACATTGAAAGCTTTATATGCACATTTGTCATTTTCAATGGCAAGAATTGTCGCATCAGCAACATCGTCTACGTAAACAAAGTCACGGCTTTCTGTTCCGTCCTCAAAAATGTTGATGTCGTGATTCTGACGGAGACTGTTGCTGAAAATTGAAAGAATACCTGTATATGGATTCTTAAGGCTCTGTCCAGGTCCATAAACATTTTGATAACGGAAACTTACAGAAGGAATATTTAGCGATTTGCAAACAGTATGCACAAGCTCTCCTTGCACTTGTTTTGTGATTCCATAAACTGAGGTAGGATGAATTAAACAATCTTCACTTGTCTTCATGAGCTCTGCATTTTCACCACATTTAGGACACTTAACATTAAAATCCCCAGCTATCATATTCTTTTCTTCACGAGCAACAGGATAAACGATTCCACAATTAGGACAGTTGTAAGTTCCTTCGCCATAAATTGCGCGGCTTTCAGCTACAATAACTTTTTTTATTGTATGTTTTTCATTTGCAAGGATATCCAGAAGAAGCGATGTTCCACCAATATTTGTATTGCAGTATTTGTAAATCTCATACATTGACTGCCCAGTTCCTGTTTCTGCAGCCAGATGAATAATTGCATCCTGTCCAGAAAGAGCTTTCTGCCAGTCTTCACGGTTTGTCACCGTACCTCGGATAAAATTAACTTTTCCTTTTATCCGGCTATAAAGTTCAGAATTATCAGGATTCCTTCCATGAATTTGTTCAGTAAGGCAATCAAGAACAGTTACGTTATAACCTTGATCCAAAAGCTTCAATGCAATAGTACTACCGATAAAACCTGCTCCGCCTGTTATAAGTATATTTTTCATCATTTTCCTTCATTTTTAAGAAGAATCTTTCTAATTGTTTCTCCATCCCCCCAAATCGCCAGCGAATCATACGGTCTGTCAGGGAATGCTCCATATTCAAGCTTAATATCAAGTTTGTTATCCTTAATAAACCTTTCTACGCGAGATGCAAGAGTTTCAGGTTTACCAGAGCATGCGTTAATAATTCCAAACTCAGTATCATTCATCGTAATAGCAGCAACCTGCTTGCAAAAATCATCAAAATCTAAAAAATCAAACTGATTAATCCCAGATGTAAAAGGAAAAGTCTTTTTGCCGTCAGCTGCAGCCTGCATTATCTTTGAAAAAATTGAGCACCCCTTTACAGTGTTATCCACAATATAAAAACCGCGCACCCACTGTAGCTTTGTATTCTTTTCCTTTACCAAAAGCTGAGTCATCTGTCTTAAAGCATTTTTTGCTATACCATAAAGCGAAAGAGGATTACATGGAGTATTCTCGTTAATGCTTCCTTCATGGAATCCCACCTCATGCATACTACCAAGCACGACAAGCTTGCCAATACCAGCTTCTACCATCTTTTTCAAAAATTCATAATGTTTAGGAAGGTCGTTAATATGATTTTCAGAAGCGTGTTTAAAACCGTCACGCCATGCAAGATGGAGAAGAATATCAGGCTTACCAAAATATTCATAAGGATTTTCTATTTCAAAAAGATTTCCGGCCTTTGATGTCACACTCTTATAATCATAGGTAAATTCTGTAAAATCAGAGGCAATAATTTCGTTACCGCTTTCAGAAAGCTCCCGTATAATTCCATGCCCCATAAATCCGTTTGCGCCGGTTACAAGTATTTTCATTGAATCCTTCTTCAGTTTTAATAAGTTCAATATTCTAACACTTTATTATAACACTATAGACCTCAATTTTCAACAGAATTTACCCTAGCCAATGTCGATTATTTTTTACACACTTCATTATCCTTCATATCTTTAAGAAGCTGTTGAGTCCTCAAAATTTCACCAACAGAGTTACAATGACAATATCCATCATAAATATAATTCGTTGTCAAAAAATAATCTTGGGGACTGCTTATAACCTTTATCCCCATTTTCTCAGTTTCATTCACAAAGCTCTGAATCTCTTCTTCCGTTCCAATCACACATTCATCAACCACCGGCGGAAAAGTAAAATAAATCTCAGCACCTTTACTTTCAATCTGCTTCTTAAACTTCTTAAAATATTTCACACATTTCTCATCAATCTTCATTGTAGAAAAGTCTGTAACACCATCTCGCTCTTTGTTATATGTAAAACATGGCCCTCTAGAAATAATCATCTGGCAGTCAGAAGCATCAAAAGAACTCGCAGAATAAGTTCCGCTCTGCCCGGTATAAGTTTTAGCCTTATGCCTGTGTTCAAAGATATATCCCACAAAGTTCGGAATCTTATTCAAAGGAATTGCCTCGTACATTGCATAGCAGTTATCAATACCGCTTACCAGTAAATCTGGTCTAAGGCTGTCAAACAGTTCCCATTTATTCCACCAGCCGTATTCATAGGCAAATAATATTACATCACCTTTACGAACATTCTTTTTTGCAAGCTCACACAAATACATAGGACCAATACTTGCCTGTAAACCAAGATTGCAAACCTTAAAGCCGGTTTCTTCTTCAATCATTCTCTGATCCAATCCAAAAGCAGCTGATGAACCTGCAATAACTATAATTCTTGGAGAGTCAGCAGAGGCCAGCCTTTTATACTTCAACTGAATCATATGCTGCCAGCTATCATCAAATTTTCCATTGTATCTTCTTATAATTCCAAAATATGTGGAGCCGATAAGTAAAATCACAACAAAGAGTGATGTAATTAATAACCTTGCAAACTTCATATCCCCCATCCTAGAACTTAAAGTAAATAAACTGACTTCCACCGTCCACAAGTCCACCGCTGTAAATATTCTTGCAGATTACAAAAATAATAACAGTAAGAAGTATTCCAACAGTTACTCCCTGTACAACAAAAGGCTGTCTTTTAATAACTTTATAACAGTTGTTCTCATCACTTCTTTTAGCCTGAACAAACACAAAGACTCCCAAAACTAAAAGCTCAGCAAAAGCCATTATTGAACTTCCAAAAATCCCGGTAATATCAAAAGAAAAATTAAATGGCCCCCTGCATAAATTTTTCAACATACCCAAAGTAACCATAAATCCATTTCTAAAAAAAAGCCAAGTAAAAGAAATAATCACAAAAACTATAAAGCGTCTAAGCCACACAATGCTTTCCACATCTTCAGAAACCTTCAGAAAGCTGTATATTTCACTTTTTACAGGTTTAATGATATTAGAGACCAGAACTAAAGCGCCATTAATTACGCCCCATGCAATAAAATGCCAGGCAGCTCCATGCCAGATTCCGCTTACAAAAAACACAATCATAATATTTATGCATTTCTTAAAGCTTCCTTTTCTTGAACCACCCATCGGAATATAAATATTTTCCACAAACCAATCATTCAAAGAAACATGCCATCTTCTCCAGAATTCAGAAAGAGAAGTAGAAAAGTATGGATTAATAAAGTTTCTTCCAACTTCAAAGCCCATAATCTTAGCAACGCCACGAGCCATATCAGAATAAGCACAGAAGTCTGCATAGATATAAATAGAATACAGAAAAACAGCAAGTAAAACATTCACTGTGCTTTCAGTATTTGAATATAAGTTTTCAATAAGAATCCCAAGTTTATCTGCAATAATGATTTTTTCGAACATTCCCCAGACAAAAAAGTAAAAACCTTTAATACCGTTTTCACTCTCAAAACCCTTAGGCTCTTTTATCTGCGGCAGCAGAATCCGAGCCTTTTGAATCGGTCCGCACAGTAATGTTGGAAAGAAGAACAGAAATGCGCTAAGGCAGAATATATCTTTTTCAGCAGAAATATTTTTTTTATAAACATCTGCTAAATAGTTAATAGACTGGAATACACAAAAAGAAAGCCCAACAGGAAGAATCGGATTATGGACAAATAACTCCTGCCCAAAAACTCTTCTCAAAATAAAGTTCAGATTATTTGCTATAAAACCAAGATACTTAAAATATACAAGAACAAGAATAATCGCCGCTACAAATAATGCAAGAAATAACTTCCGCTTGTTCCGCTCAAGGAGTAGCCCCCCCCCATACATAAGAATAGTTATACCCAAAATCAGCAAAAGATACTTTGCATTACCAAAACAGTAAAAGAAAAGATTGCCGTCACAAATTACCATGTACCTTTTAGCAGGCGGAATCAGAAAATAAGCAGTCAGAAAGGCTAAAAAAAATACAATAAACTTCAAAGAAATAAAATACATCAGCATCTCTCCCAGTTTTTAGTTTCAAAATTATATTTATTTATAACCTTTGCCGGATTCCCTACCGCCACACAACAATCAGGCACATCTTTAGTAACAACCGCATTAGCACCAATTGCACAGTGTTTTCCTACAGAAGCTCCGATAATACAAACATTTTCACCAATCCAAGAGCCTTCACCAATTATAACAGGCTTTTTCTGCACAATTGGCTGGTCAATTATCGGGATTTCAGGATTTTCATAGCCATGCAGATTGTCAGAAATATATACTTTATCTGCAATAAGAACTTTTTTTTCTATTCGAATGGACTTCGTTGCATAAATATGTGCAAAATGCCCGATTACTGTGCCATCTTCTATTACAAGCTCCACATTTTCACCAGTAAGAGGCATTGCTGCAAGCCATGCACTCTTATTTACAGTAACATATTTGCCAATATTAAAATTTCTTATACCATCCAATTTTAATGGAGAGATTATCCTACTATGTTTTTTTATAAGCAGGGATAAATAATAGAATTTAGAAATAAAAACTCCATAGATTTTTGTTTTTAAGTTTTTTATCATTTTACTTTCCAGCAACTGAGCTATTATAACATTGCTCAATTATTGAATTCCAGATTTTATTCTTAGTTAATATATACTCAATAACATCACGAACAGCCCCGTAACCTCCTTCGATTGGGCTGACATAATCAACATATTTTAAAACTTCTTTTGAACTATCTTGAGGACATGCTTTAAATCCACATACACTCATCGCAGGAATATCATTCACATCATCACCAATGTAGGCTATATTATTTTTCTCTAAATCATTAGTCCGCATGAATTCAATCAAAAAATCTTTTTTGTTATTTTGATTCTGAACAACATAATCAGCTTTTAATTCTTTCATGCGTCTAGTCGTTGCTTCACATTCCCGACCTGTTAAAATCATTATCTTTATACCGGCCTTTTTAGCAGCTACAAAACCAACACCGTCCTTGGTGCTAAACTTTTTCAGTTCATTTCCATTGCAATCGTAATAGATTCCAGAATCCGTTAATGTTCCATCCACATCAGTTACAATTAGTTTTATATCAATAGTTTCCATATATTTCACCTATAATAAATAACTAAATCTAGATGAAGTTATCATTGAAACAGGCACATTCTTTAACTTACGAGTGTCCAAGAAATCCCTTAACATTTCTGAAATTTCTTCGTTTATGAGTTTTGAATTCTCCATAAATTTTGTAATTTCAAGCTCTTTGGTTGCGTAGTTTGAATGTTCGGTTTGTTCAAAATCATATCCATCAAGACCTGCTATTGCAATTTTGCTAGGCTGTAATTTATCCAGCAGTCGAAGCAACATAAAAGTTGAATTATCCAAATGTTCCCAATTTCCAACTTTTATGAGATTCAAGAAATTCACGATTATTTCATTATCCTTTTTCCCTTCAGCAATATTTGATGTCACAATTTTTTTGTGTTCGCTAAAGCCATGTTTTTTTGACCAGAACTCATATCTTCTTGTATTACTAAAATAAAGATAATCCATAGGAAGCGAATCATGAATAAAATTGATTCCAATAACAACTGGATTCTCAGTATCTATGTAATCTTTTATGTTTTTAACCTCTGTAGTGGTTGTTTTTCCAGGAGCAATAATTAATACAGGTTTTCCTTTTATTCTCTCAGAAAGAATAGCCAAATTCTCTTCATCATTGAAATCAGATTTTAAGTAATCGATATAGGTTTTTTCCAAGAGATCATAGTCATATCGTTTTCTTGCTGTTGCACCTATTTTATTTAATATGTACCTAATGTCTTTTGAACGAATGCTATTCTTTTTCATTAAATAGGCAATATTATTTACATGAGCACTATAACATCCCGCTATAAAAAATGGTGTAGAATATCCCCATGTACAACGAGTTCTTATGTTATCCATATAATTATCAATAATATCAAGGAATGTATCGACATTATAGTCATAATCCATATGAGTATTCATATATTGAATAATTAATTCCGTTGGTGTATTTCCAGCCCCTCTTCCCATTCCACAAATTGTGCCATCGACGACACAATCTCTTCTGGTACTAGATAATCTGAGGAATTCTTGGGTTAGAGCACTGGATAACTGCATATTATTATGAGAATGCATTCCAATCTTACATGTAGAGATCAGATTATGATCTATCAATTCAAAAATTCTGTGTAAATCTTCCTGATACATCGAACCAAAAGTATCAACAATTGATAAACTGTATGGTTCAATCTTGTTTACTTCTTCTATGAATTCCAACAATTCAGAATCTGTATAACCCAATATATCAACAGGCTGTACGAAAACTTTATAGCCCAGTTCTTTTATATGCTTACAATACTTTAATGCATCGTATCGCTCATGTTTAAAAAAGCATTCTCGAACAGCATCAATAGAATCGTTCCTACATTTATCTAGATTTTCGAGAACATTGTATCTGCTATAATCTGCAAGAACAGTAAATTCACAACCTTCTTTATTCTGAGGAATAAACCTCTTGGCATCTTCTGAATTTTTAAATACAGTTTTTCCAGGTCCAAATCCATCATCTTGAAAAAAACCAATTTCTATGAAATCGATTTTAGATTTGACTAACCCATCTATAATTCCTTTTATTACAGGATCTCCAAAGGTTTTATCAACAAGATAAGCTCCATCTCGTAAAGTACAATCTAATACTTTCGCATTTTTCATATATCAATCCTCTCAGTTTATTTATTCGTTGAATTTAAAACTTTCATATATACAGCATTTGCTATTTCAAAATCCTCTGGATAATCAATATCAATACTTTCAACACCACTCACCTCAGTAATATGAGGTGTAATTCCTATTCTGCGATTATAGTTGAGAAAAACTTCTTTCTTAAAAACATACGCAGCAGAAACTTCTGCATATATCGCCGGCAAATCTTGAGTTCTTGGAACTTTTTCTGCATTGAAATTTAATGGTTCATTGTCTTTCCACATTAGTTTCTGAATTTTTTCACCTGTAAAAGAAGAGTCATGCTTTCCAGACTTAACTGCATCAATACACTCTTCAAAATGTTCTTTTGTGACAAATGGCGATGTACAATGAGCTACCATATAAATATCAGCATCAACCAATTTTATAAATTCAGCCATTATATCTTGAGGTGTTGCAGCTTGAGTATCAAGATATTCAGGTCTCTTCAAAAATTTCACACCTGGAAGTAAATAATCTTTTATTGTTTCGTCACTGCAAAAAACATAAAGCTCATCCAAATTACTTACTTTTACTAAAGTCTTAAGAAAGACTGTGATTAAAGCAACACCATCATCAAATTTCTTTGTATTTTTTCCTGGTGTCCGCTGATTATTAAGTTTTACTGGAACAAATGCTACTGTTTTCATTTTTATCTCCTGGCTTCTATATTGAATTATTAAGCAATCTAAATACTTCGTTATATCGTTGTTTTGATTCAGAACCAACAAATTCAATATGGTTCTTTGCAATTTCATTATAATTTACTGAATCAATTTTGTTTATCTTATCAATAAAATCTTCTTTTGTATTGAAACAAATTTCTTCTGGTAAATTATAATACAATTCATCTCCTGTAAACCTCATAACTTTCTTTCCATAAGCAAGATAGATGAAAGTCATTGCGGTAATATGTGTAATTATTAATGCAGCCTTATCAATGTCACGATTAAACGAAGAAATTGTTTCATCAATAACATAATTCGACTTCTCATCTAAAGGATGTAATCGTATCCATACTTTTTTTGCCTTCAATTTTGCATAATTCTCTATGATATTTATCATTTGATGATTATGCTCACGGTCATCTGGAATACCCATCGCAATTCCGATTACCTCATTATCAGATTCAGAACCAATGTGTTCATCACGGGGATTTCCACATATTATATCCTTTGTTTCAGGACTATATTTTTTTAATAAATCTACAGTAGCTTTTCCCCACGCAAGAATATACTCAGAAGGAATGTTCCAAATGTTATAAGTATTAATAAAGCTATGGTCAAAATAGTATAAAAAAATCCCATGCTGACAAACTACTGTCTTTACACCATGTTTTTTTGCTTCTTCAACCAGAAAATATTCCGGTTCCCCTGCATCATATAATGTAACTAGAAACTTTACATTCTCCCAATCATACCTCTTTATTGATTCTTTTAATCCTTTATTAATAATTAACTTTGTATATAACAATAATCTTTCTAAAAATGTCATTTGTATAAATCCAGCAGTATAATGAATACTGTTTTCTGGTATACTCAAACATTTCAGTTCTTTTATATGTGACAGATAAAAAAACCAAAAAAGTATATTACGAAAATTAACAGCCCTTTTATAACTCCATTTTAAATATCCTTTATCAAATTCACATGTATCATATATAGAATCAAATAAGGCGATATGATCCTTACGCAAGGCCGAATTGAAAAAAGAAAATTTATGTGCTTCCCCATAAACTTTTCCTTTAGAAAAGAAACAACTAAATAAAAGTCTTATAAAAAGAAGAATTTTTTTATTCTTTTGCGAAGTGAACAGAGCATAATTAAAGAGTATTTCCTTTTTATTTGTAAATATTGTATTCATTTCGCAATACCTTTAATTTTTCCTAAAAAATACAATACAAATTGCCTGAAATATTGATTTCGTATATTTATAATTGCAAAAAGGAAATTACTTATTAAGAAACAAATTATAAATGTTATAAATACCCCAACTAAGCCTTGAAGTTCTACATAACTACAAGCATAATCTGTAACCAATACAATAGGAATCATCAATATCAATCGGAAATATTGCAAGAGAATATATTTTAAACAATTTTCCTTGAAATAGTTTTTATAAAGAACATAAGTACAATATGGAAAATCAACTAAAATATTCGAAACAACAGAAGATATAACGACACCATCTATACCAATTCGTTTAATTAAAAATAAATTCAGTCCTAAATTAACAAGGGCAGAAATAATAGGCCTGAACCTATCCTCCCACCATATCCCTAAAGCACTTCTATAAACTCCGTTTGCATTGTTTTCATGCAAAACAAAGAATAAAAACGCCAGCTGAAATACAGTCTTCTTATCTAATAATAAATCGTTCCCCATCCAAATAACCATAAATGGCTGATAGAGACAATATAAACATGCCGCACCAATAGTCGCGATCCAATAGTATACCAAATTTACATATTTATATTCTTTTTTATTAGTTTCTAAATCATTGACAATTATTCCATTACCAACTGTTGGAATTAATGATGTACTGATTATTGTTATGAAACCTATTAATGCAGTAATTATATAGTAATAATTATTATAAATTCCGAGAATTTTTAACCCTAGAAAAGTCGAAATAACAAGATTATCTGCATAAAGGAATACAGCATTTCCAAGTTTATGGAACAAAACACCCTTAAATTGTTTTTTTATATTTTCAAAAATATCACTATCAAGTTTTTCCTTAGAAAGTTTTTGTAATGAAGGAAAACAACTTTTTGAGATATACCAAATTAAAATATTTCGAAACAGAGAGAAAACTGGAACAATTATCAGGTATAAATAATAATTTCGGAAAAGACATAATAAAACAATCTGAACAAGTGATTGAATTAAAGTCGTAATTGTATCTATTTTGCTAGTTAAATCGTTTCTCTGATAAGCTTCAAAAATCGAAGCCCTGTAACTAAATAAAAAATATCCAATCGAAGTATTAATTAAATTCAACAAATACGCAACATATAGATTTATATCAGATGGATAATCTCCTTGTATGAAATTTTTTATAAATGGCAAGAAAAACAATCCAACTATTGAAATAATTATGCCAATAATCAAATAACATTTTCTATAGAAATTTAAAAGAGTACATATTGTTTTTGTATCATCTTCAGCTACAGGACGATACATACTAAAAACAAGAACACTACCAATTCCTAATTCAGATAAACTGAGAATTCCTAATACAGAAGTAAATAAACTATTTAGACCTAGATACAAAATTCCCAAAATCCTTATCATTACTGTTTTCATAATGAATTGGATTGTTAGAAGAAGAATCTTTGCTATAAAACCAAATTTTATATTTCTGACAATATTTGCTTTTCTATCAACTTGCATAGTTTTATTGCATATCCAACAGTTCTTTTTTCATTATCTCAATGCCGTCAATATACTGAGAAATTGCGTGTGCAGTAGAATAAGCATTAGCCCTTTGTAATGTTTTCTCCTTCCATTGCTGATAATAGAAATCATCATTTACAAATTTTTCCAATTTTTCCGCCATACCAGAATAATTTTCCGTTGTATTTTCTATACCCACATAAGGCAATGCATCAGATGGATAATTATTCATCAAGATTGGAAGCCCCATATGCATTGCATAAGCAATTGAAGCACCACCGCCAGTTCTATTAGGATTCACATAAGCATTACACATTGTGTATAAACCAGAAATATCTTTCTCAAATCCCCAGAAAACAATCTTCTTATTCTTAACTAGCTTTGAATATTTATCTTTTATATATTTATATTCATTTGGAGAAACAATTATCCATTTTATATGCGAATATTTCTCAATAACAGGAATAATCGCATCAACACATTGCTTTTCCAATTCAAATTCAATTCGGTTTCCAACAGTTACTAATAAAAAATCAGTTTCATGAAATCCAAACTTCTTTCTGGAAAAAACATTTTTGGGTAAGACTTTTCTTATCGGCTTATTGTATGGAATTAAATCTTTAGTATCTATGGAATGATATATTTCATTCTGCTCTGTCCACATTTTTACATTTGAACACATTATTTTATGAAACATATCGCATGTGGAATACCCTGTTAGTGAAACATACAGAACTGGATAATAATTCATAACAACAGCACTTTCAAAAGCTTTTTGAGAAGAATAGTCAATTACGGCGCATGGATCAAATTTTTGAATTGCGTGAACGCAATTATGAAGGCGAGAATCTATGGTATTCCCTTTTATATAGTGTATTTTTATTTTTCCTTCAGTTAAGCGTTCATGCTCTTTTGCATATTTCTCAAAATCGTCTGTTAATGGAGTCTTCATATTAAGAAAAGCGTCTTTAGGATTCCAAAAATGATGACCAGCAACAAAAATTTCAACTTCTTTACCTGCATTACAAAGCGCAAGCGAATCATCCAAAATATATGTTGTTGTAGCAGCTAATGAATCTCCTAAAAAATTAGTTAAAATCGCTATCCTATTATTGTCAACATTTCTAAAAATAGCTTCTTCATCCCAATAGACATCTATTAAACTTTTTATAGTTTTTCGTCTATCGTTGTAATATTCTGGATAAATACAATTCTTATGCCTAAAAACATATCCATTTACATCTAAATGTAAACAGTATTTCATATCTATTTGTTTTGTTTTAAAAATAATTTCATTGTATTTTCTTAAATCATCTGAACTTAGAATCTCTAAATCCATCAGAAATCTATAGCAAATAATTCTTTCGTAGTTATCAGAACACAAATGGAGCAAAGATTGGATTTTTAGATACTTTTCATCATTACTTTTTTTCTCTAAGCCATTAAATAGTTTGTTAAAATAATCAATATTTCCATATGCATATTGAAGAAAATTACAAACATCTTCATGCCATAGATTAGGATTATCTATATACGATTCAATTTCATATTTAGACTTTCCATTTTTCCTCTTGAGACTCTGCTTTTTCAAGTAATTAAACTCATTACTTATCTTTTTCTTTAATTCATTTAATAACATAAATCACCAATTCAAATGAGAAATATTTACTCTTTTATAATTTTACAAATTTTTTCCACGGTCTCTATTGACATATCTGCATACAGCGGTAACGTAATAACTTGTTGACTAAGCCGTTTTGCAAGTGGAGTATCATTGGAATTATAGTTTAACCTATAACAATTCATTTCATTTATTATAGGATAAAAATATTTTCTTGCCTTAATATCATTGTCCGAGAGCTTATCTATTAATTGCTCTCTACTTATTCCAAACTTTTCTTCTTCTATAAAAACAGGGAAATAGGCATAATTTGATTGTACATTTTCTTGCACAACATTTAATCTCAATCCCTCAATACCCGCTAATTTTTCCCTATATAATTCAACAAGTTTTTTTCTTAATAGAATAGCATTCTCAATATGCTTAAGATTACATATTCCCATAGCTGCGCAGAATTCATTCATCTTTGCATTTGGACCAATATAATCTACATTTTCTCCATTTATTCCAAAATCCTTTAAACACTCCAAACTATTTCCAAAATCTTTTAATGAATTACTATAGCATACTGCTCCACCTTCAATAGTATTATAGACTTTTGTTGCATGAAAACTAAAACAAGAAACATCACCGAAAGATGCAATTCCCCTTCCTTTATATTTCACACCAAATGCATGAGCAGCATCATAAATAACCCTCAGGTTATATTTTTGTGCAATCGCTTGAATTGCTTCAACATTACAAACATTTCCATACACATGAACTGGCATAATAGCACATGTATTTTTATTTATAAGCTTTTCAAGTTTTGAAACATCTATTGTAAAATCTTCTTCATTTATGTCACAAAATACAGGTTTTAAGCCATTTCTAACGATTGCATTTACCGTAGAAACAAATGTAAATGGAGTTGTTATTACTTCCCCTTTCAACCCCAATGCATCTATCGCTAATTCTAAAGCCATATGCCCATTAGTTAGCAATTCAACATTCTGAACATCCAAATATTGTTTCAGCTTTTCTTGTAATTTTTTATGCTCTGGACCATTATTTGTTAGCCATTTGGCATTCCAAATATTTTGTATCTCATTACAATACTCTTCAAATGAAGGCAACAAAGGCCTTGTAACCAAAATAGTCTCTTTATTTTCCATAAATAATCCCCTATACGAAGTACTTAAAACGGCAATTTACATAAGCATTGAGTAATTCTAACACTAACACTTTTTGTCACTCGTGCTATAGTACATTTATACCCCCCCCCTAACAAAAAACTAGTAGCCAAGGTAGCTATTCCATATACAATAACGAATAGTAACTCCAGCCTCATCCCATATTTCATATGAATAAAATCAAAATACATATATCTTAAATATTTTACTATCAAATCATTACAATGAATTAAATATACATATATTGACAATGAAGACATGTAATTGATAACAGGACTCTTTAGTTCTTTAGTCTGAAAATAGCACAATAAAGAAATTCCAATTATTATTAACAATGGATTTGTAAAAATACAAAATCTCATCATTTGATTTCTCAACAGAGAGAATCTAAGCCCTAAAATATCAAAGCCGAGAAACAAAATGATACTTAGGATTGATGTAAATGCGATAATTTTTACATGAAGTTCTTTATTGTTTACAAAATCATTTTTATATTTTCTCAGATATCCGACAATGAAGTATATTAGAATAAAACCAACTAAATCATTTGAATACAATTTACCAGGTAACACAAGTGCTATAAAGGAGTACATACAAATAGAAACAAAAAGATATTGCTTATATTTTGCTTCTTCTAGACTATTTATTATAATATTCAATATTGGATGGAGCGCATAAAGAAATACATAGCAAGTAATAAACCAGTTAGTTTCAAATAAGAAAGGCAACAAGGAATGAATTAATAAAATTTTATGAACTTTAATCCCACAAAATAAGAATACCACAAGAAACAAAACTGAAATAAAAAAATTATCAAGGATAAGGTTTACAATTCTTTCAATTTTTAGTTTCTTAGATTCAACCAAAAACCAGGCAGAACAAGAAACAAAAATAACATTTCCCAACTGCCCCAAATACTTCATAATCATTATAACAATGATTTGTATATTATCTGTTGCCGACCAAATATCAATATACTGTCCTCCTTGTTGAATAACAGTATAAGGATACTCATCTCCAGCAGGCCACGCAGCCATTGCATGTGAAAACACTATCATTATAATTGCGAATATTTTTAATAATTCAATGGAACTATTTCTTTTTTTTAACACCTTTTCAATCATCGCAACTTATCTTTCCTCTATACTATAAAATACAAAAAGTTAGAAAATGAAATATAAAAAGATTTCCTTATCTAACACTCTATAATAATTTTAGGAATTAATTACCAAATGTTCGAATAAACTTTACAAACCTTGCTTTTACAATAAAAACTATTTGACAATTATTTCAGAATGGAGAGAAAGTATTTAAAATAAATTTCTCTCCATTGGCAACCAAGCGCTATTTCAGCTGTCACCCACAATGGATTTATTCACCACTTGACTTACGTGCTTCAACCAAACTCCGCGTCAAACAATGGTTGCCTTTAACTATATTATA